>Ga0067045_1004110_pt1 | contig 21480 bp, 20 predicted proteins | sample TerdegcTABiofilm_FD_59184 | JGI IMG/M metagenome (GOLD analysis project Ga0067045, IMG submission 59184) | Combined Assembly of (Gp0054472, Gp0054536) Wastewater bioreactor microbial communities from Singapore -Terephthalate degrading...
GACATCGGCGATCAGCGGGTCGTTGACGAGGACCTCTCGATTGCCATGATCCATGCAGCGCTCGATCGGGGCGTAAACTACGTGGATTCGGCGCTGTTCTACTGCGAAGGCGCGAGCGAGATCGTCGTGGGCAAGGCCCTCAAGGGTCGCCGTGATAGCGTGATGCTCTCGACCAAGTATCCCGTGAACAACGAGAAGAGCCTCCGAGAAACCCTTGAGACCCAGCTCGGCAAGCTCGACACCGACCACATTGACTTCTACCACCTGCACGGCATCGGCGGCTGGTTCCTGACGCATGAAAAGCGCGATGCCATTCTGGCCGACGCGGCAAAGGCGAAGGAAGAGGGGCTGATCCGGCACCTATCGTTTTCGTTCCACGACAAGCCCGAAGTGATGGCGCAGATCATAGATCTCGGCGTCTTCTCATCGGTCCTGTGTCAGTACAACCTCCTCGACCGGGCCAACGAGGACGCTCTGGCGAATGCCAAAGCCCGGGGGCTCGGCACCGTTGTGATGGGACCAGTCGGCGGCGGACGCATCGCCGGGTTGCCTCTCGAAGTTGCGGAGAAGGCGGGCATACGCGTCGAAAGCAGCGCCGAGCTCGCGCTTCGGTTCGTGTTTGCCAATCCGAACGTGGATTGCGCCCTTTCCGGAATGAGCACGATGGACCAGGTGCTGGAGAACACCGCGACCGCGGCGAACGCTGCGCCGTTGAGCGACTCAGAGGCGGCGAGCATCAAGGCCATGATGGAGGAGAACAAGCGCCTGGCCGATCTCTATTGCACCGGATGCAACTACTGCGTGCCGCATTGCCCGCAGGAGATCAACATTCCCCACATCTTCCAGGCCATGAACTACCTGCGGGTCTACGGCCTGAAGGAGTTCGCGTTCAGCCACTACGACGCCATCGGCGGCAAGTGGGTGAAGGGCAAGAAGGCTGACTGGTGTCAGGAGTGCGGCGAGTGTGAGCTGCATTGCCCCCAGAAGATCGAGATACGCAAGCAGTTGAAGGAATGCCTCGAAGTGTTCGGGAATAGGTAAGACGTTGCACCAGGCAACGTCCCGTCGGGTGGTTTGCGTATGGTAACGAGTCGGCCAGCCGACAAGATGGCGTGAATAACCTTGCCGACCGGACAACAGTGAACGATCGAGACCCTGAGGCAACCAGACAAGTCGAGGCAGTCGAGACCCCTGAGCACGAGACTGCCGAGGACCAGAAGCCGACCCAGCCGGCCCTGGCAGCGCGCCCGCCCAGCGAGTGGCTAGTGTGGGCGGCTTTCGTTGCCGTGTTTGCGCCAGTTGTGGTTGAGTATGCGCGCGAGTGGGCCGCCGATGAGCGCTACTCCCATGGTTGGCTGATCTTCCCCATCAGCCTCGGGTTGACGTACATGAACCGATCCCGGCTGGCGGCATCGATCGGAACCGGTTCGTCTGCGGGTCTGCCGCTCATCGTCTTCGGCCTGGTCGCGCACTCCATGGCATGGTTTCTGCGGTTCCCCCACGTCGGGATGTGGTCGCTCGTGATGGTGCTCGCCGGTATCGTTATGTCGCTCTACGGCATGGCGGCATGGCGGGTCGTGCGCTTTCCGACGCTGTTCCTGCTGTTTGCGGGAACGCTGCCGAACCGGCTCATCGAACCGATCAACCTGAAGGTGCAGTCGCTTAGCGCCGTAGGCGCCGCCCATGTGATGTCGTTTCTCGGCTACACCGTGATGCGCGAGGGGAATCGCATCGAGATACCGGGCTACGTTGTCGAGGTTGCCGACATCTGCAGCGGCTACAAGAAGACCGTCGCCCTGCTGGCGTTTGCGTTTCTGTATGGCTACGTGATGACATCATCGCCCGTTCGGCGGATCGTGCTCTGCGTAGCGGCGATCCCCATCGCGGTCCTGGCCAATGTGGGCCGCGTCGCCGGTCTCATCGCGGTAACGTCGGCCGGAGGATCCGAGGCTCTCCACAAGGCACACGATCCGGCAGAGATGGTGGCGTTGCTCGTGGCCTTTGTGCTCTTCATTCTTCTGGGAAAGGCAATAGGATGCAGGCTGCCCGAACCGGCATAGTCCTCGCGTTTCTCGCCGCGGCGATTGCGGCGACGTATGCACTGCCTCGCCTCGATCTGCCCCATCCTCGGCGGATCCCGGTGGAAGACTTCCCGAGGCAGATCGGCGACTGGCGCGCCATATCCGACAACGAGACGTCCGAGGATGTACGCAAGGCGCTTCCGACGGCAACTATCGTTGACCGACACTATCGAGATCACCGCGGCAGGGTCATTAACGTCGTCCTGGTCACCGCCACCGAGATGAAGGACATTCACTCGCCGGCCGTTTGCCTGCCGGGCGCCGGTTGGAAGACTGACAAGGATGTGCTCGTGGTGCAGGATGGCCAGAAGATAACGGCGCGTGTCATGTCGGTGCGCGATGAGCGCTACCACGTATGGTTCTGGTATCCTCCCGTGCCGTATCCTGAACCAGAACACCCGTTGGTACGCAAGCTGTACCAGTGGAGGCTCACGGCGCCCGGCACCTACCGCCCCGACACGATTGCGGATCTGTCAAGCTCGCTGATGGTGCGCGTTATCGCGCCCGATGTCGATGGATCGGATGAGGCCGTAAGGGACTTCGTGGAGCAGTCGAGAGCGCCGCTGGCCGAGCTGATCGCTCGCGTGCCGGTGCCGAAATAAAGACGCACGAGAGATCCGGCGCGCGGCGAGCCCGCTGACGGACCGGTGACAAGACACAGGGGAGAGAGATGCCCGACATAGACCTGGAGCAAGAAAGCGTCTGGGAACAACTTCCGGAAGAGGCAGACGACGCCTACAGGGCCTTCGCGGTTTACAGAGGGCTAGGGGCCGCGGCAACCGTCGAGGAGGCATGCCGCAAGGCCTCCGGAGGCGACCCTGCTCCTGACATGCTGGCCCAGTGGCAAGCGTGGTCGGTCGAGTGGGCGTGGCAGGGGCGCGCCGAGAAGCATCGGCAATGGTCGCAATCCGCCGCTGAGGAAGCGCGCAAGTTGGCTGACCGTTGGTCCAGCGCGAAGGAGTTCTACGCCTCGGACGAAGAGCGTCCGGCGGGTTTTCTGTCCCGGTTGTTCGGCAGGCGCGGCCGGCACCATCGTTCATCGCACCGGTCTGGCGCGCCCTCGGGCAAACGGATCCAGGTGCGGCCCGAGGGCAAACCGAGCGCAATCAAGAAGTGGGCTCAGGAGAGGGAAGCGCGCCGTCATTTCAAGGCGCAGGAAGCTGCGGCCCTTCGATCCGCCAAGAGCACAAAGAAGCGCACTCTTGCTGAGCGATGGACTCTGTGGGTACGCAAGCGACGCGACGAGGCCAAACGGAACCGCGACAAGGGCATCCGCGGGTGGTTCCGGAGGCGATTCACGCGTCTGCGCGTCTATGCGCGGCGTCGGTTCGGGCGCTTCGTGTTCGCCTTCGCTGCCGTTATGTTCATCCTGGGTCTCGCCACCGGCGTGCTCGGCATGCGGTGGCGCCGGCAGCGATTCCAGACCGGCGTGGTGCTCACGATCAATGGCGACAGCATTCGGCGCGACACGATCCAGAGCAAGATCGAGCAGTACGGCGGCAAGCCCGTGATGCAGGACATTATCGAGCAGACGCTGCGCAGGCAGTTCGCCAGAGCGAAAGGCGCCTATCCCAAGGAGTCCGAGGTCGACGCGCGTGTGGCCGAGGATCAGAAGCAGCCCGATTTCGCCAAGTCCATCGCGGCAGCGGGCCTCAGCTTGCAGGATTACCGGAATATCGTGCGCGACGAACTCGCTCAGGTCAATCTGATGGCGAAGGGAGTCACCATCACGGACAAGGAAGTTCGGCGCTACTACGAGATCCATTCGGACAAGAAGAATCCTCGGGCTCGGTTCTACACTCCCGAGACCGTTCAGGTTGCGGTGATCGGCACGCGGAGCAGAGAAGCGGCGGAAGCTGCTCTTGAGGAGCTGCGGCAAGGCGTCGTATGGGAAGAGGTAGCCCGCAAACACAGTCAGGACACGAGCGCCTATCAGGGGGGCGTACTGCCGCCGTTCGGCCGCGGCCGCACGCTGTGCGCGCAGATACCGGGCATGGAGCAGGCGATATTCGGCATGACACCCGGGCAGCGGATCGGACCGGTCAAGTTCGGCGAAGGATGGTGGATCATTCAGTGCCGCGATAAGCAGCCCGAGCGCACGATGCCGTTCGAATCGGTCAAGCATAGGGCGCGCGCATGGGCGCTGCTCGAGAAGGGCGTGCCGATCAACGGTAGGCGCGTGGCCAGCGAATATGCGGCCTTCCAGAAGAAGGCCAAAGTCCAGGTCTTCGATCCGTTCTTCCGGTCCTTGATGCCCCGCTAGGCAGAGAGAAGTCTGTAGGGGCAACGCATCACGCGTCCGTTGGCCCCCTCGGGTCAACCGATGAGGCTGCGCACCATCTCGACCCACTGGCGCAGTCGGGAGCGATCGTTGCCTATGCGGTAGACGTCGCGATAGATGATCTCGAGGTTGCACCCTCGCGCGGCGTCGAGCGTGGCCCGCGCGTCCTCGCGCAAGGCATCCCAATCGGCATGGTCGCCGCTGATCGGAGCGGGGCGCGGCTTACGACTGAACACCACGTTGCGGCCCAGCTTCCGGGCGATGGCTGGCATATCGCACCACGGCGATACCGAGACCGCGCGGACGTTCGGGATCGCTTCGGAGATGGCATCCCATCGGTCGTGGACGGCTTCGCAACACCCATAGTAGACAAGACCGAAGAGCCTGCTTACGTCGGCGAGATAGGGCAGGAACATCCGCGCGAACATGCGCGGCGAGATGCCTGCGCTCTCCTGGGATTCCATCCAGACCCACAGGTCCTTCAGGCGAACGGCGCCGGGTTCTCGTTCGGTGGGCAATGCCGTCGTGTAGCCGGGGCTGCCCGAGCCGACGAACGTCCAGTGACTGTTCAAGCCCAGCAGCCCCTCGCTCTCGAGCCACTGGTAATGACGAATGCGGTCGTCGCGCAGATATGCCATGATCCGATGGATGACGTCCGGCTGATCGTAGACCCATACCATAAGGTTGTCGTTGCCGATGAGCCGGAAGAGGTCGCCGGTGAGGCCGCCGTGCAACGACTGGGTACCGTGGAGCCGAACGGGGATGATGTCTCCGAACAGCGCGTTCAGGGTCTCCATCCATTGCAGGGTGCCTTCCCGATTGACCGTCCACTCGCGCGGACGTAGTCGCTCGACGTCCTCGGGACATTTGATCGGGTGGCGGTACCGATAGGCCACGGCGTCGCCCTCGCCGTCACGGGCATGCTCGGCCTCGAGCGGAACGCCGTAGTCTGTGCCCGATATCTGCCAACCCACGCGCCACACCGGCTCGACGACGATGTCATCGCCGACCTCCTCGGCCTGCCGCATGACCCAGCGCATGTGCCGTTCCAGCCCGCGGTGCGCAGGATCCACGCACTCTAGCTCGTCTTCGCCAACATATCCCAGCAACGACCACGTCTCGAAAAGCACCATAGGCCGTTCTGCCCGGAGATCCTTCAGAGCCGTCCAGAGGCGGCGTCGCTCAGCCATGACAGGTTGCTGGGCAATCTCCATCCATCGCGCCGCCAGGCGGCGAAGCACATCACGATCGTTACTCACTCGGCCCCTCCGTTGTAACCCCTTCCGTTGAGAGCTCTGTCTTCTCCGTCGACGGGGCGTTTCCCTCTGCGCGGTCGTGCATCGCGCCCGTATCACTGCTGACGCCCTGCCACTCTACTAGAATGGGAGCGCGCAGTCACCCCGTGCTGTCGCATGCTGACGGACCCCGGGCCACGATGGGTCGCTGTCGCGGTCTGCCCGACGTGAGAACCTGCGATGAACAGCCACGCCCCTATCTGCTACTATATCGCACCGGTCCGCGGTGCGGCCTCGCGCCTTCCTGTGTACGGCGTCCCGCGTCCGGAGCCTGACACGTCGAACTGGCCGGGATCTGGCGCCATGTGGTCTCTCGATGCGCTGCTGCGGATACTGCTCGAGCCCGTCGGCTACCTTAGAGAACGCCGCGAGGATTGCGCTTTCTCTGCGGTTGCATCGTTCTGCATGATCCACGCCGTCGTACTCACCGTGGTGGGTTTCGTTGGTGGCCTGATGGGACTCATTGCCTCCGGCGACGGGCCTTCCACCACGGTTGAGATTGCGCGAACGCTCAGCGTAATGGCGCTCTACGCCTCGGCGGCGGCGATCGCGTCCTTTGCCGGCACCGTCGCTGTTGCAGCGCTCATGCATCCGCTGGTGCTGCTGGTTGGCGGACGCAGGGGCTACCAGGCGACGTATGGTGCGGTTGTCTACTCCCTGGCGCCGGTCTCGCTGCTTGTCGTGCTCGCGCTCTATGTCGCCGAACTGATGCCCGGGAGCCCATCCGGGCAGGCCGCCGCGCGTTGGCTCTGTGCCGCGGGGGTTGTCTGGTCGCTGGGACTGTTCGCGGTGGCCATCAACCAGATGCAGGCGCTCGCGCCTGTCGGCGGCATTCTGGTAGCCGCCGTGCCGATCGCCGCTGTGGCTGCCGGCGTCGTCTGGATGGCTCAGACTCAGCTCGACCGGACGACACCGACCTCTGCCGAGAACCCCTGGCGGTTCACCATTCGCATGCCGATGCGCGGACTGCTTCCGGGACTGAGCGCCGGCAAGCCTGCCACACGGACAGAAACGTCACCAAAAGCCGGCGTACGTCCTAAGGCAGGACAACGGCGCGCAATGCCTCACCGGCCCGCCCGGTAGCGATCAGCGCATCCTCTGCGTCCTCCAGCGCATAGCGACGCATGGGGAGTTCCGCGAAGTCAACCCGGCGACTGGCAAGCAAATCCACGGCCTCGACGATCGTCTCATGGGAGCGGCGAGAGAACACGACGGTCAGTTCCCGGCGCCGCGCGATGGACATGTCGAAGGTGATTCGCTCATCTCTCGGAATGCCCACGACGACTATTCGCCCGCCCGGTCGGGCCAGGAGGACCGCCTGATCCAGAGCCGCGCTGTCGCCCGAGCATTCGAGCACGATGTCCGCTTCGTACTCACGCTGCACAAGCTCTAAATAGGAGGCAGCAACCTGGTGCGCGCCCCTATGCACAGGCAGGGTCTGCCGTGCCGCGACGGGCTCCACCATCGTGATCTCGCCGGCCCGGCGGGCTTGAGAGAGCACGAGGCATCCCATTCCGATGACGCCTGCACCAAGGATACAGATCGTGTGCCCCGGCTGCGGATCGGCCAGACGCACAGCATGCATGGAGACGCCAAGCGGCTCAGCCAGCGCTCCCTCCTCAAAGCTCAGGATTTCGGGCATCACAGCCAGAGCCGATATCGGACAGGCTATGTACTCGGCCAGTGCACCGTCCACGGGCGGGAAACTCGGGAAACGGACGTTGCGGCATATGTTGCCGCGACCGGCCTGGCATAGGTCGCACGTCCCGCACGGCCAGCTCGGCTCGACGGCGACGCGCGCACCGACATCCAAACCGGGCCTGCTCGGCTCTACCCCCGGGCCAAACGCGACGATCTCGCCTGCGAACTCGTGGCCCTGTATGATCGGTCGCTCTGGCGCAACGCCGCCCGCGTGGCCGTCCACATACATGCGCCAATCGGATGGACAGATGCACACTGCCCGAACGCGGACCAGCGCCTCGCCCGGCCCCGGCTTCGGAGCGGGGACGTCCTCGATACGGACATCCCGCGCTCCGTGAAGACGTGCGGCCCTCATCGCGTGAAGCGTGGCCACTGATGGGACAGCCAGCGTGCCGAGGCCACTGCCTGCCGCCTACCCGCCATGATGGTAGACATCCCACCCGAGGTACGTGCCCATGGCCTCCGCCAGCGCATCGGCGACCGTGGCATGCGCAGCGGCCACATGGTGCTCGAACCCCATGTCGCAGATGTACTGCAGCAGCGCCTGCAGGTCGGGGATCTCGGCAACGCCGGCGCCGCCGAATGTATCGAGCGGATCGTCGGTGAACTCTCCCTCGCCGACATAGGCCACGACCGAGCCTTCGAGATCATCGGTAGCAACCCGGCAGAAGGTGAACGGACCGCTCTTGATGCGACCGACGATCGTGCCGCAGGTGTTCTCGATCCCCACCGTGCCGCCGATGATGTCCTGCACGCTCATGCGCGCACAGCTCATGCACGACCGCGGGATGTTGCTGCAGTGGAACAGGACGCACTTGTCGGGATCCGTTCCGTAGTTATTGTTCCAGTCGAGCAGCGCCGCCGGGACGCCTGCCGCGAGGGTCAGAGCATACATGCCGATCGCGCCGGTCACATCCACCTCACAGGCGCTCGGCATGAGACGGTCGCTCATCATGCTCATGATCGTGCAGGGCACCACGCCGTAGAACTCCTCCATGGCGGTCCAGCACTGAATGGCGGTCGCGACGAGGCCGTTCTCGGCAGCCCACTCCTCGATGACAACGCCGAGCTTGGCCATCTTGAGCAGCGCGCCGTCGGGAATGCCCGATGTGTCCACATACTCGCGCACTGCCTTGATCTTGGCCTGCACCGACGAGGCGGAATCGTCCAGCTTGCCGGCTTTGCCCATGACCTCGTACAGGTCAATCGGCTCGACGGATATGCCGTTGGCCTCCAGGATCTTCTCGCTGAAGCGAACCGTGGCGAAGGCGGCAGGTCGCGCGCCTACCGCGCCGATGCGGGCTCCGCGAAGTCCGCGAACGACCCTGCACGTCGCCGCGAATCGGCGAAGATCGTCGCGAAATGCCGGCGAGGTCGGCGCTACGGTGTGCAGGTCGGTGAGCGAGTAGTCGATGCCGTACTGCGTGAGGTTGTTGCANACGGACATCTTGCCGCAGAAGCTGTCGCGCCGGTCCTTGATCGTCATACGCCCCGCGGCATCGGGATAGGCCTGAATGAGCACGGGCACATTCAGGTCCGCCATTCGTATCGCTTCGGCGACGCCCCGCTCATCGCCGAAGTTCGGGAGCGTCACGAGGATGCCGTCAATCTCGTCGGCATGCCTCTTAAAGAGCTCGGCGCACCTGGCTGCGTGCGCCCGAGTCTCCACCGAACCGAAGGGAGTGTCGTCCGGAGTCAGCGCGACCGCGCCGATCCCCTGATCCTGGAGCACCGAGAGCACCTCGCGGCGACCTTCCTCGCACAGGTGATCGGGGAAGAAGCCCCGGTTGCCGACGATAACCCCCAGAGTGGTCTGTCTATTCATTGCTCTACCTCCATCCGGCATGGGCCGGTGTATTCATGACTCTGTTATGCTCCCGCTGCATCATGCATTTCCGCGTCCCTGCCCATAGTAGGCGCCGGGTCCGTGCTTGCGAAGGAAGTGCCGGTCGCGCAGATGAGCGGGTATGGACTGCACTTCGGCACGGAGGCGCTCGGTGAGCACGGCCATCCGAGCGACCTGCTCCAGCACGATGCTGTTTTCGACGGCCTGGCGGGCTGAGCGTCCCCAGGTGAACGGGCCGTGGCCTCCAACGAGCACGCCGGGTACGTCCATCGGCGAGAGATCATCGAAAGCGTGCACGATTGCGCGACCCGTGGCCGCCTCGTAGTCGCCTTCGATATCATCCAGGCTGAGCGGCGCGGTGACGGGCACAGCCCCCCGAAAGTTGTCGGCATGCGTGGTGCCATAGCACGGCAGACTTCGCCAGGCTTGCGCCCACGCCGTGGCATAGGTGGAATGTGTGTGCACCACGCCGCAGACCTCGGGCCATGCCCGGTACAGCTCGAGGTGGGTCGGCGTGTCGGACGAAGGGCTGAAATCGCCTTCCACAACCCTCCCATCGAGCGCAACCACCACCATCTGCTCGGGCAACATCTTCTCGTAGGCGACGCCGCTCGGCTTTATCACAATGTGGCCGGTCTCGGGATCGCGGGCGCTGACATTGCCCCACGTGAGAATGACCAGTCCGGCGTCCTTCAACGCCAGATTGGCGTCGCACACCTCGATCTTGAGCTTGTGGAGCATATCGGACCGCCCTTCCGCGCTAGGCCGTCGCGCGCTGTTTGATGTCTAGCAGCTTCTTCATGATGTCGCCCAACGAATCGGAGTGACCCGCTATGCCGAAGCTGTCGTGAAGCCGCTTGTAGAGCGCGTACAGCTCCGCATAGACCGCCTGCCGCCCTGCGTCGGGCCGGTAGGTCGCCGAGACGGAGCTGGCCATGGCGGCCTGGGCAGTCTCCGTGTCGGGATAGGCTCCTGCCGCGACCGCGCCGAAGATCGCCGCGCCCAGCGCGCATGTCTGCGACGACCTGGTCACGCTGATGGGCTGTCCCTCGACGTCGGCGTAGATCTGCATGAGCAGCGGGTTCTTCTCGGCGATTCCTCCGCAAGCGATGGTCTGCTCGATGGGTACGCCGTACTCGCGCATGCGGTTCAGGATCGTGTGGGCGCCGAATGCCGTGGCCTCGATGAGCGCCCTGTAGATCTCGGCCCGCGTCGTGTGCAGAGTCTGTCCGACAAGCAGGCCGGTCAGGCGAGCGTCCACAAGGATCGTGCGGTTGCCGTTGTTCCAGTCGAGCGCAAGAAGACCGCTCTGACCCGGACTCAGTTCGGATGCCTGACGCGTCAGCGTGTCGTGGAGCTCGGGTCCCGCCTCGCAGACATCGGTCACGAACCAGTTGAAAATGTCGCCGACCGCCGATTGACCCGCTTCGATGCCCCAGTATCCGGGCACCACGGAGCCATCCACCACGCCGCACACCCCCGGAATGCTGGCTGCGTCGCTCTCACGCGGGGCGATAGTGATATCGCATGTTGAGGTTCCGATGATCTTCACCAGCGTGCCAAGCTTGACGCCGGCTCCGACGCCGCCGTAGTGCGCATCGAAGGCGCCCACAGCAACCGCAATCCCCGCCGGAAGCCCGAGCTTGCGCGCCCACTCGTCGCACAGACCTCCCGCTCGCACATCGGAGCTGTCCGCATGGTCATAGAGGCGGCTGCGAAGCGCCCCTATGGCCGGATCGAGCATGGCAAGGAACTCGGCATCGGGCAGTCCACCCCAATCCGCCGCATACATGGCCTTATGGCCGGCTGCGCACACGCTCCTCTTGAGGCGCGCGGGATTGGTCTCGCCGACGAGCAGCGCCGGTATGTAGTCGCAGAACTCCACCCAGCTATGGGCCGCGTCGAACACCTCGCGGTCGACGTTCAGGCAATGCCATATCTTGGAGAAGAACCACTCCGATGAGTAGGTGCCGCCGCAGCGCTGCAGGTACTGTGGACGATTCGCCGAGGCGATCTCCGTGATGCGCTCCGCCTCGGCCATACCGGAGTGATCTTTCCAGAGCCAGGCCATGGCGTTGAGATTCCCGGCGAAACGCGGATCCATGCAGAGCGGCGTGCCCGCGGCGTCCACGGGAATGGGGGTGCTGCCCGTCGTATCCACGCCGATACCGATCACCTGTTCGGGCGAGAACCCGGGACGCGATCTGGCGATGGCCAGCGCCGCCGGGATGCAGCCAAGCAGCCCTTCGTGGTAGTCGGCGGGATCCTGTCGCGCCACGTGCGGGTTGTCCGGATCCGAGATCACCCCGCGTTCGCCTCGTGTGTAATCGTGGACGGCGGTTGCCACCTCCTCGCCGGTCTCTACGTCTACGATAAGGGCGCGCACCGAGTTGGTGCCGAAATCAACGCCAATGGCGTACCGTGACGTCTCCATGACGGCTGTTCTCTCCCTTTCTCGGACTGGCGCCGGTGCGCTCGAAGGCGCCATGGCGCTTCATGCTTGTCTCGGGATTGGCTTCGCCGGCGCCTGCCGCTGTTCCTGCAGGATTCCGCCGGCTGATTCGGCGCTGTGGTACACTCACGCCTGTGAATAAACTATCCGGAGGTCGTTTGATGCGATACACGGCTACGCTCGCCGCAGCCGCGATTACCATCCTGTGCCTGACGGCATGTCAGCGCGCTTCAACCGGCGCCGCAGCCACCGTGGGGGCCGGCTCTGCCGCCGTGGAGTCTCAGACGCCCACCACAGGCGGCAGCGACTGGCCGCGATTCCTTGGCCCAAGGGGCGACGGCATCTCGCCGGAGAAGGGGATCAACAAGAACTGGGCCGCCAAGCCGCCCAAAGCGCTATGGAAGGTGGACCTGGGCGATGACGGATATGCCGGGCCTTCCGTCGCCAACGGCAAGGTGTTCATCATCGACCACTCCGGCAGCAAGGACATCGTGCGCGCGCTCGATCTGAAGACGGGCGCAGAGGTCTGGAAATACGCCTACGAGGATGCGTCGAGCTCCAACTACGGCTTCGCCCGCTCGACCCCAACCGTCGCCGGCGGCAAGGTCTATACGATCAGCCGGCTGGGCAACGTGAACTGCCTCGACGAAGCCACCGGCAAACTGATCTGGTCTCGCAACGTGTGCAACGACTTCGGCACCGAGCGGCCGGGATGGGATCTGGCCGGGTCGCCTGTCATAGACGGCGACCGTGTTCTGCTGGCGATCGGCGGCAAGAACGCCGCCATCGTGGGACTGCATAAGGAGACGGGCGAGACGCTCTTTCAGGGCGGCGGCGACACCGTGACCGGCTACGCGACGCCGGTCATCGCGACGATCAACGGCGTCAAGCAGTACGTCACGTTTGCGGCCAAGGGGGCCATGGGCGTGGATGCCGCGAGCGGAGCCCGACTCTGGTTCGCTCCGTGGGAGACATCCTACGATGTCAACGCCGCCACGCCCATCGTCATCGGCAACGCGGTGTTCCTGACTTCGAACTATGGCGCCGGTTGCGGCGTGTTCGATGTCGGCCCCAACGGCACGACCCAGCGGTGGAAAGCTCGGCATATCACCTCGCACTTCAACACGCCGGTGCTCTGGCAGGGAATGATCTACGGCATCGGCGACCCCGGGTTCCTGTCGTGTGTGGACCCCAAGACCGGTGATCTGAAGTGGAGGCAGTCGGGCTTCGAGAAGGGCGGGCTGATGCTCGTGGATGGCGTGCTCATCGCCCTTGACGGGCGGACCGGAGCCTGTGTCATGGTCAAGGCGGCTCCGGACAGCTACCAGGAGCTAGGCCGATTCACGCCGTTGGGCGGCCAGAGCTGGACGGCGCCCATCGTGGCTCAGGGCAGACTCATTGTGCGCAACAAGCAGGCCATCGCGTGCTTCGACCTGAAGTGACAACGACTGTCGGCATTTGACAACCATCGGGAGGATCGCATGATCGTCGTGGCGGGGAGCGTCCCCATCAAGCCGGACAAGATCGGTGAACTGCGCACGGCCGCGGCCGCGGTATGCGCAGCTACACGCGCCGAAAAGGGCTGCATCGGCTACGATTTCAGCCTGGACATGGAGAATCCGACGGTTATGCGCATCTTCGAGCAGTGGGAGTCTGCCGCCGATCTGGATGCCCATCTCGGCCAGCCGCACACGCAGGCATTCCTCGGAAAGCTCGGCGAACTGGCCGCCGGCGCGCCCGACGTCAAGCGCTACGTTGTTGCGGCTGTCGAGCCTCTCTAGAGTCTGCTAGAGCTTCCGCAATCGGATGTTGCGATAGGCGGCGCGGGTCTGGTAGGTTGCCAGACCCAGCGGCGTCGAGCGGGATATCTCCCCATGCCGCAGGCTGATCCTGCGTCCCTCGATGCCGACGTCGGCGATCTGCCTGTCGTCGAGCCACGCCTGCAGCCTCCTGGCCGTCACGCGCATGCGGACGCCGAACCACTTTCCCTCGGGGAAGGCGATCCATGTTGTGGTCTCGTTCTCCGAGGCGTCCATGCCGTCAATGCTGGAGATGCCCACGGTGCCGCCGCCCCACCCGCCCAGAACGAGCGTTGCGTGGCTATCGCCGACGGGAAACGTGAGACCGCACGCAAAGTCATGGCCCTCGATCTTCATGAACTCCAGCGCCACTTCATAGTCGGAGGTCGGCACGGGGCCGGCGTAGTGGATACCGCTCAACGTCGCGCCCGGCTCCACAACGATGGCGGGCGCGCCGCCGAGATTGGCGTCTATGCGAACGTCGCCTCCCCCCGAATACTCGGTGCGTTTCCACTGCCCCATCGATCGGCCGTCGAACAGCGCCACCCACTCACCGCCGGACGGCGTCGGCAGTCTCGGCGCGAGCATGCGGTCCAGCACCCGGATCATCTCGTCCAGGATACCTATGGCTCGCTGCACCGAAGCCGGAGGGGAGTCCGTCTGCGCAATGGCCGCGCCAGGCGACATGGCGACAAGACCCGAAAGCAAGCCGAGACAGCCGAGCATGGAGCGCCTCCCTGAAAGTACTGTACTGGATGGTACCATGCCGTCGAGAAAGTGGCTCCCTGCACCGTCCAGAACGCAGGCGATGCGGCGGCGCGAAACCTGCAGCGCGCAAACAGGTAGTATGGTATCGAGAGACCGGATGGCCCGGTCTGAGAAACGGAGAACTCACCTATGAGCAATCGTGCGTACCGGAGCGGCCTTTCGGCGTTGCTTCTGGCAATGTCCATCGGTGCGGCCGCCGCACCCGACGCCGCCGCCATCATGAAGAAGGCGGCAGAGGCCATGAGCAAGGCGAAGACCTACCAATCGGAATGGCGCATGGTCGTGTCCATGGGCACCATGGGATCCATGACGCTCAACATGACCATGAAAATGACGAACGATGGCAAGGCATTTGTCAAGACGGAGCCCTCGGGCCAGGGCACCGGCATGATGGCGGCCGGCGCCGCCATGGCCTCGTCCACGACGGTGTCGGACGGCAAGACGATGTACATGTACATGAAGGCGATGAACTCGTACATGAAGATGCCGGTCCCGAAGGATAGCAACCCGGCCATCTCCGGTCAGTTCGGCGCCCTGAACCAGAAGGACGCCGCCTACAAGCTAGTCGGTTCCGAGTATGTTCGCGGGCGCAAATGCTACGTCATAGACGTGAAGCCGAAGATGCCGACCACCGGGCCGGGAGCCGGCATGAAGCCGACGGTCACGGCCTACGTCGACGAGCAGACAGGGCGCCTGCGCCAGATGAAGACCAGGATGACGATGCCCGGTGGACCTCCCGGACCGAGCAACGGCCAGGGCAACCAGCAGAAGCCGACGCCGATGGTGATGACTTCCACCATGGTGCTGCTATCCGAGAAGATCAACGCGCCCATTCCGGCTTCCACGTTCAAGTTCACTCCGCCGGCGGGAGCGCGCGAGATGCAGGGCGGCATGATGGGCGGTCCCGGTGGTCCTCCGATGCGCGGACCCGGGCCAGGAGGAGCTTCGCCGCGCTAAGTTGGCGTGGGGCTAGACAGACGAAGGGGCCGCCTGAGCGGCCCCTTCGCTGCATGTGGTGCGAGCATACTCTCGATCAGTATCCGCCCGACTGGATTGCCGGACCTCCTGGCGTTCCGCCCGGCGGCGATGGCGGCATGCCTCCCGGTGTCGGCGCCATTCCACCCGTACCGGGCATCATGCCGCCGCTCTGAATCGCCGGTCCGCTGCTGCCCAGCCCCGGAGGAGCCAGGGAATGCCCCTGAATCGGCTGATTCTGCTGGCCCGATTTGGGGGGCACGGGATCTTTGGTGCTCATGCTGCTGAACTGCGGCGGCAGCATGCTCGGCGGCTTCATCGCGGAAGCGTCCTGCCGCTGCTGATCGCGCCAGTAGTAGACCGCGCCGACTACGACGAGGATCACTACAATGACGATCGCGGCAACGACGGGATTGACGTTCTGCTTCACGTCAGGACCTTTCCGTGGCTAGTCCACGTCTCGAGCATTCTGGTCGCGACCGTCCCACGTCCAGGCGCCGTCGTCCCGAACCAGCCAGTTCAGGTCGAGGTTCTGAGGCGGATTGCCGTAGGGATGGCCGCTGGCTGGCAGGCGCGCCTGGCGGAACTGACCGCCCGGCACGTACTTGGCGTGTCCGTCCATGAAGCACACGTTGAGATTCAGGCCCTGCACGAGTTGCGGATCGATCATCGTCATCACGGCCTGCTGGTTGTTGTGGTACGACGCGTACTCATGGATCAGCACGATGGACGACGGGACGTTGAAGTCGGACAGCTTCATCGGGCGGCCGAGGAAATCGCCGGCGGCCGCGATGCAGTGCTTGAACAGGAAGTGGTTGCCCTCGGGGAAGTCGGTGGCCATCCCGTCAGCCACGCCGGTGCCCCCGAGCATGAAGTTGCGCGGGCCGCTCGGGCACAGGCAGAGCTGCTTGTTCTTGACGTAGGGCTGGACGATCCGGACCCAGCTTCTGAACCCTACCCATGTGCCGCAGTAGGGGTCCCAGCCCGGATAGTCGCCGCCGAGCCCGTTCTGGGTAGTCAGGAAGTTCTCGTCGTAGTCCTGGACATACATCAGGATGCCCAGGCCAAGCTGCTTCACGTTGCTAAGACAGCTCGTCCTCCGCGCCTGATCGCGCGCCTTGGCGAACACAGGGAACAGGATCGCGGCGAGAATGGCGATGATCGCGATGACGACGAGCAACTCGATGAGCGTGAAACCGGTGCGGCTTCGCTTCATGGTACTCCTCCGTGCTAGCGATGCGCATGGAAGTGCGCGGACGTTCATAAGGGGACCGGACCCCATCTGCGTTGCAAGGTCCGGCCCCCCTGCATACTACTTGCCCGGCCGATACTCTGCCTGGCCTCCACCTGCTCCGGACGGCAACTGCACGCCCGTCTGGATCTGCGGGCCGGTGCCGGCTTGTCCGGCGGGCGGCGCCCCCGGCGTCATGACCGTACCCGTCGTGATCGGCGGCGGGGGCTTGAAGCGGTTCGTGCCCGTGCTCCGCCAGAGCAGGAAGCCGGCAACCAGTATGACCAGAACAATGGCTGCAATGGCCACCGGCGGTTTGATCTCCAACGCCTCTCTCCTTACTTGCCGGAAACGCGCCGGCGCTACGAACTAGATGTCAAACGGGTCGCTGGGGAAGTGCCAGTGATGACCCTGGAAGAACCAGTTCAGGTCGTAGTTGGCAACGCCCAGAGGCGTCACGAACGGCACGCTCATGTACTTGGCATGGCCATCGTAGAACGCCGCGTTCGACGCCTTGCTGCCCGTGTTGGCGCCGTTCCATGCATACGGATCGGCTCCTCCGTGATGCCACATCTCCTCTACGAAGAGCGCCAGCTGCGCCGGGCGCATGATCACCGACATCCTCACTGCGCCAAATCCGGATGCAACATAGGCATCATGGGCATGGCGGAAGTAGTAGGAGCCTCGCTCGTTGCCCGAGATCCAGCGATCCACGAGGTTGTCGCTGGGGCAGCGGAAGAGCTGCGGGCTCTTGATGTACGGGTTGAGACGCAGGGGATAGCCTGCGAGCTGCTTGGTCGTGAGGCCCGTGCCGGGATAGTACAGGCGAATGCCCCAGCACTGAATGTGGAGGGGGCCCTGATACGGGGTCGGCGTGTGGGTGCATCCCGGGCCATCCAGCTCGTTGGTGGTGATCTGCGAGTCGGGATAGGCCTCGTCGTAGTCACCAGCATACATGATGGCCGCAAGCATGATCTGCTTCATGTTGCTGAGGCAGCTTGTCTTGCGGGCCTGCTCCCGCGCTCGTGCGAACACTGGGAACAGGATGGCTGCCAGGATTGCGATGATGGCAATCACGACAAGCAGCTCGATGAGGGTAAAGCCGGTGCGACGCTTCATTCAAGAACCTCCCTTGTCCTTGGTTCATCCGGCAGCGGCGCGCTTTCTCCGCGCTAATGCGCGTCGCCTCTGTTCGATCTGTATGCACTATAAGGCCGATCCGCTCGAGTGTCAAGAGCGTCTCGCCGGTGCATTGCGGAGAGTTGTCAGAGGATTCTGCATGACCTGCGCGAAATCCTTCTGCGAGTTTCAGCGTTTTTTCAACAGACTGGATTCGCCCGCGAAAGAGGTGGACACGGCAGGCTCGCTAGCCGTTGCGCCGCAGGGCGCACAACGGCGGCGGCCTGCATGCTGTGCCAGCGAAGGAGATAACGATGAGCGACATGGAGAGCCTGTACCAGCTCCGTCTTGCCCGGTACACCACCGCTCTGCGCAACGGAACGCCCGACTGCGTGCCGATTCGTCCATTCGTTGCCGAGTTCACGGCTCGGTATGCCGGGTACACGGTGCAGGAGGTGACGCACGATTACGAGCTGGCGTTCGCCGCCGCGCGCAAGTGCGCCGCCGATTTCGACTGGGACGCGGTGGTCGGCAACATGGTGTACGTGTGGACCGGGCTGACTCAGGCCATCGGACTGACCTACTATGGCGTTCCGGGCGTGGACCTGCCGGCATCCACCGGATTCCAGTATCGCGAGCCGGCTCCGGAAGCTGCCTTCATGAAGTCGGACGAGTACGACGCTTTGATTGCCGATCCCACGGGCTACTTGCTGAACACCTGGCTGCCGAGGGTGGCAGCGGACGTCGCGCCCATCGGATCGCCCTCGACTATGCGCAACAATCTCTCGTTTCTCAAGGGCGGGATGGCGATGCTGCAGTACTTCACCGCCTTTGGCGATCAGGCTGCGCGTCTGCGAGCAGAATCCGGCACCGTGTCGGCCATAGCCGGCATCCTAAAGGCGCCCTTCGACATCCTGGCCGACAAGCTGCGCGGCTACGTCGGCCTTACCATGGACATGATCGAACAGCCCGACAAGGTCCTGGCAGCCTGCGAGGCGCTCATGCCCCATCTGCTCCATGTCGCCCGCACATCTGCCGATCCGACGTGCCAGGTTCCCATCGGCTTCTGGATGCATCGGGGCTGCGTGCCGTTCATCTCTCCCGCGCAGTTCCGCAGCCACTACTGGCCGACACTCAAGCCGATCATTGAGGACCTGTGGCGCGAGGGGCATCAGACGCTGTTCTACGCCGAGGGCGACTGGAACGCCCACCTCGACAGCTTCGCCGAACTGCCCGAAGGAAGCATCGTTTTCCATGTGGACCGGGCCGACATCTTCGAGGCGCACCGCAAGATCGGAGACCGATTCTGCCTGAGCGGCGGCATCCCGAACGTGCTCCTGAGCTACGGCTCCGAACAGGAGGTGCGGGATTGCTGCCGGAAAGTGCTCGACGGCGTCGCCCGCAACGGCGGCTATATCCTCGATGCCAGCGCAATCATGCAGGATGACACGAAGCCCGAGAACCTGCGCGCACTGACCGACTTCGCTCGCGAACACGGCGTATATTCCCAGGGGCACGCCTCGCCCACCCGGACAGCGGCCCTGCCCGATGGGCCCAGCGTCCAGGCCGGCAGCCCGCTCCCCGGGGTCTGCATCCCGTGGGAGACCCGGCGAGCGGAGATGGGACCGATTAGCGGCGACGAGGCGATCGTACGACGTATCTGGGAGCAGATTGACGCCCTCGGTAATATGTACATCTGGCAGGTGCTGCTGTCGTTCTGAGGCCCAGACTGGAAAGGACGCCCCGGAAACGCGGTTCCGGGGCGCTGGTAGGAGGATCGGCACGACGGCCAACAGCGCCGCCGCTACGACGCGGGAGGGACTCCGCCAACCGAGACGCCAGCAGAACGCGCCGTCCGACCCCACTATACGGGTCTAGCGTTGAAAGAACGTTGAAAGCCCGGTCGGCCGAAAAAGATTCCAGGAAAAAAAGCGTGGCGGCGCAATGGCCGCGTGGCTGCGGAGCCCGATCGGTCGGCAGGACGGCCCTGGCAAGTCCGGCTTAGAAGTCGAAGAGGTCCTCGAGGAAGCTCTTGGCTTTCTTGCGGCGTCGCACGCGGGGGTCCCTGTCGTAATCGTCGCGGTCGTACCGGTCGCGTTCCGGCACGGGCGGGGCATAGGTGGGCGGCACGGGCGCCTGCGCCGCCTTCTCGATGAGCTTGTCGAGCTCGCCGCGATCAAGCCAGATGCCCCGGCATTTGGGGCAGTAGTCTATCTCCACTCCCATACGGTCGGCAATCACAAGGGTCGTGTCGGGACAGACCGGGCAGTTCATCGTGGGCCTCTCAGTCTCATAGGATCGTGGCGCCAACGGGCCAGTCCTATGATACCTCCGGCGCCGCATCGGCAGCCGGCTTGCCATGCGCCGCCTATGGCTGATGGCAGGAACAGCCCCTGCGGACGGCGAAGTTATGCTGGCTATGGACGACCCGCAACAGCCGCCGCTCAGCCTCCTGGCCGACGACGACAATGTACAGTCCGACGCATCGGCCCCTCTGGCGGCGCGCATGCGACCGCGCACGCTCGACGAGTTCGTCGGGCAGGCGCATGTCATCGGCCCGGGCGCAATGCTCCGCCAGGCCATCGAGCAGGATCGCCTGATGTCGGTGGTCTTTTGGGGACCGCCGGGCTGCGGCAAGTCCACGCTGGCGAGCATCATCGCGCGCCACACGAACGCCGCGTTCGAGAGCTACAGCGCGGTGACGAGCGGCGTGGCCGACGTGCGGCGAGTGATCGAGCGTGCGTCGGCCCGCAAGCGCGCCAAGGGCCGCAGAACCATCCTGTTTGTGGATGAGATCCACCGATGGAACAAGGCCCAGCAAGACGCGCTGCTGCCTCATGTGGAGAACGGCACGGTCATTCTCATCGGAGCCACCACCGAGAACCCCTACTTCGAGGTCAACGCGCCCCTCATCAGCCGGTCGAAGGTGCTCCGGTTCCACCCGCTCACATCCGACGACATCCGATCGCTCGTCGAACGCGCCCTTGCGGACTCTGAGCGCGGACTGGGCGGGCACAACGTGCAGATGGACCCCGAAGCGCTGCGGCACATCGTGGACATCGCCGGCGGCGACGCTCGGGCTGCGCTCAATACGCTGGAGATGGCGGCTCAGATCGCGCGCGCCGACGACCAGGGGCGCCCATGTATCACGCTGAAGGATGCCGAAGAGGCGGCCCAGCAGCGGGCGCTCGGGTACGATCGCCGCGGCGACGAGCATTACGACACCATATCGGCGTTCATCAAGTCGGTGCGGGGGTCCGACCCGGATGCGGCCCTCTATTGGCTCGCGAAGATGCTCAGGGCTGGAGAGGACCCGATGTTCATAGCCCGCCGGCTGGTCATCCTGGCATCCGAGGACATCGGCAACGCCGACCCCCAGGGTCTGGTTGTGGCGACTGCGGCGGCGCAGGCTGTGCACATGATCGGCATGCCCGAAGCACGCATCACGCTCGCCCAGGCCACCACCTATCTGGCCGCAGCCCCGAAGAGCAACGCCGCCTACGTGGCGCTCGAGCGCGCCTCGCATGACATTGCCACGCGGGGGGCGGCTCCGGTGCCCCTGCATCTACGCAACGCTCCCCATCCGGCCCTGGGTCAGTTCGGCCACGGAAAGGGGTACCGCTACCCCCACGACTACCCGGGAAACTGGGTGGAACAGGAGTATGCGCCATCCGAGGCTCGCTCAGGCGTCTACTACGAGCCCACGGAGAACGGCTATGAGGCGCGCATCAAAGCACGCCTCGCAGCCCGCCATGCTCGCCCTGAAGAGCCGGACACAGCCTAGCACCCGCCGCTCTCGCGCATGACGATCAAGCGCGGCGAGCAGCCGGCGCTACGGCATTGTCTGCGTCACTTCACACGGAGTATCCGGCTGGCCTCGTGCGTCTTGCCGAACATGTCGGTCGCTCGAACGACAATCCGATGGGTTCCGG
>Ga0067045_1003532_pt1 | contig 21466 bp, 18 predicted proteins | sample TerdegcTABiofilm_FD_59184 | JGI IMG/M metagenome (GOLD analysis project Ga0067045, IMG submission 59184) | Combined Assembly of (Gp0054472, Gp0054536) Wastewater bioreactor microbial communities from Singapore -Terephthalate degrading...
GTACCATATTCCATTGCTTCGTACAAGTCCCTGTAATCACTTTTCGTATTTAACGACGAAAAAAATACCACACCTACTGTTTGTGGGGGTGCGGAACGCGAGACAAGAGAATGACCACCTCACACTGCGCGATTTCTTTATCCAGTATCCCGAAATACGCTCGGGAAGGCACCGCCGATTGAAGCACGTTCATACAGCCAAACCACGCTCGGCCACATGGCGTGTGTAGCCGGGACCACAATACGCAAAAAACAAGCAATGGGCGACGCAATGAGAGAGCAGCCCACTGGCCAGCAACAAATCGGTGTTGTGTTCCCCGAATTTTCCGTTGAGCACGGTCAATTTCAGTGGGCCGGAATTTCCTGCGGAGTGTGCAAGAACTGGAGGACAACCTCTATCTCGGTAAAGGAGAGTTGGCCAAGATCAATGGGGAGCAGGTGGCTAAGATGGTCCGCATTGTGAGGGAGCTCGGACGCGAACCAGCGACCGCAGATGATGCGAGGACCATCCTCGGCATGAAAGGGATTGACAAGACAGGCTACTAGGAGCCTGTCGCGATACCATTTCGCTCGCAAAGGCGGCGTAGCACCACTGCTGCCAAGGCGGCACAATGTGCTACGTCCGATAATATGTGAATACTATGTTCAACCTGTCCCGATATTTCCAGCCAATCGGTCGAAAATCGGAACCGATTTCCGCCTTTTTACCCCAGAGCGCGCACAACTTGCCCGTTGTCCCCCAAAATATGCCTCCAGAGTTTGAGCACGTTGTGCGTCAGACAAATCAATCTCCATTCGGCCCGTACCTTCTCAAGCCCCCTGAAGAGAAACGAGCGGATGCCCCGCGCGTCCTTGATTTGTCCAAATGCCGCTTCAACGCTCTCTTTGCGCTTCGAGTAAATCTTTTTTCCCACCTTTGTCTTCAGCTTCCGACGCATCCTGTCCATGACATTCATGCCTTTCGGAATACGACCTCCGGGTGCGGGATCGGGTTTATCGCCGTGTTTGGTTTTGTCCGGAGCGATCAGTGGCTCCACATGATTCGCTGCGGCGTAGTCCACGTTGGCCTGGCTGAAATAACCATTGTCGGCAAGCACCCTGTCCGGAACATCTCCGGTATTCTCCTCGATCTGCTCAAGCATGGCAACCAACTGCTCTTTGTCATTGGCCGCCTGCATTACGTCCGCAGCCACAATGATCTGGGAGTCGCAGTCCACTGCGATCTGCGCATTGTACGCTTGGGTGAACGCCTTGGTAGCGCCGTCAAGCATGATCCGACTTTCCGGGTCCGTGAAATTCCGTTGGTCCTTCGCGTTGGGTGTCCCGGGAGCCCCGTCGGAAGATGCCGCCCCGCTTCCTGGAGGCGGGTTTGCGTCTTGATCGAGCTTCCCTTCCTTGACGGCCTTCTCACGAGCCTGTTTCTCAAGAGCCGCTTTCGCCCGCCGAATCTTCTCGGGACGACCTTGCTTGAATTTCAGATCCTTGGGAAGCTCATTACCCCTGACGCCTTTCCCATACTTCTTGTCCTCTTGCTCATCAAGAGCCTCAGCCTCAGCAAGCAGGCGATCCACTTCAGCTTGGAGCTCAGGTTCTCTTTTGACCATACGGTCATAGCTCATGGCTTTGTGTTTAGATGCATTCGCCTTGACCTTCGAGCCGTCTACGGCAACGTGACCGAGTTTCACGAGCTTGAACTCCCTGCACAACGCCAGAACCTGGACAAAAAGATCCGAAACCACCGGCAAGTGGCGCTTTCTGAAGTCCGAGATCCTGCTGTGATCCGGGTGGCTATCACAACTGAGCACCCTGAAAGCAATATCCTCGTAGGTCTTTTGCTCTATGCGCCGGGAACTCCTAATCCCAACGCAGTACCCGTAGAACAACAGCTTCAACATCATCCGAGGATGGTAGGCCGGATGTACTCCTTGAAGGTGATCGTATTCTTTCATGATCTCGCTGACATCCAGAGAGTCCACCACGTCGCTGATAAAGAAGGCAAGATGGTCTTCCGGCAGCCACTTCCGAATATCCTGCGGCAACTCTAATAACTTTTCCGGATCGTACTCTATGAATCGGTGATCTTTCATGCCGCTCGCTCATATCTATAGTTTTGCCTTTTTCAGATCGTAAGCATCGCGCGTGGAACGTGCGGAGTTGATTTTCGGTGAATAGTGGCCCGCCCTGGGATCGCGCGAAATTCCTGAGGTGAAATGGCTGCGTCGAGCTGCCGCCAACATGTCGGAAAAGGTGATGTTCCTCTTAGAGTACCACGGGACCCAGGCAACCAAGAGATTCTTTCCCATCCGGAACTGAGTGACGAACCACAAGACCACGAAGCAATAGCTCCAGTAGGCCATCAACGGGGCACGCGTGACGGATGCTTCCGCACGGCACTGGGCATCCGCACTGCCGAGCAAGCTCTTCGTTTCTCGATTGGTGATTTCGATGCTCCATCGGTGGGTGAATCTTTGGATGGTCTGTTCGTCAGAAGCAGCGATGTCGGTGTCAAAAAAGACGGTGTCCGGATACTTGCCCGCAGGNTCTCGGACCATCACGATTGACAGGAGATCGTTTCCCGCAGCCTTGTACCAGATCGCCTCAAACCGGCGTACGCATACCACTGTCTGTTGACCATATAGGCCGATCCAGATCCATTCCCACTGTGATCCCCGGTACCCGTCGAACAACGACTGGGGGGTAGGCAAACGTTTCCCCTTTTTCCTTGGACGCCCTCTGCCCTTGAGTGGACCTTGCTCCACTGGTGCATACAAGGCAGCGTCCACACGCACTTTTCCCGTTATATGAACCCCCTTGGGGCGACCCCGAAGAAGCTCCTTGTTTGAGTATCCACCGTCCACGATCACCCGAAGGGTTATGGACGGATCAAGCCAAGAGCGGGTCAAGCTGATCAACTCGGCACCCAGCTCAGACTTGGTCCTGTGCTTCCCGCCCACGGGCCTCACCTTGGCCTTTTGGGGCCACCAAAGGCGGGCGGCATACGGCAAACAGAATACTCTGTCGGATATTCCCGGCAACCGAACGGCAACCCCGATGATCACAAAACAGACTCCGTACCCAATGGGCTTGCCTGTTTTGGGGGCATCTCCGTCATATTGAGAACCTGCACCGCAAATCTTCTTGCCAACATGGTTGTTCAGCGTGTCGTCCAGGATCAGCTCAAACTCCATCGCCCCAGGAAGCAGGATGTGTACGATTCTACGGAATACCCGAAAGGCCACCTGATCGGGCGACCATTTGGCTCTTCCCAGGAACCTGTAGAGGCTAACGAAATGCTCCGACTCGTGAAGGCCACTGCTGAGAATAACCTGGCTGATCGTGTGAACGCCTACCGTCAGCACCCATCCCGTCATCAAGATGGCAAAGTGCCTCAGACTGGGAGCTGCGAAGCACTCGACAAAACGCATCTTGTCAATCTCAAATGGCTGTGGCAGATTCCAGTTGCGCATCGGCGTTCCTCCCCACTTTGTTGCCAAACCGTCTATGGCAGGAACGCCGACGACTTTCAAGAGTTTATCCTTAGATATCAAGCGAATAACAACAAAAGGGCAAAAGTATAGTAGCCATTCGTTGGTCTTCGTAGAGATGATAGGCCGTCGGATTGGCCGTGGTCCCCCTTGTTATTGATTGTATTCGTCTCTGTCCCTAATTCAAGCGGAATTCTTCCGGTAGCCGTTTAGGCGCACACTGAGGGGGAGACAGGCTTTTGTCTTGACTACCTTCTTCTCGGGGGACTCCTCTGTCTATTAGCGGCACACCGCGCGTACGGAGAGCGATATCTTTGCGGCAACACCATCACGGAAGTGAGCAGACCGTGCATCCTCTCGGGCCGTAAGATGGTGTAAAGCCTTCGTGGATGCCCGATTCTCAGCCGTATCGTCATCGGCTATCTTGCCCGCGCCCTTCGGCAAGGAACAAGCCTGACCCGAGTCTGCCTCACCCACTGGAAGTGAAATGTCCAGCAGGAATGACTGACGATTTTGGTCGTTCCTCCGCCCGTGTACAATAAGGATTCCAAGAGATCATTTTTTTGTCTTGACAAGCGGGTCCGTGTCGGGTTATGTCTTAGGCGACATAAGTGACGGTCAGAAGCTGCCCTAAACCGAACATGACAGAGAGGAACGTCCGGTGGCTATTCGGTGGGTGCGGTAGCGTGGACGAGTATTTCTCATGGCGACCGTAAGGGGTAAACAAGATGAGATATGCTGAGACAGGGTATCACCTGGAAATCGATCTATCGAGAGGAAACATCGAACGGGTAGAAACCGACCCTAAACTGACGGAACTCCACCTTGGAGGGCTGGGCACGAGCGTCAAGGTCCATTGGGATCGCGTCCCTCCGGAGGTCAATGCATTTGATCCGGAGAACCTGCTAATCGTAAGCTCCGGTTTGCTCAACGGTACCCCGGCTTATAGCGCCAACCGAACCCTCTTCACCTTCATTTCTCCCCAGTCGGGACTGCTCGCCTATCCAATGATGGGAGGGTTCTTCGGGGCGGAACTGAAGTACGCCGGATATGACAAAATCATCCTTCGCAACAAGTCTCCCAAGCTTGTCTACATCTGGATACACAACGACAAGGTGGAAATCCGTGATGCCTCCCATCTGAAGGGAAAAGGCGCGTTGGAAACTCAAGACCTCATACGAGAGGAACTGAAAGAGCCAAGAGCCCAGGTGGCCGCGATCGGACTGGCCGGTGAAAACAGGGTCTTTACGGCTTCCATCGAACAGGCTCGGTCAAGCGCCAGCAGGCTCGGGGGTGGTGCCGTAATGGGAGACAAGAACGTTAAGGCGATCGCCGTCCGAGGAACCAAAGACCTATACCTGGCCCGCGGCGAAGAATTCATGAAGCTTATGGACGAGGTGACCGAATACATCAATTTCCGAAATGCGAACCCCATTCCAGACGTGATGACCATCTTGTCGGGAATCGGCTCGCCCCAAGAAATGAAGCACACTGATGAGAAGTGGCACACCGAGAACTTCATGTGGGGTAATGCTCGCACTCGGAGAAGGGATTTCTGGAGCAAGGAGAATGAAGAGAATTGGACGACAGCACAATTGAGTGCTATTCAGCGGTTAATTAGCTGTTTCAACTGCCCGCAGCAATGCGGCGCACTGGTTTCCTCGGAGGCTGTAGGCGGCAAGAAATACATGATGAAATGCTTCGGAAAGCTCACGTATTCCATGGCCGCGTATGTGGACGACCTTCGCTTCAATTTCAAGATTCTTCAACGGGCCACTGAGTATGGGGTGGATTCATTCTCTACTCCTCAGATTTTGGCATTCGCTGTTGAGTTGTATGAGGCTGGTATTCTCACTGACAAGGACTTCGACGGATGTCCGTCCGACAAGGAAGGGCGATTCTTCTGGTTGCTTGACAGAGTGGCTCACAGAGAAGGAATCGGCGACGTTCTTGCTGACGGCGTTTACTATGCAGCGAGGAAGATAGGCAACGGAGCAGAAAAATTCGACCACAATACGATCAAGAAGCACGAACAACTCCCCTTGAAGCTGGGAATGTTGGATCCGATCTATTACCTTATGTATTCCACCAACGAGAAGATCAGCATCACACAGATCGAAGGGAATTTCCCACAAGCGGCTTTTCCCACGCGTGAGCAAAGAGAAGCGTTCGTGAGGGATTGGATCCAGGTGCCCGACGAAAGATTCAAACAATACGTTATCGAGTGGGAACCCAGGGGAGACAAGTCGATACCATATTTCCCGACCCCCGAGATGTGCAGCGAGATCGTGGATTGGATGGAAATGCTCCACAACATCGATGACGCTCTGGGGCTGTGCGCTGGCATGGGGTCGTTTTGCCTGAAGCCACCCTATCATATTCACAATTACCCGAAGCTAATCTCCGCTGCAACCGGAATGGACTTGGACGAAGCCGGACTCAAGAAGATCGTCAATCGGAGTCGGAACCTGCACCGGGCATTCAACAATAGACGGGGTATGACGAGGGCTGACGAGAAGCCGCCTGAAGACCATTGGAAGAGAAGGTTCCCGGAGCTCGAAGAAAACTTGCTCTCCACGTATTACAGGTTCAAGGGGTGGAATATGAACGGAGTTCCGACGAGGAAAAGGTTGGAAGAACTGGATCTGGGTTATGTTGCTGACGACTTGGAAAAGCGAGGTATATTGCAAGATGGCCAAGACTAAGAGGATCGTCAAGAGTATCCGCGTGGACGCAGATAAATGCAATGGTTGCCGAGCTTGTGAAATCATCTGCTCCGCGTTTCACGCCACACCCAAATATAGCAGCGTTAATCCTGCAAGGGCCCGCGTCCATGTGATCAGTCAACGGTTGAAGAACATCTGGATTCCGGTATTTGCCGGTGAATATACGCCCGCGGAGTGCATGGGCAGAAATAAGTACGTCATTGACGGAAAGGAATACGACGACTGTGCTTTTTGCCGGGCGGCATGTCCTTCAAGGGACTTGTTCAAGGAACCCGATTCCGGTCTCCCTCTGAAATGCGACATGTGCGAGAGCGACCCCTCGCTGAACAAGCCCAAATGTGTTGAGAAATGCCTCAATAATGTCCTGGTATACGAAGAACGGGAAGAGGAAGTGGACGAAGAAGAAATCAGGCCGGCAGACGTTGAGATCGGGATAGGAACCATGATTGACAAGTACGGCTTGGACCAGGTTTTGGACACGGTCGCCCGGATCTCAGCGTCGAAGAGAGGCTGAAACGCTACACTCTCAAGGGTGAGACATTAAGAGAGGAGGAGGTGGCCATGGGCACGAGGGCTGATGGTGCCCGTCACGAGATGGAGCCATCCGAATGGCACCTTCTCTGGGAGAGAGAGAATCGAAGTGGTAACGCGAATCAGGACCAATCTCTGGCAGGTGGGCGGAAGAGGACTCACTGATCCCTCCGACGCAGCGGTGTACCTGGTGCAATTCGACGAAAAAGCAGCCCTTGTCGACGCCGGAACCGGACGGGATCATGAGCAATTGACAAGAAACATTGCCCAAAGCCTGGGAACGGGCGTCCGGCTCGAGTACCTTCTGCTCACGCACTGCCATTTCGATCATGCCGGCGGTGCCCGGCTTCTTAGGGATCAATTCGGTTGTCGCATCGTGGCTCATGAGCTGGATGCGGGGTTCCTTGAATCGGGCGACAATCGTGTGACCGGAGCGTCCCAGTATGGGGCACGTCTTGAACCATGCGCCGTCGATATAAGATTGCACGGCCAGGAATCGACCATTGATCTTGGTGCCGGCACCATTCGGGCCCTTCATAGTCCTGGACACTCGCCCGGTTCAGTCGTGTACGTGACGGAGATCGACGGTGAGCTTGTACTTTTCGGCCAAGACCTTCAGGGGCCGCTGCATTCGGATTTCCTGTCTGATGAGCAGCGGTATCTGGATTCTTTGGCTAGGCTCTTGAATCTGCAGGCCGATGTTCTCCTCGAAGGGCATTTCGGAGTGATTGAACCAAGGGAAGAGGTACAGGACTTCATTCAGTCGTGCATAACGCCGCGTCCTCAACCATGCCGGTGTTAATGACAAACGAGGTCCTTTGAAGCCCCACGATTGAGTTTGGTTGGTCGAAAGGGAATGACAGGTTTGCTGAAAGGAGTTGTATGTGTTTGAGGTAAGTGAAGAAGCATCGGAAAAGATCAAGCAGTTCTTAGACGGACATGAAGGTCCTCAGATTATCAGGATTTTGATGACCGAAGGCGGGTGGAGAGGTCCGTATCTCGTGATGGCTTTGGATGAGCAGAGGGAAGATGATGAGGTTTTTACCGAGAGAGGCATTACCTTTGTAATAGAAAAAGCACTTTTTGACAGGGTTAGACCCGTACGAATTGGTTATACTCACTCGACCTTGGGTTCAGGTTATACGCTGCAATCAGAGCTAATGAAGGGTATTATGGATGTGAATATCGGATGTCACGACATTTTCAACACTTGCCGGACAGGCCCGCGATGAATGTGGACTTCGGCGTAGGACGGCTCTGCTGACCTGATAAGTGGGGTTGCCTTGATATCCGGCAATATCTCGAACGGATGATTTCCTCGGTTGTGAAGGGCTCTGAAGTGGCCATTCTGCGCCATTGTGCTTCTCATTTCCTTCCGAACACGCTCCCGCTGGGCCTGTTGACGAGAACGCTCGGGACTCATTCCCGTGAGTGGGCACTGCTATGAACCTGCCAACCGTGGTAAGATTATCTAGCGTGGCCAGCGGATTGGACAAGTCTCGTATTCGACCTGAACGCCAGTAAAGGGACTGGCTTGTTTGCGCTGGACAAGTAGGAGAGATGCGTGATCATAAGAATCAGGGATAACCTCTGGCAAGTGGGCGGATTGGAACTGAGCCATCCTTCGGACGCCGCCGTTTACCTTGTCCGGTTCGGGGAGAAGGCCGCCCTGATCGATGCGGGTACTGGTCGAGGTCATGCCAGGCTCAGAGAGAACATCGCCGAATGCCTAAAATTCGAGGCACAACTTGACTATCTCCTCCTCACGCATTGTCACGTCGATCACACCGGTGGGGCCCAAGCGGTAAGAGAGGAATATGGCTGCCGGATCGTGGCACATGAGCTCGATGCTGCTTATCTTGAATCGGGCGATAACCGTGTGGTCGGCTCGACCTGGCACGGAATGCGTTTGGCACCGCTGGCCGTGGACATCAGATTGCAGAGTCCGGACTCCGCTCTGTCCATCGGCAACGGGACGGTGAGAGCGATCCACTGCCCGGGTCATAGCCCGGGTTCGGTTGTCTACACGACGGAAATCGACGGTGAGCTTATACTGTTCGGTCAAGATGTCCATGGGCCCCTCCATTCCGATTTCCTGTCCGATGAGAGACAATATCTGGATTCGATGACCAGACTTCTTGCGATGGAGGCGGACGTTCTCCTGGAGGGCCATTTCGGAGTTATAGAGCCCAAGGAAGAGGTTCGAGCGTTTATTGAGTATTGGAGATCACCGATTGGAGTCTCGCATTATGCTATTTTGTACGCTCCTGACGATTGGAGACTCAACGACGAGAATGCCCGTGATTCGGACCGACCGCCTGAACGAGTCGAGATGGAAGGACACTGAGCTGGGGGGCATCTTTCCGGTGAGGTTCTTGTGACGACGGTAGTGAGGAACGCCGAGTTTGAGAGGAAGCGCCGCGTCTTGTGCGGCATCTGTCCTGCCGGCTGCTGGGTCAAAGTAACCTATGACAGCGAAGGAAGGATCTCCCAGGTTCATCCAGATGATGAATCGGAACTTGGAATGATCTGCGACCTCGGCCGACAGTCGCCTCAGATAGTATATTCACCGGATCGGCTGCGAGTTCCGTTGCTCAGGACCGGCCCGAAAGGGCAGTATGAGTTCACGCGCATTACATGGGACGAGGCGTTCGACATAATGGTCGCCAGGCTCAATTCCATTAGGGAAACGTACGGGCCGGAAGCTGCAGCCATATACACAGGAAGAGGTAGTTTCGAGCAGTCCGAGTGCGATGTGTTCCAACCGCAGGGGGTGGCGGTATCCTCCGCGTCGAGCGTGCTGTTTCCATTTGGATCGCCGAATACCCTCGGCGTGGGAGCCCTCTGCTACGTATCCTTTGCTATGATTGCTCCTCACGTAACAGCAGGCGGCATGATGATCAATATGTTTTCGGACCTCGAGAATGCTGATCTCATTGTCGTATGGGGGGCGAACCCCGCGACCGACTGCCCGCCACTGGACTTTGCACGCATAATGAAGGCGCGTGGGAGGGGCGCTGAGGTCGTGGTTATCGATCCTCGACGTACCGGCACCGCAATTGCCGCAGATGCCCAGTGGATCCCCATCAGGCCGGGCACTGACGGGGCACTTGCGCTTGGCATGTGCCAGGTCCTCATCGAAGAAGAGCTCTATGAGGAGCGCTTTGTTCAGGATTGGACCCATGGTTTTGACGATTTCGCGAGGTACTGTCAGCACTTTCGTCCAGAGGTGGTGGAGACGATCACTGGCGTTCCCGCCGATGCGATCCGGCGGCTGGCCAGACGCATAGCCTCAGCGAGGGGAGCCTCCCCGGTCATGTACAGCGGGCTGGAATACAGCGACAGCGGGGTGCAGGCGATTCGGGCCGCTATAACCCTCTGGGCGCTGGCTGGCCAGCTTGACGTTCCGGGCGGCCGCTGTTTCACGATGCGTGAAAACCAATTTCCCATGAATCGGGAGGGGCATTTGCCAAACCCGGATGTGAGAAAGGCCCTCGGACGCGACCGGTTCCCCGTGTACAGCGCATACCGTGGAGAATCTCACGCTATTTGCCTTCCGGATGCAGTCTTGCGCGGGAAACCGTATCCGATCAGGTCGCTCATTATTGAAGGCGGCTCAATAATAACTGCATGGCCTCAGCCCCAGATCTGGCGCAAGACCCTCGCGGCCCTGGAATTCCTCGTATGCATAGACCGTTTTTTCACTGCCGACGCTGCCTATGCCGACCTAGTGCTCCCCGCAACGACATACTATGAAATTGAATCATACATGGTGTACGGCCCCCTCTTCAGAATCCGAGAACGCGTAATCGAGCCCGAAGGTGAGGCGCGGCACGGCTTCTTCATTCTTGCCGAATTGGCCAACCGCCTGGGCTACGGGGATCTCTATCCTCAGAGCGAGGAAGCGGTGCTGAGGCATGCATTGAAGCCTTCGGGCTTTACTCTCGAACAGGTGCGGGCCGCGGGAGGCATGGTGCGGGTTCCCACAGTGATGATGGAGTACCGTAAGTGGGAGAAAGGCCGGCTTCGTATCGATGGCCGGCCGGGCTTCGAGACACCGACGGGGAAATTCGAGATCGCTTCAACCATCCTAGAAGAACACGGCTACGAGCCGCTTCCGGTGTACACCGAGCCGAAAGAAGGCCCCCTGGCAAGACCGGACTTGACCGAACAGTTTCCACTGGTGTTTAGTTCAGGATCTCGGGTCACCACCGATTTTCGTTCCCAGTTCCACAATGTGCCCGACCTCGTGAAGGAGCAGCCCGAACCAACGGTCACCATGAATTCCCAGGATGCAGCAAGCCGCAACATTTCCACCGGTGACCTCGTGGAGGTGGTCAGCCCCCGGGGCAGCGTACGGTTCAGGGCGTACGTTACCGACAACATCATGCAGGGAGTAGTTGACGCAAGCATGGGTGGCGGGGGGCCTGTGGGGCCCCAAGCATGGCGAGACTGCAATGTCAACGATCTGACAGACCTGCAGCACTACGATCCTATTTCCGGATTCCCCGTATATAAGGCTCTGCTGTGCGAAGTGGTTAAGGTTGGCGAAGCCGCACCAATAACTGTCCGGGGCCGTTCTGAGAAACTCGGGGCACGCACGCAGGTACAGGGTGGATCGCTAGTGGCCGACCCGAAGCTACGCATCTATCTGGACCACAATGCTACCACGCCGCTGGACCCTGAAGTCGCAAAAGCAGTGGCCGAATGCACGGAGCAATTCTTCGGCAACCCGTCGAGCATTCATGCACCCGGCAATGAAGCACGCTTCATCGTGGAGTCAGGTCGGCGGCAAGTGGCACAATTGCTCAACTGCACAGCCCGGAGAATCGTGTTCACCGGGGGAGGGTCCGAATCGGATAACCTGGCGATCAAAGGGGTCGCCTTTGCTCGCCGCAAGATGGGCAATCACATCATCACAACGACCATAGAGCACCCCGCCGTATTGGGAGCTTGCAAGTGGTTGGAAGACCATGGCTTTCGGGTAACAAGGCTTCCGGTGAGCAGGGAAGGGCTGGTAGCTCCAGGTGATCTGGAAGCCGCGTTGAGTCCTGACACCATACTGGTGAGTGTCATGGCAGCGAATAACGAGACGGGAGCCCTGCAGCCGATAACCGAGCTCGCGCGTGTGACCCACAGGCAGGGAGTGCTGTTCCACACTGACGCTGTGCAAGCTGTCGGCAAGATTCCCATCGATGTCCACCAGTGGGGGGTGGACCTTCTCACGCTTTCCGGGCACAAGATCCATGGCCCTAAGGGCGTGGGAGCCCTCTATATTCGTCAGGGGGTCGCGCTCGATCCGCTGGTTCACGGCGGCAAACAAGAGCACGGCTTGCGCGGGGGAACCGAAAATGTGCCGGGTATCGCCGGACTCGGAAAGGCTGCCGAGCTCGCGATTCAAAGACTCCCTGAAATGGACAAGATACGGAATTTGCGGGACCGGCTGGAGCAGGGAATTATGAGAATTGTCCCGGACGCCAAACGAAACGGGTCGCTTGAGCAACGACTCCCAAACACCCTTAACGTGACATTGCCCGGGATGAGGGGCGAGTCGGTAGTGCTCGCCCTGGATCGCCTCGGTGTGGCTCTCTCCTCGGGATCTGCGTGCAGAGCGGGAGCGCCGGAACCGTCACATGCCCTGCTCGCGATGGGATTGTCGGCAGAGGAGGCCCATTGCGCGCTCAGGTTTTCCCTGGGCTGGGGCAATACCGAGGAAGAAATCGATCGTACGCTTTCCTTGTTGGGACAGATGATTAATGTAACTGCCGAGACGGTTCGCTTCGTACCTTGTCGTTAGTCAGCGAGCCTGTGGTGAGAAACAGGAGCTCTCGGAGTAGGGTTCAAGGTCGGACCCGGGGAAAGGAGCGCATTTGTCATGCATGCATCTTCTGCTTTAGCGGAATCCGCTGTCCGAAACCGCTTCGAACAAGACGCAACGGACACGATGGCTCAGGATGTGCTGAAGGGACTCATGGCTGATCAGAAATATTTACCGAGCAAGTACTTCTACGACGCTCGTGGATCGAAGCTCTTCGAATTGATATGTGATCTTCCGGAGTATTATCCGACACGAACCGAGCTGCAGTTACTCTCTACTCACGCCAAGGACATCGTGCGGGGCTTCCGACAGGGCGATCTCATAGAATTGGGCGCCGGCGCCAGTCGGAAGATTCGGACTTTGCTCGACGTCCTGGGTCCGTTGCCTAGATCAAATGTCCGCTACGTTCCGGTAGACGTCTGTTGCCCCGCGTTGTTGGAATCCGCGGCTCAATTGGCAGCGGCGTACCCGGAAGTAAGGGTCAACGGAATTGTGGCGGATTTCACCAGCGACCTTCATTGTCTTCAATCGGATCGCCCCAAGCTCGTTCTGTTCTTGGGCAGTACCATCGGGAACCTGGACGAGCAAGAGGCGTCTTCTTTTCTCCAGGATGTGGCGGCGATCCTCAATCCGGGCGATCGCTTTCTCCTCGGGCTGGACATGGTTAAGCCGGTCGAAATCCTTGAGGCCGCTTACAACGATTCCCGAGGCGTGACCGCCGAGTTCAACAGGAACATATTGCTTGTCATCAATCGCCAGTTGCGTGCCAATTTCAACCCGCATGCCTTTGAACATGTTGCATTCTACAATGATGGAGAGGAACGCGTCGAAATGCATCTTCGAGCCAGAAGAGACACTTGGGTCGACGTCAAGGCAATCGCTGCTTGCTTTGTCCTGAAGAAAGGGGAAACGATTCGAACGGAGATTTGCCGCAAGTTCAGGCGGGATGGCGCAGAAGCGATGATTCGTGACGCCGGCATGGAGGTGAGCCGATGGTACTCCGATGCGAGAGGTTGGTATTGCCTGCTCGAGATGGGGTCAGGTCTTGTTTCTTGAATCATCCCTTTCCCGCGGAGTTATTCTGCTCGCTCCGAGTATAGGGGACAGTCGACAAAAGTCCAGCTCATTCGCACACGGACCGACAGGCGAGTGAGTGATAAGGCGGTGTGCACTACGCCACATCCCCGAGGACGCAGAGAAATCCCGCCTCCTGAGAATTATCGTGGAACACTGCAGTGCCGCCATTTCTGCCGGCTGTCAGATGGCAAAGCGTTGCCTGGGGCGCGATTCTCAGCGGTGGGGAAGTGAGCTATCCTTGCCGTCACGTCAAAAAACAAGACCTGACCCCCAACTCACCCTCCAAGGTATGCCATCTTGACCTGCGGATCTTCCCGCAGCGCAAGGGATTCAGCTCTTAGGACGATGTGACCGTTCTCCATTACATATCCACGTTGGGCAAATTTCAGTGCGAGGCGGGCATTCTGCTCCACGAGCAGGATTGTAGTGCCGGCTCTATTGATCTCCTTGAGTGCGTCGAACATCGAGAGCATCAGCAGCGGAGCCAACCCCATGGAAGGTTCGTCCAAAAGCATCATTCTGCGGCCGCTCATGTACGCTCTCCCCACTGCCAGCATCTGCTGTTCCCCGCCGCTGAGGGTCCCGGCCGCTTGGGTTTCGCGTTCCTGAAGGCGGGGAAAGATGGAAAAGACCTGGTGAACATCCCGCGAAAAGTTGTGCTTGTCCTTTCGGCCGAATGTGGCCAGTTGCAGATTTTTTCTGACGGTGAGGTTACCGAATAGGCGGCGGCCTTCGGGAACATGCGATATGCCCAGTTGGGTCACCACCTTGTCTGGAGAAAACCGGAGCAGATCCTGATCCATGAACGTCATGCGGGAACCATTCTCAGCCGGCACCATACGTGAGATAGCCCTGAGCGTTGTACTCTTGCCGGCTCCATTTGCGCCGATGATGCAAACAACCTCCCCCTCATCGACGGCAAGATCGATGCCGTGCAATGCCTTGATGTTACCGTATGAGACTTGTAGTCGTTCCACCACCAATTGCATCAGGCTATCTCCTCCTTGCCCAGGTAGGCCTCAATCACATGGGGATTGCGTTGGATCTCCTCGGGTGTTCCTTCCGCGATTACTTCGCCGAAGACGAGTGTCTGGATTTTCTCGCAAAGCTCCATGACGACCTTCAGCCGGTGCTCGATGAGAAGGATGGCCACTCCAAAATCCCTATGGATCTGCCGTATGGTACCGATCATTTTGGTGAGCTCTTCCGGGGTCATGCCTGCGGTGGGCTCGTCAAGAAGCAGAACCTTGGGATCTATCGCCATGGCACGGGCTATTTCAACTCTGCGCTGAGCCCCATAAGGGAGGTTACCTACGAGCAGGTTTCTGTACTTGACCACATCGAACATCTCCATGAGGCGCATAGAGCTCTCAGCTACCCGTCGCTCTTCCGCTACGCGCCGAGGTGTGCCGAAGAGGGCTCCGATCAACCCATACCGGAGCTGCGAATAGTGGGCCATTTTCACGTGCTCCTCAACGGTCATATGACGCCAAAGGAGGAGGTTCTGGAAGGTACGTCCTAATCCCTGCGCCGCAATTTGATGGGGCCGCTGCCCCACGAGGCTGTGGCCTTCCAGTCTCACACTGCCCTCAGAAGGTCTGTAAATTCCCGTGATCAAATTGAAAACAGTTGTCTTCCCTGCTCCATTCGGACCAATGAGACCGCGGATCTCCCCTGGCTCGAGGGTGAGATTGTAGCGGTGCACCGCCCTGAGACCACCAAAGTAGTGGGTCATATCCGAGACATGAAGCAAAGGCATGAACTACTCTCCTCGCCCCGTCCTGATGTGTTTGGGCCGGAGAATCGCTTTCACGTCGAACTCTCGAAACCCCAGCAATCCCGTGGGACGATAGATCATCACCAGGATCAATATGAGAGGGATCACAATCCACTTGTAGAGCTCCAGCGGCCGCAACATCTCGCTGATGAGGTTGATGCTCGCTGCTCCGAATATAGACCCCACTACCGAATTGAGCCCTCCGAAGTAGAGCATGGCGAGGATCTCTGCCAAACGTTGAATGCCGAAAGTGCCTGGGTTAACAAAACGCATTACATGAGCGAAGAGACCGCCAGCAACCCCAGCCCAGAAGGCCCCAAGCATGAAGGCCACCATTTTGGTTTTGCGGGTGTTGACCGTCATGGCGTCGGCCGCCATTTCATTGTCTCGCAGCGCGTTGAGAGCTTTGCCATAAATGGAGCGCACAAAGTTGTTGATGATCCAGATGCAGAGGACCATCCACACATACACCACCGGCAGAGAGGACCAATCGGGCTGACCGGACATACCTCGGGGGCCGCCCAGCCACTCCAGATTTTCTATGAGGCTCTTCACGATGAACATGAAGGCCAAGGAAATGATGGCCAGGTAGTCCCCTCGAGTTCGAAAAGAGGGGATAGCCACGACGAGCGCTGCTGCTGAGGCCACCACCCCTCCGATGATCAAGGCCAGAGGAAAAAAATAAGGTCCGAGCGCCTTCGGTAACACTGCAGCTCCGAAGAGGCGGTCATCAGCGAAAAGAACCAGCGTCACAGTGGAGGCCGAATAGGCTCCCAGGGCCATGAACCCCGGGTGGGAGCATGAAAATTCCCCCATATATCCATTGATGAGGTTGATGCTCAGGGTGAGCATCACCGCGATCATGGTCAGCTTGAGAACCAGCAGTCGATAGTCGCTCAGATCGGCCCAGTAGTGGAGCGCACAGTACAGTAACGCGAGATGTATTAGACACGACACTGCGATGGGACCCCGATCCAAAACAGCGGCAAGACGATTGGTTACTCGGGCGCTGAGACAGGCCACCCCTGCTATGGGAATCACATAGATGAGGGTCACATATGCCAGGGCATTTGGCATGAGCAGGGGCTGCTTAAACATGATAAGGCAGCCGAACAGCACAGGTACCTTTGGGAGATAGAGCTGGTATGAAAGCTCAGCCCCGAGGTAGCGTTCTATGAACACTGCGCAGAGAATTCCGAAGAGCCAACCGAGTGCGGGCACGCCGGCAAATGTCGCGCGAACGCGTTGCATTCTTGAGGCGGGCGGTTGTACCTGTACTACAAACTCGTCCACGGGGGGCTTTGTATCGATCAGATGCTGCTCATGGTAGCTCACGAACGTGTGTTCCTCATCGTGTTACAGTCTTAATTGTGTGCTGTGGGGTTGACCGAAGAAACCGTAAGGTCTGAACGTCAAGATGAGCAGAATGATCGAATAGGCTATCAGATCGCGCAACGTCGACGGGAAGACCATAGGCACGAAGATTTCGATGAAACCGAGAAGAAATCCTGCCAAGGCGGCCCCCAGGATCGATCCTCGCCCACCAAGAATAGCGGCTACGAAGGCCTTCCAGCCGAGCAGCACGCCCATGTACGGATCGAGCACAGGATAGGCCAAGCCATAGAGAATACCTGCCGCAGCGGCCAGCGCCGAGCCGATGGCAAAAGTCAGGGGTGCAATGACATTGAGCGAAACCCCCATCAAGGGCACGACCTCAAAGTCAAAGGACATGGCACGCATGGCCATTCCCCAGCGGGTCTTCTGGATAAACTGATGCAACGAAAACATAAGCGCCAAGGAGACGACCACAATGAGAATCTTCTTGTTCGTCACGAAGACGCCGCCCAAATCGTATGTGGTGGAATGGATCAGCTCGGGAAAGCTCAGGCGTCGGGCTCCGAGCAGAGCCAAGTTGCCTGTCTCGAGCACAATACCGATCATGAGGCCGGTGATGGCGGCTGAGGCTCTTGGGGCGTCACGCAAAGGCCGGTATCCGACGCGTTCCACCAGCACGCCCAGAAAAGCAGTCAATATCATGGAGATGACAATAGTGAGAGAAAGGATCGTCCACCCTGGCAGCGACAAGCCCAAAGCGACACAAAGGGCCAGCAACAGGGAAGCGACACCGAAACCGATGTACGCCCCAGTCATGAAGACGTCGCCGTGAGCAAAATTGAATACCATCATGATGCTGTACGCCATGGAGTATCCCAGGGCGATTAGGGCGTAAAAACTGCCCCACTGCAAGGCATTGACCACGTTTTGCAGGAAGAAGTCCATGGAAAGGCTCCCTTTGGGGACAACACGGACTCGGGGTCAACAGCGCCCCTGTTCAAGAATCACCCGACGAGATCACTGCTCCTGTAAGGTGCACCTCTTAGGTTGCGACATGGACATCCATGACGAGGAGTCATGTCTCCAGAATTACGTGGGGTCTCGTGGGCACGGTATCCTACACTCCCCTGACGCGGTACGAAACAGCACCTGAATGAATGGCGGCTCCTGCTCCGATGCGCCCGGAGCCCCGTGATCCAGTGCCTCCTAAGGGCACACCGACTTGTGAAACTCGAACTCGCCCTTTTCGTTGATCCGAACAATTACTGCGCATTTACTGGGATCGCCATCCTCCGTGAATGTCATGTTCCCGGTGATTCCCTTAAAGTTCTTGATCTTGGCGAGGGCATCGCGCAAGGCCTTACGGTCCTTTTTGATTGTGCCAGTCACAGTGCCGGCATCCTGAATTGCCTGTTGGACCAGGCGCAGAGAATCCCATGTTAATGCGGCCACATCATCGGGCACATAGCCGTACGCCTTCTTGTAGCGATCGATGAACACCTTCGTATCGCCTTCGGCTCCTGCGGCAGCGAAATGGGTACTGAAATAGAGGCCGTAGCAGTCCTTTCCGCACAGGTTCACAGTCTCGGCCGAGCCCCAACTGTCGCTCCCCACGATGGGCTTGTTCCAGCCCAGTTCATGTGCTTGTTTCACAATCAGAGCCACTTCATTGTAATACTGTGGCGTGAAGAGGAAGTCGGCGCCGGAGTTGATGATCTTGGTAAGTTGGGAACTGAAGTCCGTGTCCTTAGTAGTGAAGCTTTCATAGGCCACCACCGATCCGGCACCGTTAAGCTTCTCCCATGCCTGTTTGAATACTTCGGCCAATCCCTTGGGGTAATCGCTCGCTACGTCGAAGAGGACAGCGGCCTTCTGGAATCCGAATTGGTCCTTGACGAAGTTTGCCACCACCGGCCCCTGGAAGGGGTCAAGGAAACAGCCGCGAAACACATACGGCCGACCTTTTGTGGTGTTGGGGTTGGTGGACCAGGGACTGATCATGGGAGTTTCGTAGTTTTGGGCCACACCGCCGGCTGGTATAGCTTGGCTCGAAGCCTGAGGCCCCACGATGGCAATGACCTCGTCTTCCGTGATCATCTTGGTCTGTGCTTTGACTGCCGATTCGGCCTTGGACTCATTGTCTTCGATGACCAGCTCCACAGGGTATTTTTTTCCGCCCACTTCCAGTCCGCCGGCCTTGTTGATATCTTCCAGCCACAACTGGGCGGCGAATTTGGAACCTTCTCCCACTTTGGGAATGTCCCCAGTGATGGGCACATTGAGTCCTACCTTGATCACTGGAGTGCGACTACGGCTCCAGGCGTTGAGTGAAACAGCCAGAATGACCGTCAGTGCCAGAACCAAGCACATGGAAAGCTTACGCATCCCCTCCTCCTTTCGTCGGGGGCTCCTGACCGACCAGTGTGACACGAATAACGGGTCGAAATCACGATGGGTGCGGAAGCCGCCCTCTTTGTTCTCGTCGGGTAGAGAGCCACCTCAACCCGGATGAACTGTTGGCATTTCCAGAAAAGAACCTACGCCGGGAGCTTTAACCGGTCTGAGAGCGGACCCCATATCCCACTCTCTAGGGTTGGTTTTCTTAGCACGACATCGAAGGTTTTACAATGGTCTTCGCCGCATGCGCTTCTGTCATTGCCCGGTGCCCGCGATTCAGTGGGAGAAAAAGATACGTTCCTCCTTCTTCCGTTCCGGCAAGCTCTTGCGGTCATCTGGCCCTTGTTGACAACCCATTGAGCTTGGGGGGGAGCGTAAAGGGCGCTGCTATTGCGAATTAAGTGCACGCTTCGGCCTCTCGGACTGCCATGAACACGCCTCGAAAAGCGGCACGGCCCGTGCTCTTCCCCTTTGCTGAAATGCTGTCCGGTGAACATAAAGCACGACAAGGTCCGGGTCAGCATGCTATACGTCTGTCGCTGGGTGAAGTCGACCTAGGCGTTGCTAGGAAGCAACCTGTCGAAGTATAGCCCAGCCAGGGCTCACCGAGCCCCTGGTCGGTCGGTGTACGCCGGTTCCCGCTCACATCCTGAGATCTATCTGTCGGGCGACAGACCCTGGTATGCTCGAGAGAATCCCCGTCGGAAGGGCGGGAGGGAATGGCGATCGATCAGCTCGGACTGTCTGAGACGAAGAGGCGTCTGTCCGATTCCCGCTGAACCGGTGAAGGCGTCCGTGACAAGAAAGGGCTCAATAGTTGCGTCCGGTAGTAATAACAATATTCCTTTTGATCTGCAGCAATGTCTTCATGACCTTTGCATGGTACGCGCATCTCAAGGAGCTCAATAACAGGATATGGATTATTGCAGCCCTTATCAGTTGGGGAATAGCACTATTCGAATACCTGCTTCAGGTTCCGGCCAATCGGATCGGGTACTCGGTCTTGTCCGTAGGACAACTGAAGATTATTCAAGAAGTGATAACCTTGAGTGTCTTCATTCCATTCTCATTATTCTATTTGCGAGAACCTTTGGAACGAGATTACCTGTGGGCCGGTCTTTGTCTCCTGGGAGCGGTCTTTTTCATATTCCGCGGTAAATTTGGCTAACGGGAAAAGAGGACTACTCTTTTCCGTTGTTCTGACAGACTATTATGTGGCGGACCCCCGGACCTCTCGCCTCATCAGATCCCCAGGTCGAGCGGTAATGGCTCTGACTTCTGGTGACAAGGTCGTTTCAGGCGACATATGTTGACCGGCAAGAGAAATCGAGGGCGTTTTGTTGCTTTCTGAGGTCCCAGAGAAGGCGATCTCCCGCCCCGATGAAAAAGTCTGAACGGCTGCTGTTCGCCGGATTCGTTAGATCGGCTTAGGACTGGCACGTTCTTTTTGAGGTTGAACCTACCCGCAGAGATCAAGTCAATGCTCCGAGCACGAACTTCGAGGGAACGGAAAAATCAAGAGACAAGACCTGACCCTGGGATGTGCTCCCGCCCCTCGGCGAATATGGTTACGATGGCGCGCCGCGGCGACGTCAATTCCACCGGTTTAAGGAGCTTCACCTTGCCACGTTTGTCAATGGTCGCTTCAACGACCTGAATCCTCTCTTCGCTGCTGCGCCGGCGATCTTCGCGGTCCGTCCTCTTTCCATTGCCTTCACCATCAGAGCCTTCTACCACTCCGCTTGCATTCCAGATCCCTTCCTGATCAGGGGGATCGGCCTGGCGAGCGGCCGCGTTGATGGCGCACACACGTCGGAGCTGGTAGTTGCGCTCTGCTATGGCAAGCAGTTTTGCTTCCTCCTCGCCATAGACCGCTACGGAAAACTTGCGCTTTCGGCTCGCTCCATGTTCGTCGGTCCATGAGGCAAGCCAGAAAGCACGGACGCTTCTCGAATTGGGATTGTCCCTAACCTCATAGCGGCCTACACCGGGAATGCCTGAGGTATTATTTTTCCGAAGGCGTGTGCGAATCCAGATCTGGTGATCGACGGGCCTATCCCGAGCGAGAAAGGAATCTCGATACGCGACGGCGGCCTCCAGCGCTTTTCGCTTTCCACCATACACCCCGTCCGAGAACCGCTTTACGATGATCGCCCCCTTTCGTTGCAGCGTGACGACCCATCCGTGGTCTCGCTTGGCGTCGAGGTCAACGCGCCTAATGTTACGAGGAGGTTTCATGATAAACAGCCCTGATCGTGATGGTACTAATCTGCCCAAGGCACGGAGTCTAGGGTCCTCACCGCATGACATAGCAGTTGCGC
>Ga0067045_1029355_pt1 | contig 21459 bp, 20 predicted proteins | sample TerdegcTABiofilm_FD_59184 | JGI IMG/M metagenome (GOLD analysis project Ga0067045, IMG submission 59184) | Combined Assembly of (Gp0054472, Gp0054536) Wastewater bioreactor microbial communities from Singapore -Terephthalate degrading...
TTACAGCAGAAACCCATAAATCTCATTAGTTGAATGAAATACAGATTAAATTTTTATTCTCCTGCTGGATTAATCCTGATTTTTTACCAGAGAAACACTAAAAAAACATTACATCGCAAAATGCTCTTGATAAGGTTTATTATCTATGATTAAATCCCGGCCTTGTATATAATGCGCGGATTAAAGAGTATATAGATCTGTGCAACAAACCAGATGCTTTCATCGAGGCTCCCTGATTCCATTACCGGAGAGTTATCTTTTATCTTCTGCGGGATATAAAAGTATGCATCTGCCCCGAACGAGAGGAAAAATCTGTTGGAAATACGGGCAATATTGTCAAACTGAAGATTCAGACCCGGCCTCAGAAAATGCATACTCCCCTTTCCGTCAAATATTCTGTCGGAATGTATATATGTATAGGTCAGATTTAGTCCGAGGTTCAATCTGTTTCTGAACCCTTTTGTCTTTACCAGCGGAAGACCAAGAGAGAGAGGTCTGAAATTTATCCCGTACATCCCCGTATTCTGATACTTCGGTGAGATAATCAGCGATTCGGGTATGAAAATATATGAAATCCTGAGTTCGTCCTTTCCCTCAACGAAACCGCGGTATTTTTTTGGGATTCTGGACTTGTGGGATTCGATAAATTCACGGTCGAGGGCAGCATATATATCCAGCTTGAGGGAATAATGCAGAAGCTGGTCATCGGATATTATCTTCGGGATATAATTTGCTGCGGGACCAAAACCGAGATTGAGTGGAATCTCCTCACCGGAAAGATATCCGCCGCTCATCAGATACAAAAGACTGGTCAGGAAAACAAATGAAATTCTGCTCATCTTACCTGAGGAAAATGAAGGCATCGGTAACGATATATCCGAGCCCCTCCCTGTACAGGAAGAAGGATTTTACATCTATCTTCCCGATAGCCTCAAAATCTGCCTTAAGGGAAGAGAGTATCAGTATAAAAAAGCCCAGAGCCTTGATATCATAATCCTCCGTTTCGGTTGCATTATAGAGGAATGTCTTCAATGTCTCCTTCTGGGCTATAAGATTCTCCACGCTCAAAACAGACGGTAATATTATCTGAACACCGTTTGAAACATCTTCCAGTCTGATTTCTGACTCATCGCATACAGCCCTCAGTTTCAGGTCTAAAGGCGCTGTCTCCTGTATCAGAAAACACATGCCATCGATAGAGTCCTTATCCCTGAGTGCCACGTCCAGAACCTCGAGCGGACTCTGAATATTCTTATGTATTTCTATACCGCTGTCCGGGAGCTTGTCGTATTCTATCTTCTTCAATACTACAGGAGGTTCAACCTGTGAGGAGAAGACCATAATCTCCTGTGAATTAAGGGCGAGAAAGGAATTAACCACCGATGCACCGGCGGTTTTCAGTATTCTGAGTGCGTCAAAATAAAGGATACTGCTCCCCCGCTCCCTTGCAGAGGAAATAATCTTCTCTATCTCCGTTTTATCCTTTGAACTTATATGGATAACGCTCATTTCTTCCGGTCACCGCTCTCCCATTGGCCGGGCTGATGCCCCTCCTTCTCCTTCTTTCTCTCCTTCCTCTTGAAAACAGTCTCCTTTTCAATGACAATCTGCTCCCTTAATGCCGGCTTTGTGGCAAGCGGGATACACCTGTCGTAAATCGATAAAGCCTTATCGAAGAAATCCTTTCCGGCGAGGAAGGATGCCGCCTTGACGCATATATCCAGATCCTGATTGTTTTCGTTTACAAAAGTCTCTGTGTACTGCCCGACCTTATCATCAGGTATCGTGGCAAGGATGTCAAATATCTTCCCGATTGCGATCTTCTTTACAGGCTCGATAACGACCGCCTTTTTCAATACAACGAGTGCATCGTCCATTCTTCCCTTTTCGATATATTTCCGTGCAATCGTATAATATGTCTCGATGAGTTCAATCCTGTATTTGCTGCCTTCTGCCTCAAGGTGCTGCGCAAGAATCTCCCAGTCCTTTACATCTTCATGCCCGCCGGAGGATGCCTCAATGAAGAACTTTCTGGCATAACTGATTCTGGCAGAAGAGAGCGAATCTATTATCTTTTTGTTGTCGGGCTTTTTACTCAGTGCAGCCATATAATACCTTATGGCCATTGCATAATCCTGTCTTTCAAAGGCTTCATCCCCCATCTTTTCGGGGGACTTTTCACAGGATACAAGAAAAAAAATTACCGGAATAAAGGCAAAGAGAAATCTCATTTTACCACCTTAACATTGAATACGATATCTATCGGGAGCTTTTCAAGTCTCTTCAGATTCTCCTTCTCTGTCTCTCTGAGAGATGCCATCTTTTCGATGAGTTTCGAGGCCTCGTTGTAATCGCCTGTTGCCTCTATCGTGAGCAAAAGTGTGCTAAGTGACTTAACAGCCTCCCTGAATTTTTCCATATTCACACTGTATTTCTTCGTCTTTTCGTTGTATGAAATGCCCCCTTTCTCCATTAAATAGTACAGCTGGATAACACACCCCTTTGCATGGTCCTCTGTGGCTCCGAATCTGATAGTACGGAAGATACTTGCAAGGTGTGTTACATAGGCGTTCATCTCTTCTTCGGGCTTTATCAGCTTCTTACCGATAAAGAACTGCAGATTGTATAATCCGAGTATATCGGCCTTTGCCTCCTCAATGGTTGAATATCTGTCCTTAAGTGCATTTCTGACCGTCTCCGAGGTCGCGGTATTGTTTCTGACAACATAATTGGCCCCCAGAGGATGTGCAAGTTCGTGCAGAAGTGCGTGCTGGAAGAAGGAATCCCTGTTGATAAATTTCGTCTGAGTCTCGTCCACAAGAAGATTCCCTATGGGTTTCAGAATCTTTTCAAACTTTGCATCGATTACATTTCTGAACATTATAGTCTTGGCTCCCTTCTGTTCCCTTACCTTCTCATCGTTCGGGAGCGAAGCGGCTATGGATTTGATACCGGCATTGGCCTGACCGCTGTACTGAAGGACATAATAGACACCGATAGGACTGTGGGTACCCACATTCTTCTTTTTGTAGACGTCCGGAACAGGCAGGGCATTCTCAAGTTCTGCCGCATACGAGTCGAATGTCTTGATATCTGCTGTCGCCTTTATATCAGTCATCATTATCACACCCTCATAACCCGCCTTATAACCGTAAAGCATATCGTCATATGTCTCATACGGAGCCACTACTGCATCCACAAGATGATTACTGAGTTCAAGCCATGCAATATCCGAATCGAAATATTTATCATTCAGAAGCGCCCCGGCGCGGAGTCTGAGATATTTTTTCAGAGACTCATTAGTTGTCAATTCGGATGCCTCTGTCATAATTTTCGAAATTGCCCTGACCTCCTGCTCGTATTCCTTGTAGAAGGGTACGGCATACAGCCAGTTTTTGCTGTCACGCTTTACGACAGTAAATGTGGATATGAGTTCTTCTTTCTTCTCGGGATGCATCTTGATGAATGTCTCGAACTCCTCCTTAGAGATATCATCGGGATAGAAGCCACCGCCTGAGGGTCTTACATAACTCCCGAAAAATGCCTTATGCTCTTCAGTACGGTCGAAAGGTCCGTAATGGATATTGAAAAGGGTCAGCAGATCCCTGTTCTTTGCGTTCTTTATTTCCGATAAGACTTCCATATTCTTCGAAAAATTCTGCTTCAGAAATATCTTGTCTATATACGGACCGGTCTCGAGAAGCTTGAGAATACACTTTTTTTCCGAATCGGGAAGCTGTTTGATACTTACCTCTGATGTGTAGAATTCAAATTTTTTCAGAAGACTCTTCATATCTTCAGAAAACAACAGGGACGGAACCAGAAGAAGACATAAAAGAAAGGCATATTTTTTCATAACAGACCTCCATAACAGAGCAGTTTATACATCAATAGTTTATACAGTGCAATAATAAACATATATTTTTCAGTATTGTTTTCTGCCGGAAAGAATGAGTCCTATGTTATCTGGCTGGAGCCGGGCATTATCACGCCTTCAAGAGACTTCGGCATCTTCCAGAGGACCTCATATATAGGAACTGCCTCGGATTTACCCTTGAGGACCTTCTCGCCCAAAAATCTGAACATAAACCTGCCCTGAACCTTTCTGAATGTCTCCTGACCTATCAGTATCTGTCCCGGCTCACAGGCCGCCTGAATCCTTGCAGCAACATTTACCGTATCTCCGAGAACCGTATACTCCATCCGTTCCATAGAGCCGAAATTACCCGCAATGACATTGCCGCTGTTAATCCCTATCCGTATAGTAATCTTTCTCTCTTCCGGTGCGGTAGAGTTGTAAAGTTCGAGCGACCTGTAGATTCTCAGAGCGGCCTTTATGGCCCTTATGGCATCATCCTCGCGGGTATAAGGCGCCCCGAAGAGAGCCATAACGGCATCTCCTATAAATTTATCGAGGGTCCCGCTCTCCTGAAAGATGGCCTCTGATGTAAGTCTGAAATAGGTATTCAGAAAATCGGCGAGTTCGATTGGTTCCATCTTCTCGGCAAGGGGCGTAAAATTTACGATATCCGCAAAAAGTATGGTGACGTATTTTACCGAAGGGCTCAGGGGATTATCCAGAACGGACTCTTCTTCCAGCAGCATCTTCGAGACATCGGGAGAGAAGTGTCTCAGAAGTCTGAGCCTCTTCTTCTCTTCCTCCTGAATGCGGAGTCTTAAGCGGTATTCCTCTATCGCAAGTGCAATCTGATATCCGATAACCGTTACCAGATCGAGGTCTGATTTCTTAAAAGGCCTGACGAGTATATTCGATTCCATATATATGACACCCAGAACCCTGTCTTCGAGCCAGAGCGGGACACACATTGCAGATGTGATTGAGTGGGCGATGATCGACCTGCTCTCCCTGAACCTCAGGTCCTCCTGCGCGTTAATTGTCAGAATCGAAAGTCTGTCATTTAATGCGGTATTTATTATTGTCCTTGAATATTCGTGTCTCTCACATTCCCTGCCGTCAAGATACTTTGCCACCTTAAGCTCAAGGTCCCCTGTATCTCCGATCGTAAACAACAGACACTTGTCTGCCTTGATAGTCCTGACCACAATCTCGGCTATCTTGGCAATGACATCCTCAAATTCGTACCCCTGAATCAGATACTTGCCTATCTCCGCGAGTATTCCCAGTCCCTCACCAAGCGCCTGCGGGGCCTCTTTCTGAAAATCCCTGATATTCCTGAGCGTTGTATCCTTGCTCGAAAGCAGATTCTGTGCACTCGCCTCATCCGTCTCCGCAAGTTCACTCACAAGAAACAATGCCGGTGTCTTTCCGAAATAGATATTGTCCTTGTGCTTCAGTTCTCCCCTTGATATTCTCTGACCGTTCAGATAAGTGCCGTTTACTGATGCCAGATCCTCCAGAAAGTATTTTCCGTCCTCGACAAGAATCTCCGCATGATTTCTGGAAATCCAGGGGTCCTTGAGCCTTATATGGGAATCTGGAGACCTCCCTATGACATTCTTACCTTCATTCAATCTGAATGAAGTGCCTTTGTCATATCCGCCTGTAAGGACAATAGATGCCATTATCTTTCACCGCCTAAATTCAGGATATCCCTGACAATATACTTAATCTGAATATTCCTCGATGTCATCTGCAGAAGACTGAGTTTCTCAAAAATATTTTTCTTATCAAGTATTTCCCTGACGTTTTTCTTCGTTTTGAGGGCAGTAAGTGCCATCAGGGTCAGTTCATCTCTTTCAAAATCGATTGCCCTGTTGAATATCTCCGGGTCTATTTCTTCATAATTCTGGTCAATATACCACCTGAAGGCAGCCATAAATTTATCTGCATCGCCGGAAGTTGCCAGAATTCTGAGGTTCTCCCTTCTGAGCTGTTTTTCTGGTGTGTCTCCCTCGAGTTTATCGACGGCCTCGGCTACCTTACCCGTCCTGAATGCCTCCTTCAGCTTGTGTTTGTAATTTGCAATGACAGATTTGCTCTTTTTGCTCTGATACTGCGGCTTATCTTCACGGACGAATCTGGACCTGTCCTTCTTCTTGTCGATTTCGCGCCAGGACGGCCGCTCTCTCTCGTCATCGTCGTACATCAGGGGTTCTCCTTCTTCCTTTTCATAAGTATTATTCCGCTCACAATCGCTCCCGCACCAACGATAAACAGGGCTATGATAAGTATTATCATAATTGTCGAATTCTGACTGCCTTTCTGCGCATCATCCTTTACCTTGGCATTCTTGATTATTGAATCCATCATCTTTGAGGTTGCATTGAGTTCATCGAGCGTGCGGCTGTAACCTATCGTCTGTCCCTGAGGGGAGTCCTTGAACCTCGAGAGTATCTGCGACATCTTGTCAACAACGAACTGCCTGCGCTTCAGCGCCTCAACATTGACCCCGCTCTCGAAATACTCAGGATACTTCTGCTTCATAAGCTCCATTACCTTCTTCTCATCTCTGACAATCTCATTAATATTCTCAAAAACAGAGGCAATCTCCTTTCCCTGCATCTCCGCAGTAGGCTTCATACTCTCTATATTTGCAAGCGCAAAGAGGTCGTTGAATATCTGCTCGTTGAACTGTGAAAGTTCATCGAACTTTGTCTTCAGTTTAGTATATTCGTCCTTTATCTGATTCAGCTCCTCGTCCCTGAGTTTGAGCTGTTTTTTAAGTCCGGCAATCCTCGATGCCATATCAGAGACGAGCCCTTTATAGCCCGAAACTATGATGTCTTTGGTCTGTTCATACATAGACTTTAGTTCATTCGAGTCGTCAGCAAGGCTCTTATAGACCTCGTCACAGTCCATAAACTCCTCCCGCATCTGAAATATCTTCAGCCTCGACTCTTCCACTGCCCTGAAAAAATCGACCAGTGAATCTACCTTTTTGGCAAACTCTCCCTTCTTTATACCGGTGTACTTGGTAATTTCATTCTTTAACTTTTTTACTTCTTCCCTTGCGGCATTCATCTCGCTTTTGAGTTCACTCGTGACCTCACAGGGGTCAGCATTCTCGTTAATGTTCTCCTCTCCGGGGACCGTATTGAGAAATGCCCTCACTTTCTTCCAGAAGGCACACTTTTCGTTCTTCCCCACCAGCATCCTGCGGAGAATCTGTATCATTCTCTTGCGCTGACCTTCCTCCGAGAGGCTCTTTGCACGTTCGAACAAGACCTTCTGTCTCTCGGAAGGATTGCAGGCCTTGTAACAGGATTCCAGTTTGTATAACTTGGTCGTTATTACCGAACGGAGCTCCTTAATCTTGTTCCTGTATTTTTCGGCATCCAGAAGCTCCACCTCGCCCAGTGCCGAATTATAGAGGTTGTATGCAGTCTCACAATCCTCCGCCTTCTCTGCCTCGGCGGCCCTCTTCATAAAATCATCCAGATTATTCACCCCCTCTGACTCCTGAGCACAGATATCAGCCGAAGCAATGAAAATTAAAGCAAATGAAAAAAGAAAAGCAATAAGTCTGTTAATCATCATCGCACTTCTTCTCCTCTACATCTCCGTCTTTGTCAACGAATATAGTCCTTGCACCGCTTTCCGCCGAAAACCTGAATATTACACACCTTGTCTGAGAAGAGACTTCAAATGCAGTATTCGAAAAAGTCTCGTTCTCCTTAAGAAAACTGACCCGTTTTACCTTTGCCTTATCACCCGAGACCGGAAATACCGCCCAGAGGTTGCGGAAACCGTCTGCCGCGACCAGATACGTCCCGTGAATCTTTACAATAGCGACATCCTTTGGAGTCATCTTCTCAGTCTCGAGAATAAGTGAGCCGTCAAAATTCTCCCCGTTCGGAAGGGCAATATACCCGTCCTTCGTGACCGGTACCTTCTCGGGCGAGGAGAACGACTGATTGAAGTATACCTTCGGCAGACAGCCGGCAAGCATCAAAAGAACTAAGACCATTAAAATTCTTTCTTTCATAAAAATCCCCGTCCTTTCCAGATGCTCATATTTATCACATTTTTTAAACATTGCAATCATACAAAAGCGGCAATGTGTATTTCTTACGGACATCCTGACAACTTATATTTTGACAAAATATAATTAAATGGTGATAATAAATTTAATACGGAGGACATATGACCGGTTTACCTATTAATAAGCGCGTATTGAAGGGCGTTGTGCCGGCTATACTCATAATAATATTCCTTTCTCTCATAATCCTGAAGGGGTGTCCTGCAGGCAGCAAGGTCTATTTCACACTTGTAAGATATAATCCCGACGGGAGTATAGACAGTTCGTTCGGAAAAAGCGGGATAGTCGTGACAGAGATAAAGGATTTCAGCCAGATTTACACACTCTCACTCCAGAATGACGGCAAAATCGTAGCAGCAGGTACCTCGGACGGGAAATATGCCGTAGTAAGATATCATCCGGACGGAAATATCGACAGGGGTTTTGGCAAAAACGGAAAATTCGTAAGCGGTTTTGATGCGGATTTCGGCCTAATCAAGAAAATCATAATCACAGATGACGGCAAAATACTTGCGGCCGGATATCACAGCATCAGAGACGGAAAAACCGAAAAATATTCGGATATGTCTGTAATCAGACTAAATAGCGACGGGACTCCGGATTACTCCTTCGGAAGAGGAGGAATTACCTTGATTAATGTAACCGGAGGGATTCACAGAGCATATAGTTTAGCAGCGCAATCGGACGGTAAAATAATTGTTGCAGGTATATGTGACCTTTATTACATCATCGCCAGACTGAATCAGGACGGAAGTATCGATCAGGATTTTGGTGAATTTTATGACGGATTTTCCCTAAAAGAGACAGGATCCGGTGACACAATGTCACTGGAAATAATAGTATCGGATGATGACAAAAGCGTCCTAGTGGGCATTTCGGGAAATATAGTTACAAGATTAACCTATAATAAATACGGAATATACGTGGACGACACATCCATCGATACCTCGAGCAGAAAATACCTGACACAATACGGTCCTTACTTTGAAGCAAATGCAATCAAAATTTTAAACGACATAGATATCATTACAGCAGGCACAACGGCTGAAAACCGGGAATTTTTGTCATTTGCACTGCTAAAACTGAGCTTTGATAATTCAGAAATCACTCAAAAGCCAAGAACCATTACAACAAATATTTCCCAGAGAGGACCTGATGTGGCAAATGCCATAGCCGTTCAGAATGACGGAAAGATAATTCTCGGAGGGAGTGCGGCTTACGACTTTGCTCTTGTCAGATACAACACTGACGGAAGCACCGATAGCTCTTTCGGAGCACACGGGGTAATCACTACCCAGATCGGTTCGGAGGATGTAATTCAGGCTCTCGTAATCCAGAGCGACGGAAAGATAATCGCAGGCGGATATTCGGATACCACTTCAGGTAAATTCTGAAACACTGAATCTCCAAACCAGACATATTATGTACAGAACATTACCTCATCAGGAAGCACAACCATATGGTTTGAAAAAGAATTTCCGTTTTGCGATATTATTGCCAGATTATTGTTGTTTATACGGCTTTTTTGGATATAATATGCCTGCCTTTTGATGTATTATAAGGAGGTTACTAAATGAAGAATTTAATTACTTTGCTTGTTATTATTATGTTCGTTGCCTGTCAGTGCGAGGACGAGACTGTCACTGCAATTACGAGAGGAATAAAGATCGAGGCTGTCAATCAGAATCTCCCGACAAAATTCGAGACCTCATCCAAGGATATATTCAATCTGGATTTCGGAATGAGGACAATCAACAAGACATACGAAGAACAGATCAGAATAACCAATCAGTCAGCAAATGAAATAGTAATCAAATCGATCAGTGTAACAGACAACGCAAACGGTGTTTATTCGATAAAGGAAGAGATTCCGGCAAAAATCGAGGGGAACAAAAGCATCACATTTACTGTTCTCTACAGCCCCAAAAAGGACAAGTCGAATGACCTCGGCAAACTCAAAATACTGACAGAGAACACAACAATACCTGACGCCACAGTCAATCTGATAGGCAACGGGACCACCTCCGAGGCAACGATTCAGATTATCTCCCCCGACGGAAAGGACCTTACCTGCGACAACAAGGGGATTCAGATGACATATTATTTCGGACCCCAGAGAGTTAATACCTCCAAGACCCTGACTGCCGTTGTAAAGAACAAAGGCCCCTCCACTCTCAATGTAACTATGTCTCCCGTGCTTGGTTCGGCATTCCAGATAGTCAAGCCCACAACAAACAGTTTTTCACTCAAACCAAATTCCGAGACACAGGAAATAACTGTAAAATTCACTCCGACCACAACCGATACATACAATGGCAAGATAATCCTGACTACAAATGATTCAAACTGCACAACTGCAAATGAACTCTATCTGACCGGCCGTGGAACCTCCGGCGGGATAGAGGTATGCGGTGAATCCGATGACTGTCCGAGCGAACTTCCGATGTGTCAGTGCACTCTCGAAAATACAACTACTATTACTATGGACTTCGGCGATGTAAAAAAGGGTGAAAAGAAGGATATGCAGATCAGAATCAAAAATCTCGGAGATTCAAATCTGAACATCAATGAGGTAAAATTTGACACGCAGAGCGACGAATTCTCCTACACACCCGCCATCCCTCCGAAAGTAACACTCAAACCGACAGGGGACCCGAACGGAGAGGACGTCAAGGTTCTGACAGTGACCTACGCCCCCTCCTCAAACAACAAATCTTCAAACACACTTACAATCAAAAGCGACGATTCCTCCAAGCCTTCGATAAAGGTAAAACTCAACGGCGAATCGAATCCCAAACTCTCCGTATCCCCCGATGGTATGCTTGTCTTCAAGACAGCCGCTTCAAAGACAGAATCCCAGCCGTTTACAATCACCAATGCCGGTTATGCCCCGCTTGTGGTCTCGAAAATCGAAATTGACCCCAACACCGGAGTACCAAAATCCTTCAACATACTGAATTTCAGTGCGGAAAAGACCCTTCAGCCCGGAGAATTTTTCAATGTCAACGTGGAATTTACAAACAATCCGAACATTCCGAACGAGAGTGCCCAGATATTCATCTACAGCAACGACCCGTACTGGTCGAGTTCCGAAAACCCGTACTATATACTGATGCTCTACTCCGATGACAATACGTCGGATATGCCCCCGGTAGCAGTGGCAAAGGCACCGGGCGGAGACCTCCAGAAGGTCAGAAGCAACGAAAGGCCCTTAAAGGTTCTTCTCGACGGCTCACAGTCGCACGATGACAATTCCATTGCACAATATAAATGGACGCTCCTGTTCAAACCGAAGAATTCACAGGCACAGATAGATGACCCGACTGCCCAGAATACCTTCTTCAATGCAGACGAATACGGCAAATATACGATTCAGCTGATTGTAGTAGACAATGTCGGTCAGGAAAGCACTCCTTCCACAATCTCCGTAACAGTAGTGGAAGATATATAAGACGGGTAATTTATGAAAGAGTTTGCAACATTATTTCTGAGTCAGTTGGTATCACAGGAACAGGGCTCTTCCGAGATAAATATGCTCGAACTGATTACACATTCAGGCCCTGTCGTCACGGGTGTTCTGATAATACTCGTCCTCTTTTCAATAGGCTCGTGGGCTGTTATAATATATAAACTTCTGCAGTTCAGAAAGGCTTTTATCAAGACCAGCAGTTTCATAAATATGTTCTGGGAATCGAGACGGCTGGATGAGATTTATGAAAACTCGGTAAAATATACAGAAAGCCCTGTGGCACGGGTATTCAGAGCCGGCTATAACGAAATGATAAAAGTGAAGAAGAAACTCGAGAAGAAGGAGGGCGAAACCGGTTCAATGGGAGATGAACTCAGCGGTATGGACAATATAACGCGCGCAATGAAAAGGTCTCATACTGCCGAGATCACCCATCTTGAGTCGCTTGTCCCGTTCCTTGCCACTACCGGGTCCACGACTCCGTTCATAGGTCTGTTCGGAACTGTCTGGGGAATTATGGTAGCCTTTCAGGATATAGGCAGAATGGGTTCTGCCAATCTTGCCACGGTAGCCCCCGGCATATCCGAAGCACTTATAGCGACTGCGACAGGGCTTGCAGCCGCAATCCCCGCGGTTATTGCATACAACTTCTTCAACAGCAAGATCAAGGTCCTTGATGCGGAGATGGAGAGTTTTACGAGCGACTTCCTTAACATTGTCAAAAGACACTTTATGTAACTATGGGAATGGGAACAAACAAAGACCGCAATGCAATATCGGATATTAATGTTACACCGCTTGTCGATGTAATGCTAGTTTTGCTCGTTATTTTTATGGTAACTGCTCCTATGATGCAGCAGGGGATCAAACTCGATTTACCTAAAGCAAGGGCGCAGAATCTTCCGGGAGCGGAGAACAAGGTCCTGATTTCCATTGACGCCTCAAAGAAGATATATCTCGGCAAGACCGAAATTCCGATAGAGAGACTCGAAGAAGTCATAAAGAACAACGAAAGAATCAAGACCGACAAGGAAGTCTATCTCTACGCAGACCGCACACTGCCTTACGGATTTGTAATCAAAATAATGGGACTCCTCAAAGATGCAGGGGCAGAAAACGTAGGACTCGTTACATATCCCGAAGATGAAAAATAGAAGTGAAAAAGGCATTATTTTTGCAATACTCGTATCTGTCATAGCACATCTGTTTTTATTCTTTACCATCATTTTCCTCCCGGGCAGTCTAAGTTCGAAGACAGACTCCAAAGAGCGGGTCATCGTAACCCGTCTCGTGGCTCTCGGTGTCCCGAGAAGCGAGAAGATTATGCCACGTCTCACAGGAGAGACGGCAGAACCCAGAAAAGAGATTGTAATCAGCACCGAAAATCCCGAGCCGGCAGAAAAGACGGTTAAAAAGGAGGAAAAGAAAAAGGAGGACGAATTCAGTAAAAAGCTCCTCTCTTCCATCAGCAAGGTCAAAAAGATGATGGATGCAAAAGACAATTCACCGCCGGCAGGAGACCCTAACGGCTCACCTTTTGGTGACAGTACGGACGGACAGCAGGGAGACCTATATCTCACCGAGATTTATAACAGGATAAAAAGTAATTACGTAATACCCGACATAATTACGGACAGACAGAGAAAGGACCTGCACGCAATTATAATAATCTACATTGATTCGAACGGCAAACTTCTGAAATACGAATTTGAAAAGAAGAGCGGAAATTCACATTTCGACAATGCACTCATAAATGCCATCAACCGTTCGTCACCGTTCAAGGCGCCTCCCAAGGAGAGGGCAAAGATTTACAGAACGGACGGAATCGGAATTAATTTTTCAATAGAATAGGTATCTGGGTTTTGCTCTTCATTTACTGCTTGCAACAAGGATAAAAATATAATATATAACCTCTTAACCTTGTATGCGGTTTTTATGCTGTATTTTGATTAGTTATTTTTCAGAGAGGTATTTACTATGGAAGAGAGAAAACCTTTTAGAAGAAAGCAGTTTCTCATCAACCGTGCGTTTCAGATTAAATACACAGTGATAATAGCTGTAATCGGTATTATCATTGCAGTCCTCTGGGGAACCCTCTTCTACAAAGCCAGCAAGGAGAATTCCCAGCAGATGCTTATGCTTGTTCAGATGGACCCCAATCTCTCCTCAATGACAGATATCATAAAGGAGAAACTCGCGGCAGAAGACAGCAAGATTATGCTCTATCTCATTGCATTTGTCGTAGCAATCTTTCTCTCTCTTGTCATCTGGGGAATTCTGATTACCCACCGTATTGCCGGTCCTATTTTCATTATCTCAAGATATGTCGACTCCATTGCTGACGGGAAAATTCCCGAGACAAGACCACTCAGGAAGAAAGACGAACTCAAGGAATTTTTCGACAAATTCAGCAGAATGATCGAGGCGCTCAAGGAGAGAGAAAATGTTGATATAGTCGTAATAAACGACGTACTAAAGACCCTTGAGGTAATAAAGGATACACTCCCCGCCGAAAGAAAGGCCGAGATTGAGAGAGAGATCGGCGAACTTGGCAAGATTATCGAAAGGAAAAGGGAGTTCACAAAATAACCGCACCACTTTATCCCTTACGGAGAAAAATTATGAAAAAAATCACTGAGGCAGATAGAATCAGAAATCTACCCCGTTATCTTTTTGCAGAGATCGACAGAAAGAAGAAAGAACTGATATCAAGAGGTGTCGATATAATCAGCCTCGGTATAGGCGACCCCGATATGCCGACACCCAAATTTATTATAAAAAGAATCCAGAAAGCTCTCAACAATCCTGCAAACCACAGATACCCGGATTATGAAGGCTCACCGTTTCTGAGAAAGGCGGTCTCAAAATACTACGAGAGTAGATTTGGTCACAAAATTAATCCTGATACGGAGGTATTGATAACCATAGGCTCAAAGGAAGCAATATTCCATCTGCCATACGCATTTCTGAATCCGAATGATTATGCCATCGTTCCTGACCCGGGTTATCCGGTATACGGTATCTCAACAAAAATGATAGGTGCAAATGTATACAGGGCCCCGCTTCTGAAAGAGAACAACTTCCTGATAGACATAGACAAAATCCCCGTCAATATACTCAGAAAGACAAAAATAATCTTCATCAATTATCCCAACAATCCCACAGGGGCAATAGCAGATGACAGATTTTACAGAGCCCTCGTCCGCACTGCCAGAAAATACGGTATACTTATTGCCTCAGACTTTGCATATTCCGAGGTCACCTTCGACGGATACAGAACACCCTCGATGTTTGATTTCGACAGGGATAAAATGGTCTCACTCGAATTTCATTCTCTCTCAAAGCCGTTCAATATGACAGGTTACAGGATAGGATTTGTTGTCTCTAATTCGTTCGTAATCGATGCACTGAAGAGACTCAAGACGAATATGGATTCCGGTGCATTTACTGCCATTCAGGAAGGAGCAGAAGAGGCACTCCTTAAGGGAGACAAGGCAATAAAGACCATCAATGATATTTACCGCCGAAGAAGAGATCTGGTTGCCGGTGCACTGGAAAAATGCCATATAAATTTCCACTATCCCAGAGGGACGTTCTATATATGGTCAGAGGTCCCAAACGGTTTTACGAGTATATCCTTTGTACAGAAACTGATGGAAGAGACGGGTGTAATCGTAACCCCGGGAAACGGTTTCGGCGAGTACGGAGAGGGATATTTCAGAATCTCGACAACCATAAGTGATAAAAGGCTGAAAGAGGCTATGCAGAGGATAAGAAACTTTCTTTCATAATTACGTCTTTACCGGATAGCTGATTAGGGGAAAAATGGAGCGGAGGGGATTCGAACCCCCGGCCTCCACGTTGCGAACGTGATGCTCTCCCAGCTGAGCTACCGCCCCGTAGGAAGAGCACTTATAAATTGTTTTCATTAAATAGTCAAATAAGAACTTCATCTGATTTTGACCTGCCTGCCTTCCGGCTTGTCCCGGAAAGTATCAAAGACTTAACCACAAAAAAGTAGGTGAAGAAGAGGCAAAAAATCTGAAATCACATTTCATAAAATCTGCTGACTGTCCATCATCAGGCCTTTACATCCGTAAAATTTTTGTATATAAAAAAGACCGAGGTTAAAAGATTATGCCCAAAGTACTATTTGTGGATGATGATTACGAGTTTACGAATATGCTCTCGACCTTCATTTCAATGGAAGGATATGATGCAGAGTCATCAAACTCACCCAGAAAGGCACTGAATCTGATAAAGGAGAACGACTTCGATTTTATCATTACCGATATAAGAATGCCCGATATGGACGGGCTCAGATTCTTAGAGGAGGCTCTCAGAATAAAACCGGGACTGACCGTCATCGTAATGTCTGCATACGGGACATACGAGACGGCAATCGAAGCCGTCAAGCGCGGGGCATATGATTATATCGCCAAACCATTCAACCCGGAAGAACTTATGCTCCTTTTGAAAAAGGCGGAGGAGAGGGAAAATCTCAAACGGGAGAACAGCCTTCTGAAAATGCAGCTGAAAAAGGAGTCCGGGCTCGAGTGTATAATCGGCAACTCCCCTCAGATTCAGGAACTCAAGGAGAAGATAAAGAAGGCAGCGGTTGTGGATGTTACAGTGGTCATTCAGGGAGAGTCCGGCACCGGAAAGGAACTTGTAGCAAGGGCCATTCACAGCCTGAGCAGAAGGTCAGAGAAGCCTATGATAACAATAAACTGCGCAGCCATACCCGAAAATCTCATTGAAAGCGAATTGTTCGGACACGCGAGAGGTTCATTTACCGATGCACATACCGACAAGGCCGGACTCTTCGAAGAGGCAAACGGCTCTACTCTCTTTCTGGACGAAATCGGGGAGCTCCCGCTCACACTCCAGACAAAACTTTTAAGGGCTATAGAGACGAAGGAGATCAGGAGGATAGGAGAGAACAGGGACAGAAAAGTCGATGTGAGAATAATTGCCGCCACTTCCAGAAACCTGCCACAGGACGTAAAAAACGGGAGATTCAGGGAAGACCTGTTTTACCGTCTGAACGTCTTTAATATATTTATCCCGCCGCTTCGGGAGCGCAGAGATGATATCCCTTTACTCGTCAGATATTTCGCCGAAAAATTCTCTGCCAAGCATAACAGGAAAATCCCTAATATAAGCAGGGAACTGGTCAGTTATCTTTCGTCACTGAACTGGGAAGGAAATATCAGACAACTCGAAAACGCCGTCGAGAGTGCAGTTATAATGTGTGATTCCGATGACCTTGATATATCTCATTTTCCGCAGATGTCAGGCCATAGTCTGCCTGACAGCGAACTGAGTCTTGCCGGTGAAGACAAATCCCTTGCCAGTGCAGTAGCCCGCTTTGAAAAACAATTCATAATCAGGGTACTTGAATCAGTCGGCGGCAACAGGACAAAGGCCGCAAAGATTATGAATATAAGTCACAGAACATTACTGTATAAATTAAAGGAGTACGGAATCAAATAAACCATTTAAAAGGAGTATTAATATGAAGAAGGTAGTAATTGTGAGTGCTGTCAGGACAGCTATCGGTTCTTTCGGAGGAATGTTTAAGGATATCCCAGCAATGGAACTCGGAGTCATTGCAGCAGAAGAGGCAATAAAAAGGGCAAAAATAGAGAAAAAGGATATTCAGGATGTAATTGTCGGACACTGCTTTATGCGAACCGATGAAATAAATATAGCCAGATGCATATCACTTAAGAGCGGAATACCGTTTACCACACCTGCCGTTACGATACAGAGGCAGTGTTCATCGAGTATGCAGGCCTTAGTGTTCGGTGCACAACAGATTATGACTGAAGAGAACGATACTGTGCTGATTGGCGGTGTCGAGAATATGAGCCGTATTCCATATATCCTGAAGACGGCCAGATGGGGAACAAGGCTGAAACATTCAGAACTGACCGATATGCTCTGGGAAGGTCTCACCGACCCCTTAACAGGCCAGATTATGGGGATTACGGCAGAAAATCTGGCAGAAAAATACAATATCTCGAGACAGGAGCAGGACGAGGTTGCACTCCTTAGTCACAAGAGAGCAGTAGCGGCAATCGATGCCGGAAAGTTCAAAGACGAGATAGTTCCGGTTGTAATCAAAAGTAAAAAAGGAGATAAAATACTGGATACAGACGAACATCCGAGGAGAGATATATCCCCGGAATCACTCTCAAAACTGCCTCCTGCCTTCAAGGAAAACGGGACGGTTACCGCCGGTAATGCCTCCGGTATAAATGACGGCGCTGCATTTGCAGTAATTATGTCAGAGGAAAAGGCAAAATCGCTCGGCCTCAAACCGCTCGCAGAGATAGTATCCCACGGTGTGGCCGGAGTAGAACCCGAACTTATGGGTTACGGACCTGTTCCGGCAACCCAGAAGGCACTGAAAAGGGCTGGACTCACCTTAAAAGATATAGGACTTATAGAATTAAACGAGGCATTTGCCGCCCAGTATCTCGCCTGTGAAAAACTTCTTGGACTGAACCGTGACATCACAAATGTAAACGGCTCAGGAATTGCCCTCGGACATCCCGTCGGATGTACAGGCCTGAGAATCGTTGTGAGTCTCATCTATGAAATGAAGCGGAGAGACACAGAACTGGGTCTTGCCACACTCTGCGTGGGAGGCGGAATGGGTAAGGCTGTAATCATCAGAAATATCAGATAGGTATCTCTTTTCCGATACTCATATGAATTTTAATATCAGTATTTTTCTGCCACAGCTATACTCTCTGAAAAATTCGCTCTTCTCCTCTTTCAGAAAACAGGACCGGCTGAAAAACATATTCTTCATTCTTCTCGGAATTGTCTTTGTGACAGCATTGTTCTATCTCTCTGAATTCATTGTACTCAGAATTCTCTCGATTGACATAATAGGAGAGGTTGTTGCCAAGAGAATTCTCTCGATGCTTCTTATGACGGTCTTCTTTCTCGTACTCTTCTCTTCTGTCATCACCTCGCTGACATCCTTTTACACTGCGGACGACCTGAATATCATTTTGTCACTACCGGCCGGATTCGAATCCGTCTTCTTTTCGAGGATATTAAAATCCTTTATCAACTCCTCCTGGATGCCCCTCGGCTTCATCCTCCCCGTCATTTACGGATTTGCATCAGCCCTTAGGGCAGATATTCAGGCATATATACTGACCATAGTCTTTCTGATATTCTTCTTCCTGATACCGGTCTCGGCCGGGACAATGCTTATCACACTTATCGTAAGGATATTCCCTGCCACAAGAATTAAGGAGATACTCATAATCACAGGCATAGTGGCTTTTTCGTTATTATATATATGGTTCAGGATGTTCCAGCCCGAAAGGTTTCTGAATCCTGACGGGCTCTCCACAATGATAGAATTTATAGCGAGGTTCGATGTCCCGGGTTCAGTACTCATTCCCTCGACATGGACCACAGAACTGATTTTTGCCTCGCTCAAGGCTTCGGTGATAAATACGACAAGTCTTATGGCACTGATATCAACTGCCGTCGCAATGATTTTTCTCTCCGCTCTCTTTGTAGACAGATTATATCCCGAGGCATTCTCGAGGACACAGGAGGGGAAGAAGAGAGGAAATGCAAGGAGCCTCTTTGCCCGCCGCTTCACGGAGTTACTGCCGGTATCCAGACTCCCGAGAGTAATTATGTATAAGGACATTCTCGAATTCATAAGACAACCTTCCCAGTGGTCACAACTGATTCTTCTTACGGCACTGCTGATTGTCTATATCTACAATTTCAGGTATTTCAGAAATATCCAGCTTACCGGACTGATCTCCCAGTGGGGTCTTTATTTCCTGAATATGGGGCTGTGCGGATTTGTCATTGCTGCCCTCGGAGCAAGATTTATCTATCCTGCAATCTCTCTGGAAAGAAATTCTTTCTATCTGTACAAAATTGCACCCGTCTCAATGAAGAAATTCATATATTCCAAATTCTTCATATATGCGGTTCCGCTTACATTTGCGAGTGTTGCAGTTACCGCCGTAAGTAATCTGATACTAAAATCCAGTACAGAATACTTCATTATTTCACTTTTAATGTCATTCGTCATTGCGGTAGCAGTATCAGGCATAGGGACAGCTGTTGGTGCAATTTATCCGAACTTCAGGGCGGTAGACCCGGCATCAATTCCGGCATCTGCCGGGGGTGTCATATATATGATATCTTCGATGAGTACCGTTATTCTCCTGATTGTCCTCACAATCTGGCCTACCGCATTCATAAGATTTCCGGGATACGCTGCAAAAGCAGGTTTTAAGGTATATCTTATTTCCGGCATCAGCATCCTTCTCATAATCCTGATTCTGTTCTTCTCTACTGTATTTATGCTCGGTTATGCCGCAAAGAGACTCGAGGAATATGAGCAGTAAAATTCTTATCATAGGGGGCGATGGCCTTATCGGAAATTATCTGGCAGAGAGATTCAGGGCAGAAAAAAATTTCGTAGGTATAGCAGACAGAAATATCAGAAGAAGAAATTTCGACGAACACATCGAGGCCGATACCACCCGGGAAGGAATCTGGACAGAAAGGCTAAGAGACTATGAAATACTAATCAATCTGGCCGGTGCAAATATTGGCAGAAGATGGAGCAAAAAATATAAGGAAGAGATAATCAGCAGCAGGGTTCTGACGACAAAAATGATTTCCGAAGCAGTTTCAAAAAACCAGATTCTGTTCAATGCCTCGGCTGTCGGCTATTACGGAAACTGCGGTGATAAGATTCTTACAGAAGATGAGTTAGGGCAAAATGATTTCTTATCAACTGTATGTCAGAAGTGGGAAGAGACTGCGCTGAAATCAGTGGTCAACGGAGCAAAAGTATATATTATGCGATTCGGAGTAGTTGCATCAAAAAGCGGAGGGGCTTTTTCAAAACTTATCAGAAATCACAGATTGATGCTCGGTTCTGTGCTCGGAAACGGGAACCAGTATTTCTCGCCGGTTCATATTGAAGATATATTTTCGGCAATAAAATTCCTAATCAGCAGAACTCCGGAAGAAAGTATCTACAACTTTACAATACCAAACCCAATAACGAACAGAGAACTTACATATAAAATTGCACAGGCAGTAAGAAGACCCGTAATAATTCCCTTTATTCCGTCCTTTATACTCAGAATACTGCTCGGGGAATTTGCAGACACGCTGCTATTCAGTCAGAGGGCAATACCCGAAAGACTCACCAGACTGGGCTTCGAATTCAGATTCAATACCATTAGCGGGATTCTTGATAATCTAATCTCTTTTGATTGACATCCGGCAAATATTTAACTATCATATAAAGGTAACTACTTCAAAGGAGTAAAAATGAAGTTTAAGGTTTTAGTGTTAGTATTTGCTTTTTTCTTAATTTCATCGTTTGCGGTTATCATCTCGTCCTGTGGCATTCTGGATGATGAGGAAGGCACAAAAGTGGACTGTGACAAGTTATGCAATAAAGAGAAAGAGTGCGACAAGGAGATGACGGAGCAGGATGTAAAAGATTGCCTGGACGGATGCAAAAAGGCTGTGGAGAGCGGTTATTATCAGGATACTTTCCAAAAATCAGTAAATGACTGTTATGAAAAATCCTGCACGGAAATTGATAGTTGTATTGACAAATCCACCAGTTCCTGCAAGGCCCCGGACTATATGCCCTACGTAAATGCCGCCTGTGATAAGATGATCGAATGCGGAGCAGAAGGGACAAAGGAAGAATGCGTTGCCGGAGGAAAAGAAGCACTTGATAAAGAAGTAAAGGAAGGCGGAATGCTCAGGTGTATGACAGATAAGATATTTACAGATATGGCAGCCTGTATTAAAAAGGCAAACTGCAGCTCTATCGACGCTGATATGGATAAGTGCATGGAAGAGATATTAGGAATGAAATAAATCTATCAAATATTTCACAACAATTGTTAAGCCCGCTTTATGCGGGCTTTTTTATTTCCTGATATCCCCAAAATCTTGCATTTTGGTTCTGCAAATGTTATTCACAGACCTGAGGTGAATCAG
>Ga0067045_1029356_pt1 | contig 21457 bp, 18 predicted proteins | sample TerdegcTABiofilm_FD_59184 | JGI IMG/M metagenome (GOLD analysis project Ga0067045, IMG submission 59184) | Combined Assembly of (Gp0054472, Gp0054536) Wastewater bioreactor microbial communities from Singapore -Terephthalate degrading...
TGCGTCCGGCGCGCCTTTCTTTGCGGCCAGGATGATCACTCCGGCCAAAGCTACGAGCACAGACGCCAATGGGTTGCCGACAAGCTGGGCCAGCTGTCGCAGGTCTTTGCCATCGGCATCTGCGCCTATGCCGTGATGAGCAATCACTATCACCTGGTACTCAAGGTGCAGGCCAACATTGCCCATGAGTGGAGTGAACGGGAAGTGGCAGAGCGCTGGTCCCGCCTGTTCCAGTGGCCCTTGCTGGTGCGGCGCTGGTATCAGGGGGAGAAACTGATAGCACCCGAGCTGGACCTTGTGCACCAGCTGATCGCCCAGTGGCGGGAGCGCCTACATTCCATCAGCTGGCTAGTGCGCTTGCTGAACGAGTCGCTGGCCCGCCAGGCCAATCAGGAAGACGGCTGCAAGGGCCACTTCTGGGAGGGACGCTTCAAAAGTCAGGCCCTGCTCACCGAGTCGGCACTGCTGGCCTGCATGACCTATGTCGACCTCAATCCCATTCGGGCTGGCATCGCGACCACACCGGAGAAGAGCGACTTCACCAGCATCCAGCAACGTATCGAGCAAACCGCTGATCTAGCCACACAGACCCCCTTGCTGCTGCCTTTTGCGAGAGAAGGTAAGCCAGAGGCGCTCCCCTGCTATTTTGCCGATTATCTGGCGCTGGTGGATTGGACAGGGCGAGCTATTCGCCTGGATAAACATGGCCATATCCCGCACCATCTCGCACCTGTGTTCCAGCGCCTGGGCATAGCAGAGGGGCAATGGTTGGGGCAAGTCACCCTGTTTCGGCGCCACGGTATCAGAGCCATTGGTGACAAGCTTTGCTGCCAGCGCTACGCCGCCCATTGTGGCCAGACGCGATGTTACCAACCCAATCCTTGATACCTGAAAAACTCGCGAGTTCACCACCCATCCATCAATGACAGCGGCCCTCTTTGACGCTGTACGGGCACTGATTACCCACTGGCAGCCACTGACGCTCGCTCAAGCTCACAGCTCGCACTACCACCACCGTTTCATGCCTTCCATCCCCGGAATCAGCCTGCACACGAATGGGGCTTTCAGGTTATCCGCCATTTCCCATCAGGTGGGTGTCCAAATAAGAGAATTGGTGGATGTCCCAATTAAGAGACCAATTCAGGGAGGAGAGGATGCCGATCCTCGGTGTCTATCGGTGGGGTTATGTTTTGGAGGGGATGGATTGGACGGCAAGGCAATCATGCTTTCTGCGCCTTCATTCAGCCCCGGTTAATATCTGAAAGTCAGGGGTCTATATAATGGCGAAACATCTGTCATAGGATTGACCGGAATAGCTGCCGGGCCAACTGCTAGAGCAACATATTGGCAGTATTTTCAATATGCATCACTGCAAAGGGCATTTTTATGAAACGTCACCTTATCCTTCTTGGCGCCATTCTGGTACTGAGTGCTTGCTCCTCCACTCCCAGCAGTGAATATACGAAAGTGGGCGCCTCTGAAGCCCAGAGAACAGATGCCTTATCCGAGTGCCAATATCAGGTCAAACTCAACAAGATAGAGGACGAAGAGCAGGCCGAGCTGATCAATCTGTGCATGCAAGGCAAAGGCTTCCGTCTGACCCCGGTGGAATAGCCCCCGATGACCGCCTGAAACAGTATCTGCCCAAGATAAAAAGCCCCACATGATGACCATGTTTGGGGCTTTCTGTCCTTAGGCCGCAATGAAGAGGCCGTGATCAATCAACCTGCGGCCGAGCTCCCGACTCTCACCTCGCTGTTGCCACCATACCCCCGGCAAGACAATGGCGCCTCACAGCACTATGCCGAGCTGTCGTTGCAACTGCCGTTGCCCCTTGGGGGTCAGGGTCAGTTCACGGCTCTCCAGCCCGCGCACCAGCCACCCCTTGTCCAGCATATGGTCGAGCAGGCGGGCACCCAGCTGGCCGCCAAGATGCATGCGCCGCTCGCTCCAGTCGAGACAGTGGCAGGCAAAGGGGCGCTTGCCAGTCGCCACGCAGTCGATGCCAAGCTGACCGAGATGCTGCTCCCCCTGCGGGGTCAGCCCATAGCCCTCAGCCTCCAGCCAGCCTTGGCTCATCAGGCCGTCATGGAGCCTAACCCCCAGCTCGCCCGCCAGATGGTCATAGCAGCTACGAGCAAAGCGCAGCCGCTCCGGGGTCTTGCTCCTGAGCGCCCCCGTGCCCATGTCCACCAGCCCCATCAGTTGCTCCACCACCAGCGCCACTTCATGGCTCGCGATGCGGTAGTAGCGATGCTTGCCCTGCCGGACACAGGCCGTCAGCCCCTGCTGCTGGAGCCGGGCCAGGTGGCTGCTGGCGGTTGACGCCGACACCTTGGCCATCAGGCTCAGCTCGGTCGCCGTCCAGGCGCGCCCATCCATCAGGGCGCACAGCATGCGGGCGCGGCTGCCATCGGCGATGGCGGCCGCCACCTGCGCCAGACCTTGTTCCAGGCTCTCCTGCTTGCTCATCTCGCTACTCTCTGCTTGCCCCTGTCATTGCCACTCTGCCGTGACCCTACGGGCCTTGTCGATGTCGTCGGTCACCAGGATCAGCTGGTTGGCATGGTCGCTGTACAGGGTGATGATGTTGACCGAGGCCTCCCCCAAGGCGCTGCAGATGGCCCCCAGCTGCCCCGGCACCTCCTGCTTGAGGCGGCGTACCAGCACCTCGCGCACCGCCACCACTTCCAGCCCCCCTTGCTCGGCGGCCCGGGCCGCAGCGGCACCATCTTCCACCAGAAAGTGGGCATGACCTGCGCCCCCCAGGGTGAACATGCCGCCCCCTTCCAGGCTGACACCGGCCCGCCCCATCAAGCTCCCGAACTGCCCCAGTGTGCCCGGGTTATCGGGCAGCATCACGTGAATATCGTACATCCCTGCTTCTCCTCGGTGACAAGAGACTCCAGAGTAATGACATTGCCAGGGCAACGCTTCGATGGCGGACGAAGTGTCAGACCTCAGCTGCCCATGCTGGCCACGGCAAAACGGCGCCCGAAGGCGCCGCTTTTTCTGCATAAGATCGCAAGGGATGCCGATCAGCCGGTATAGACAGGCAGCAGCCCCGCCATGTTGAGCAGATGGAAGGCGGCGGTCAGCACCCCGAACAGGATCACCAACCCTATCATCAGGATACCGCCGGGAGCGCGGAAGCCCGCGCTGCCAGCAGGCGCGGCCTTGCGCACCTTCCAGGCCAGCAGCGGCGGTATGATGCAGGTCCACAGGGTGGCCACGGCACCCGCATAGCCGATGGCCACCAGGAAGCCGAACGGGAACAGCAGGGAGAGCACCAAAGGCGGCAGGAAGGTGACGCCCCAGGACTTGGCGCGGCCGCCCCGGCTGTTGTCGAACTTGAACAGGTCCGCCAGATAGTCGAACACCCCCAGGCCCACCCCGATGAAGGAGGAGAGAATGGCCGCCATGGAGAAGGCGTTGAGGGCATTGGCCACCGCCCTGGATTCGATCACCGAGCCCAGGGCCTTGAGCAGGGCATCCACGTTGCCCCCTTGCTCGATCACCGGGCCGAACTCGCTGCGGGGCAGGTTGCCGAACACGCTCACCAGCCAGATGAGGTAGAAGGTGAGGGCGATGACGGTCCCCCCCAGGATGGCGCGGCTGGCGCGGCGCTCCTCGCCGTAGTAGGCCCGCATGGACGACACCGAGTGGTGATAACCGAAGGAGGTGAGCGCCACCGGCAGCATCACCAGGGCATAGGGGGCGTAGTGGGTCTCACTGCCGACTCTGTCGAGCAAGAGATCGAGACGGATGTTCATCGACAGACCAGAGATGCCGAAGGCAAAGCTCAGCCCCATCAGGATCACCAGCAGCACGGAGATGCGGTCCACCGCCCGGGTGGAGTGCCACACCAGCACGGAGAAGACCAGGGTGAACAGCACGGAAGCCCAGTGGCTGCCCATCCCCGTCATGCCATCTATGATGAGACCGGCCGAGGTGATATAGGCGTAGAGCAGAATGCCGCCGACGAAATAGACGCTGAGGTTGTTGAGGGCATTGACCTTGTTCCCCAGCAGATCCCGGGTCACGGTATCGAAGGAGACGCGCAGCGGATAGCCCTTGTAGGATTCGAGCAGCATCCAGCCAGAGACCGTCATCACCACCATGGTCAGCGCCACCGCGAGCATGGACCAGAGGCTCCAGGCACCCGCGCCCGCACTCGGCAGTCCCAACATACCGGCTCCCACACAGACGCCGGCAATGATGCATGCCCCGCCCACCAACGATGGTTTCTGTTCCATTACTCCCCCAAACGGATTGTTGACTGGTCACGGCGCGCCGCCGTGCTTCTCCTGCGTTCGCCAATGCTGGCGCGGGGGGACTTTACCCTGCTCCCCCTCAGGTATCAAATCCGGGGGCGAATTGATGGGAAATGGGGGCGATATACAGCCATTGCTCCCCTGTTCGGGGTGGTTCAGGCACCAGATACCACAGGGGGCGCCCGCAGGCGCCCCCCTGTCGGCTTGCCGGAGGGTTGAGGTCAACCGGTATAGATGGGCAACATGCCCGCCATGGCCATCAAGTGGAAGATGGCCGTCAGCACCCCGAACAGGATGACGGCCACCACCATGGGTTGGCCACCGGGGGCCTTGAAGCCGCCCCCTTGTGGCGCCAGCTCCCGGGATTTCTTCGCCAGCAGGGCGGGGATGATGCAGGCCCAGACGGTCGCCGCCGCCCCGGCATAGCCGATGGCCACCACGAAGCCGAAGGGGAACAGCAAGGAGAACACCAGAGGCGGCAGGAAGGTGACGCCCCAGGACTTGGCGCGGCCGGCGCGGCTATTGTCGAACTTGAACAGATCCGCCAGATAGTCGAACACCCCCAGGCCCACCCCGATGAAGGAGGAGAGGATGGCCGCCATGGAGAAGAGGTTGATGGCGTTGGATACCCGCTTGGATTCGATCACCGAGGCCAGCGCCCCGAGCAGCACATCGACGTCGCCCCCCTTGGCGATGATGGGGCCGAAGGCATTGCGAGGCAGGTTGCCGAAGATGCTCAGCAGCCACAGCAGGTAGAGCGCCAGCGCGATCAGGGTGCCCCCCAGGATCGCCTGCTTGGCCTTCTGCTCCTCGCCGTAATAGGCCCGCATCGACGCCACCGAGTGGTGATAGCCGAAGGAGGTGAGCGCCACCGGCAGCATGGCCAGGGCATAGGGCGCCTGACCCAACTCCTCGGTGAGGGAGTGGAACAGCATGGTCGCGTCTATGTTGGCGGCAAGGCCCGACACCCCGAACACGAAGCTCAGCACCATAAAGGCGATCAAGACGACCGAAATCCGATCCACCGCCCGGGTCGAATGCCAGACGAAGCAGGAGAACACCAGCACGAACAGCACCGAGGCCAGCTGGCTATTGATGCCGAGCAGGCCGCTCAGGATCAGACCCGAGGAGGTGATATAGGCGTACAGCAGAATGCCGCCGACGAAATAGACGGTCAGGTTGTTGAAGATATTTATCTTGTGACCGAGCAGATCCTTGGTCACCGAATTGAAGGAGGCAGTCAATTCATAGGGCTTGAAGGCTTCCAGCAACATCCAGCCGGAGACCGTCATGATGATCATGGTGAGAATAATGGCCAGCGAGGACCAGCTGGTCCAGGCGCCCGCCCCCGCACTCGGCAACCCCAGCATGCCGGCGCCGACACAGACGCTGGCAATAATGCAGGCCCCTCCCGTCACGGATGGTTTCGATGTCATGTGTTGTCACTCCCGAAATTTCACAGAGCTGTGAAAAAAAAGGGGCACCTGATTAAGTGCCCCTGACTCGTTATGCTTCTATTAATTTTTCACTCTTCTTGCTGACCGCCTGACCCTGGGGCTCGACCTCCTTCAATCTGGCGGTGAAGTGGCGCAGCACCGCCGGTTCATAGATAAAGTCGAGCCCCTTCACGTTCCTGGCGTTCTTCTTCACCTCGCCGAAGGCCTCGATGACAAAGTCCATGTGGGTCTGGGTATAGGTGGCGCGCGGTATGGTGAGGCGCAGCAGCTCCGCCGGACAGGGGTGCTGCTTGCCGGTGGAGGGATCCCTCCCCAGCAGCAGGGAGCCTATCTCCACCGCCCGGATGCCGGCCACCTTGTAGAGCTCGCACGCCAGGGCGTGGGCCGGGAACTGATCCGCCGGGATGTGGGGCAGCAGCTTGCCCGCATCCACGAAGGCCGCGTGCCCCCCCGCCTGCTGGCACACCACGCCTATGGCCTCCAGGCCGTCCACCAGGTACTGCACCTGGCCGATGCGGTAGGCCAGCCAGTCCTGGCGCATGCCGTCCCGCAGCCCCACCGCGAGCCGCTCCATGGCGCCCCCCTCCAGACCGCCGTAGGTCGGGAAGCCCTCCTGCACCACGCAGAGAGTGCGGCACTCGGTGTAGACGTCCAGCATGCTGTCGTCCTTGAAGCAGAGCAGGCCCCCCATCTGCACCATGGCATCCTTCTTCGCCGACATGGCGAGGCCGTCCGCGTACTTGTAGGACTCCATGGTGATGGCCTCTATGCTCCAGTCGGCATAGCCGGGCTCGCGCTGCTGGATGAAGTAGGCGTTCTCGGCGAAGCGGGCCGAATCCATGATGACGGGAATGTCATATTTCCTGGCTATCTCGTAGACCGCCTTGAGGTTGGCAATCGACACCGGCTGACCCCCGGCGGAGTTGCAGGTGATGGTGCTGACGATGTAGGGCACGTTGGCCGGGCCCGCCTCCAGGATGGCCTCCTCCAGCTTGACCAGATCGAAGTTGCCCTTGAAGTCGGCGGTGACAGAGGTGTCGAACGCCTCCTTGGTGTAGACGTTCTTGGCCACGCAGCAGTTGATCTGGGTGTGACCCTGGGTGGTGTCGAAGAAGTAGTTGGAGAGCGCCACCATCTTCTTGCGATCCAGTCCCTTCTCCTGCTCCCGCTTCTTGATGAGCACGGGGATGTAGATCTGCTCGGCGCCGCGCCCCTGGTGGGTGGGAATGGTGAGGGAATAGCCGAAGATCTCCTGCACCGCCCGCTGCAAGGCATAGTAGCTGCGGCTGCCGCTGTAGGCCTCGTCGCCGCGCAGCATGGCGGCCTGCATGTCCTGGGTGATGGCGCCTGTGCCGCTGTCGGTCAACAGGTCGATGAAGACGTCTTCGCTGTCCAGCAGGAAGGGGTTCATGCCCGCCCTTATGATGGCCTCCTCCCGGTAGGCGCGGGTGGTGCGCTTGACCGGCTCGATGACACGAATGCGGAACGGTTCGGGAAGATGCTTGAAGTTTTCCATGGATAGACACCCTAGCTTTAAATATTCAGGATGAGTCTCATCACCCGCCATCAATAATGGTTGGCAGCTGGCGAATAATGAGATCGGGTGCACGACATCGCCTCGCCAATAAATAAGGCGAGCGCCAGTGCAGATTATTTCAGATCAGGAATTCAGACGGACTCGTTGCATCCATATAAATGCACAAGCGCCGCGGGGGATATTACAGCGGGAAGAAGAAAGCGATTTTATGATCCAGGGTAAACCACTTGGGTGAGGTGATCATGATATTCATGTTGTTGCTCATCTGGTTGAAATTAACAACGACCAATAACGCAATCCATTATGGGGGGCCCCGCCCAAGGATCAATTGCGACATGAGCAATTTGGGATGGCGCTAACAGTTTGGCGGGGGATTTTTATACACCCCCGCCGACGGCTCAATGATTCAACCAGGGCAGCCGTTGCAGCAACTCGTAGCGGTCGGCGAGCGGCGTCTGGCTGACCCAGAACTCCAGCAGGCCATAAGCGAGCAGCGGCAACACCAGCAGCAACAGGCAGAGCAGGCCCAGCAGCCACTGGGGCTCAATCCTCCGTGCCTTGCTGCCCAGGTGCAGTGCATCGGCGCTTTTGGGGCAGGCGGCCACGCAGCTCAGGCAGTTGCTGCACTCGAGGCTCTGCACCGCGATCAGCTGGTGCACCTGGATGCGGGACGGGCAGGCCCGGCTGCACCTGTCGCAGTCATGGCCAGCACTTCGCAGGCAGCGCGCCAGATCCCGGCGAATGCGCAGCGGTGTCAGCAGGCCGAGTAAAGAGAGCCAGGCGCCGTAGGGGCAGAGGTAGCGGCAGAAGCCCTGGCGGAAGGTGGCGGTGAGCAGCAGCACCCAGCCAAGGCACAGGCCGGAGATCAGAGTCAGGTTGAAGAAGAAGGCCCCCATCTTCATGTCCGCCGCCTGATGGTAGGGGCTGGTGAAGTAGCCGGGCAGGGCGGCGGCAGGCACCGCGATCAGCACGATAAACAGCAGGAAACCGAGCACCAGGAATTTCTGGGAACGCAGCACGGCATCGAGCCAGCGGGGCGGCGTCCAGTCCCCCGGCAACAGGCGAGTACGCAGTCGGTGCAGCCATTCACCCACCAGCCCGAGCGGGCAGAACCAGGAGCAGAACGCCCGCCCCAGCAGCAGGGCCGAGAGGCAGAGCACCAGCACAGTGATGGTGGCCGCCGGATGGTGGGGATCCACCAGCCCCTGCCCGAGCCAGGCCCGCAGCCCCAGCCCGCCGGCGATGGGCAGGAAGCCATCGACCACGTCCGGACGTACCAGCCAGGGGGTCTCCCCCTGCCCCAGCTGCCAGATATGGATGCCGTACTGCACAGTCACCAGCCCCCAGCAGAGCAGCAGCAGCTTGCGAGTCCAGGCCCGCAGCGACTGGCTGTTGATCCCGCCGAGTACCGGCAGCGGCCGGTATCTGTGCCACAGGGCGAGGGGGACGACCACCAGCCCCAACCCGATCCAGAGCAGGCTGTCCGCCACCAGCAACCAGAGCATGAGCAGCAGGCCGAGGGCAAGACGCCACTGCCAGCTCGATCGCGCCTGCCACGCCAGCAGCACCAGATAGACCAGGCCAGCCACCATGGTCATGGCTTCAATCAGGCTCATGCATCTCCCTCATAGCACTCATTCGGATAAGGGGGCAGGATAACGAACATCTGAATTGATTATTTTGATCTGCATGGGCAGAGGGGCCATTCATCAGGATGGATCCCACCGGCGCTCACCCTTTGCGACTGTTGAACCTTATTATTTTCGGCTGTTGAACAGGGGCTGATCCGACGAACCCTGCTCGGCCCAGAAGTGGATATTGAAGCGAGCATCCTCCGACAGCTCGACCCTGTGCCAGTACTGGGGCGGGCTGGTGGCAAACTCCCCGGCCCGGATCACCAGGCTCAGCTCCGGCTGTTCGGCCTGTTCGTCGGCAAAGCCGTGATAGGTGACGGTGCCCTCCATCACGCAGAGCTGGCCGAACACCCCGGCCGCCGTGTTGTGGTGGCTGAGCAGGGCCTGGGGCACATTCTCGCGGGTAAAGAAGGGGGTGGAGCGGCGCACCACCCAGTGAGACGGTATCGGTTGCATGGCCATATCGGTTCTCCTCGAATGGCCGGTCTGCCCGGCCTTGAATAGTTGGCGGATCAGCGGGGCAGCAGGCGCAGCAGCGGGAAGGCGGCGCTCATCTGATCGCCCCCCACCACGAAGCCGCACAGCTCGCCATCTTCGCCGTGCGCCTCGGCCACCATGCCGTGGCTGTTCCAGCGGCACTGCCAGGCGAGATCTTCACCCTTGGTGCGGCCCGCCAGTTGCAGCGGATAGCGCGGCGTCTTCACCTTTATCAGCATGGGTGGCAGGGTCAGCGGGGTCGGGGTACCGAGCAGGGTGCGCGCCAGCGCATTGGCCCCCAGCAGGATGGGTTGCAGGAAGGGAAGCAGCTGACCCCGCCACTGCACGCAATCCCCCAGCGCGAAGATATGGGGATCGCTGGTCTGCAGCCGATCGTCGACCAGGATGCCGCGTTCCACCTCCAGTCCGGCTGCTTGGGCCAGGGCCATATTCGGCTTCAGGCCAATGGCGGCGATCACCAGATCCTGCGCGCTGACGCGCCCGTCGGTCAGGGTGACGCGCCAGCCATCACCGGGCTGGGCATCTATCCTGGCGAGACCCGTCCCGAACTGCAGACTGACCCCCTCACTGCGCAGCGCCTGTTGCAACGGCTGGGTCAGGGTGGCAGGCAACAGGGCGCTGAGCGGGCTGTCGGTCAGATCCACCAGCGTCACCTCTTTTCCTGCGCTCGCCATGTCCATCGCCAGCTCGCAGCCGATGAGCCCCGCCCCCAGCACCAGGATGCGGCGGGCCTGGCGCAGTTGCGCCTCGATGGCGGCGTACTCCTGCTGGCTGTTGAGGGTGACCAGGTGTTCGCTCCCCGGCAGATCGGGGCGCGCCGCGCTGGCGCCGGTGGCCAGCACCAGCTGGCCGTAAGGGAAGCTGCCCTGCGAGGTCAACAGGGTGCGCCGGGCGGGATCTATGCCCAGCACAGAGCAGTGGGGCAGCAGCGTGACGCGCTGCTGCTCGGCAAAGTCGCTGCCGCTCTGGCGGGTCATGGCCGCGGCGGCGCAGCCCCGGCTCACCACGTGGCTCAAGTCCGGCTTGTTGTACTCGTCGCCGCTGTCGGCCGTGATGAGGCGGATGGGCTGCTCCCCATCCAGCTTGCGCAGGCTCTTGACCAGTTGCTGGGCGGCGAAGCCGCTGCCGATCACCACTATCTCCCGGCTGATGCCGACCTCATTCGGAGTGACTGAGTTCATACACAGGCCTCCACGGCGCAGGGCTCGAAGACCTCCTTGCCGATGCCGCAGCCCGGGCAGAGGAAGCTGTCAGGTACCTGGGCCCAGGGAGTGCCCGGTGCCACCAGCTGATCCGGCTCCCCCAGTGCCGGGTCATAGACCCACTGGCAGACGGTGCAGAGCATGGGCTGGTCGTCGTCCCATTCACCGGCGGCCGGTGCGGCTTGCGGCGCCTTGGCGATCACGGGGGCAGGCGTCACCGCAGTCTGAGTTGTGGAAAAAACTGGGACACCCACCTTAACTCCTACCTCAACTACCGGAGCCGCTGCGGCGCTAGTTGTGATGATCGGGCGGGGCGCTTCCAGCGGATGCAGCGCCCACTGGCGGGCGAGCTGGCGACCGTGCTCGCGGCACAGGGCCAGGGCCGAGCCATCCGGCCGCCACTTGGCCTTGAGGGAGAGGCTGATGTCGAAGCCCGCATCCATCAGCCGGGTCTGGATCCGGTCAACGGCGCCGCCGGTCCAGCCGTAGCTGCCGAAGGCCGAGGCACGCTTGTTACGGAACCGCAGGCCGGTGATCTCCTCCAGCATGCCCGCCACCTTGGGCATCATGACGTTGTTCATGGTGGAGGAGCCCACCAGTATCCCCTTGGAGCGGAACACCTGGGTCAGGATCTCGTTCTTGTCGTGGCGGGCCACGTTGTAGATCTTCACCGCCACGCCCGGGTCCACCTCGTGGATGCCCTGGGCGATGGCGTCCGCCATCATGCGGGTATTGTTGGACATGGAGTCGTAGAACAAGGTGATGCGATCCTCCTGGTAGTGGTCGGCCCACTCCAGGTATTTCAGGATGATCTGGGTGGGATCCTCGCGCCAGACGATGCCATGGGAGGTGGCCACCATGCTCACCGGCAGGTTGAAGCCGAGCACCTCCTTGATCTTGGCGGTCACCAGAGGGCTGAAGGGGGTGAGTATGTTGGCGTAGTAGCGCTGGCACTGCTCCATCAGCTCGGTCTGATCCACCTCGTCGTTGAACAGGTGCTCGTCGCAGTAGTGCTGACCGAAGGCGTCGTTGGAGAAGAGCACCGCATCCTCTGTCATGTAGGTCATCATGCTGTCGGGCCAGTGCAGCATGGGGGTCTCGATAAACACCAGCTGCTTGCCGTTGCCTATGTCCAGGCTGTCGCCGGTCTTGACCGGCTGGAAGTTCCACTCCGGATGATGATGGTGACCTGTGATGGAGTCGATGGCGTTGTGGGTGCAGTAGATGGGGGTGCCGGGGATGCGGGCCATCAGCTCGGTCAGGGCGCCGGCGTGATCCTCCTCGGCGTGGTTGATCACCACATAATCGATGGAAGCGAGATCGATCTCCGCCGCCAGGTTCTGCACGAACTCCCGGCTGAACTTGTGATCGACGGTATCGATCAGCACGTTCTTCCCTTCGCGGATGAGGTAGCTGTTGTAGCTGGTGCCCTTGTGGGTCTTGTACTCGGTGCCGTGGAAGTCGCGCACCTCCCAGTCCCGTTGGCCGACCCAGTGGATGTTGTTCTTGACGTGAATGCTCATCAGGCAGTTCCTCAGCAGGCAATAGTGAATGTGTGACTGAATTCCCTATTGCAGCGGACGTGCCAACTTATAACTTATTGTTTTTACTCGAACATAATATCTATCGTTGTCATTTATACAGCCTCTCTCTATAGTCAAAATCACAAACACACTGTCATTTGGACAACTCTCGTGATCTCGACCGACAGCCTGGCGCGCATCGCCCTCGACCTGCAACTCGGCATCTCCCACCAGGACCGCTTCCACCGCCTGATCCAGAGCGTGCGCAGCCTGCTGCACTCGGACGCCTCTGCCCTGCTGCGCTACGAGGGGGGCCAGTTTATCCCGCTCGCCATCGACGGCCTGATGCAGGACGTGCTGGGCCGCCGCTTCGCCCTCAAGGATCACCCGCGCATGGAGGCCATCGCCCGCGCTGGCGACGTGGTGCGCTTCCCCGCCGACAGCTCCCTGCCCGACCCCTATGACGGCCTGATCCCGGATCACGACGACTTCAAGGTGCACGCCTGCGTCGGCCTGCCGCTCTTCTCGGATCAGACCCTCATCGGTGCCCTGACCATAGACGGCATGAACCCGACCCAGTTCGACGGCATCAGCGACGAAGAGCTGCGGCTGGTGGGGGCCCTGGCCGCCGCCGCCCTCAGCAACGCCCTGCTGCTGGAACGGCTCGCCCGCCAGAGCAGCGAGCCCCTCGCCTCAGCCCCCCATGCCGAGGGCCAGCCGGAGATGATAGGCCACTCCCCCGCCATGGCCCGGCTGCGCCACGAGATAGACGTGGTGGCGAGCTCGGAGCTGAACGTGCTGATCCTGGGGGAGACGGGGGTCGGCAAGGAGCTGATCGCCAAGGCGGTGCATCAGGGCTCACCCCGCGCCAGTGCGCCCCTGGTCTATCTCAACTGCGCCGCCCTGCCGGAGTCGGTGGCCGAAAGCGAGCTGTTCGGTCACGTGAAGGGGGCCTTCACCGGCGCCATCCACAACAGGGCGGGCAAGTTCGAGCTGGCGGACAAGGGCACCCTCTTTCTCGACGAGATTGGCGAGCTGTCGCTGGCGCTGCAGGCCAAGCTGCTGCGGGTGCTGCAATACGGGGATCTGCAGCGCATAGGTGACGACACCCCCCTCAAGGTCAATGTGCGCATCCTGGCCGCCACCAACCGGGATCTGAAGCAGGCTGTGGTCGAGGGGCAGTTTCGGGCCGACCTCTACCACCGGCTGAGCGTCTTCCCGATCCAGGCCCCGGCACTACGGGAGCGCCCCGGCGACATTCCCCTGCTGGCCGGTTATTTTTGCGAACGCTGCCGGGTCAGCCTGGGGCTGGAGCGGCTGCGCATCCTGCCCGGGGCGCTGGCACTGCTCGAGGGTCACGACTGGCCGGGCAACGTGCGCGAACTCGAGCACGCCATCCACAGAGCCGCCGTGCTGGCCCGGGCCGAGCAGGGCAGCCAGTCCCCGGCCCTGGACGCTCACCACTTCAATCTGGGGGCGGCGGTCTCGCCGCCGCCTGCCGCCAGCACGGCCACCCCGGCCCCGTCCGTCGCCACCGGCCTCGGCCTGCGCGCCGCCACCGACGCCTTCCAGCTCCAGCTGATAGAGCAGACTCTGGCGGCCCAGGATGGCAACTGGGCCGCCACCGCCCGGGCGCTGGCGCTGGACGGCGGCAACCTGCACCGGCTCGCCCGGCGGCTCGGCCTCAAGGCCTGAGGGGCGGCGCCGGGCCCCAAAAACAAAAACCCCCTCGCGAGGGAGGGGGTTGGGGGACAACCGAAGTGGCGATCAGCGCAGGGACTTGACCGAGCGACGAACGATAAGCTCGGGCTGGACCGTCATGGACTCGACTTCCAGGGCCTTGTTGCGGATCCGGCTCACCAGATGCTGCACCGCCAGCAGGCCCAGCTCGGCCTTGGGGTGGCGAATAGTGGTGAGCGGCGGGCTGGAGAAGCGCGCCATCTCCACGTCGTCGTAGCCGATCATGGAGATGTCGTCCGGCACCTTGACCCCGGCTTCCCAGGCGGCGCAGATGGCACCGATCGCCATGGGATCGTCGAAGGCGAAGACAGCGGTCGGCCGCGGCTTGAGGGCCAGGATCCGCTGCATGGCGTCGTAGCCGCTCTGGCTCTCGTAGTCCCCTTCGAAGACCTGCTCATCCTTCAGAGTCAGGCCATGCTCGCCCAGGGCGTCACGCACCCCGTCCAGTCGCTGCTGGGTGGTCGGCTTGTCGATCTGGCCCGTGATGCAGACGATCTCGGTGTGACCCTGCTCCAGCAGATGACGCACGGCCAGGCGCGCACCTATGCGGGCGTTGTCGTTGATCACGTTGGCAAAGTCGCACTCGGTTCCCCAGTCCAGTACCACCTGGGGCACGTTCTTGTGGATCCGCAGCATGTCCCGCAGCGGGGTGTCGATGTCGGTCCCCAGCACCAGCAAGCCGTCGACCCGCTTCTCCATCAGCATGCGCAGATAGTGCTGCTGACGGGGGGGCTGGTTCTCGGTGTTGCACAGGATCAGGCTGTAACCCTGTTCGAAGCAGTAGGCTTCCACCCCTTGCACCACTTCCGCAAAGAAGGGGTTGGCACTGGTGGTGACCAGCATGCCTATGGTCTTGGTCGAGTTGATCTTGAGGCTGCGCGCTACCGAATTGGGCGCGTAGTTGAGTTCTGCCACCGCCTCAAGCACTTTCTGGGTTGCATCTTCGCTGACCCGACGGGTGTGATTGAGTACATGTGAGACGGTGGAGATGGATACGCCTGCCCTGGAGGCGACATCCTTGATAGTGGCCATCTCTGTCTCCTGAATAACAAAGGCGGAACAGTAGCAGATTTCCCGAATAAAGGCTTGGTTTTAACGAGAGCTGCCAGCGAATTGTCAATCTTGGCTAATCTAGGCGGTCATTTCTTTTTGCGCAAACGGAATTTGGTCAAAATGAGAGCGTACGCAGAATGAAATATCGTCAGTTTTTTACTCTGAAAATTGTCACCATGACAATTTGTTGTCAGTATGTTAATCGACATATGCGATATTAAACTCCAAAATACAAACTTAAGCAGGGCATTTGTTTCATAAAAGCCCTACCCAAGCCGTTCCGGTTAGTATCTTTAACATCTTGTTATTGCACGGCGAGGAATGATAGAACCTTATCTATTGCCGGGCTGGCGGGACACAGGCTCGGAATGACACACGGAAAATGAAACAATCCACTGATTAAGGGACGAATCAATGAATAACTTGAGCAAAATGGCAGTCAGGGCAGCGGTTTCTTTGGCTCTGTTTGGATCAGTCTCCATGGCCAATGCGGCCGATACCATCAAGATTGGCATCGCCGGCCCCCTGACCGGCCCGGTCGCCCAGTACGGTGACATGCAGTTCACCGGCGGCAAGATGGCGGTCGAGCAGATCAACAAGGCGGGCGGCATCAAGGGCAAACAGATCGAAGCCGTCATCTATGACGATGCCTGCGATCCCAAGCAGGCCGTGGCCATCGCCAACAAGGTGATCAACGACGGCGTCAAGTTCGTGGTCGGCCACCTCTGCTCAGACAACACCCTGCCCGCCTCCGACATCTATGAAGATGAAGGTGTGCTGATGGTGACCCCGGCCTCCACCAACCCCAAGATCACCGAGCGTGGCTACCAGCTGACCATGCGCACCATTGGCCTGGACAGCGACCAGGGCCCGACCGCCGCCAAGTACATCATCGAGCAGGTCAAACCCCAGCGCGTGGCCGTCATCCACGACAAGAAGCAGTACGGTGAAGGCATCGCCTCCAGCGTCAAGGCGGCTCTGGACAAGGCTGGCGTCAAGGTAGTGGCATTCGAAGGCATCACCGCCGGGGACAAGGACTTCTCCGCCCTGATCGCCAAGCTGCAGAAAGAGAACGTGGACTTCGTCTACTACGGCGGCTACCACCCGGAGCTGGGTCTGATCCTGCGCCAGGCTGGCGAGAAGGGTCTGAAAGCCAAGTTCATGGGCCCGGAAGGTGTGGGTAACAAGGACATCTCCGCCATCGGCGGCCCGGCCTCCGAAGGCCTGCTGGTCACCCTGCCGAACAAGTACGACCTGCTGCCTGCCAACGCCTCCATAGTAGAAGCCTTCAAGGCCAAGGGTCAGGACTCCTCGGGTCCCTTCGTCTGGACCACCTACGCGGCCATGCAAGCTCTGGCAGCCGGTATCGCCAAGGCGGGCGAGGATGATCCCGCTGCCGTGGCTGCCGCCATGAAGGCCGCACCGATCGACACCGTCATGGGTCCCCTGACCTGGGCACCGAACGGTGACCTCAAGGGCTTCGAGTTCGGTGTCTTCCAGTGGCACGCCGACGGTACCTCCACTCAACTCAAATAATCTGCCGGTCGGGGGTGACAAGCGTCACCCCCTCCTTTCTTTGCGGGCAAGTACAGGGAACGCAGTATGTCCGAACACCTTCTTTATCTGGTTCAGCAGCTGCTGAACGGATTGACCATAGGCAGCACCTATGCGTTGATCGCCATCGGCTACACCATGGTCTACGGCATCATAGGCATGATCAACTTCGCCCACGGCGAGGTTTACATGATCGGCTCCTATGTCGCCTTCATGGTGATGGCCGGGCTCATGATGATGGGCATCGACAGCACAGTGCTGCTGCTGGGCGGCGCCTTTCTGATCAGTATCCTCATCACAGGCAGCTATGGCTGGACCATAGAGCGGGTCGCCTATCGCCCGCTGCGGGGCGGCAATCGCCTCATCCCCCTCATCTCCGCCATCGGCATGTCGATCTTCTTGCAAAACATGATGCGAATGGCACAGGGCTCGCGCGATATCGCCATGCCCACCCTGATCTCCGGGGGTTGGACCCTGGGTGGTGAGGAGGGCTTCCAGGCCAGCCTCTCCTACATGCAGCTCATCATCTTCGTGGTGACCTTCATCACCATGCTGGCGCTGACCCAGTTCATCAACCGCTCCCGCATGGGCCGCGCCTGTCGCGCCTGTTCGGAAGACATCAAGATGGCCAACCTGCTGGGCATAGACACCCATGTGGTCATCTCCATCACCTTCGTGCTGGGGGCCGCCCTGGCCGCCGTCGCGGGCGTGCTGCTCGGCATGTATTACGGCGTCATCAACCCCTATCTCGGCTTTATGGCCGGTCTCAAGGCGTTTACGGCAGCGGTATTGGGCGGCATCGGCAGCATTCCTGGCGCCGTGATCGGCGGCCTGTTGCTCGGCGTGGTCGAGGCGCTCACCGCCGGTTACCTCAGCACCGAGTACAAGGATGTGATGGCCTTCGCCCTGCTCATCTTCGTGTTGCTCTTCATGCCCACCGGCATTCTCGGCCGTCCGGAAGTGGAGAAAGTCTGATGAAACGTCAATTTATCCATGCCTGCATCGCCAGCCTGATGCTGCTGGTGCTCTCCTTCTGGCTGCTCGGCTTCAAGCTGGAGACCGATGGCTCCCGCCTGTTGGTGGTGAGCCGGCTCGATGTCTCCCTGGCCTGGCTGCTGGGGGGCGCCACCATCGTCTTCTGGTTCCAGATGCTGCGCGGCCAGATCAGTCGCCTGTTCCAGGCCTCCATCAGCGGCTTCTCCGTCGGCTTCACCAAGCTGGTGCTGCCGAGCCCGGAGGAGGCGCCCAAGCTCTACAACCTCACCGCCATCCTGGTGCTGTTGTTTGCGGTCAGCTGGCCCTTCATGGCGTCCCGCGGTGCCATCGATCTCGCCACCCTGGCCCTCATCTACATCATGCTGGGGCTGGGGCTGAACGTGGTGGTGGGCCTCGCCGGCCTGCTGGATCTCGGTTACGTCGGCTTCTACGCGGTCGGCGCCTACAGCTACGCCCTGCTCAACACCTACTTCGGCCTGAGCTTCTGGGAGTGCCTGCCCATCGCCGGCCTGATGGCGGCCACCTTCGGCTTCCTGCTCGGCTTCCCTGTGTTGCGGCTGCGGGGGGACTATCTGGCCATAGTCACCCTGGGCTTTGGCGAGATCATCCGTATCCTGCTCAACAACATGACCACCCTGACCGGCGGCCCGAACGGGATCTCCGGCATTCCCAAGCCGACCCTGGGCGGCCTGGAGTTCAACCGCACCGTCAAGGACGGGGGCTTTGGCACCTTCCACGACTTCTTCGGCATCGCCTACAACGCCAACCACAAGGTGATCTTCCTCTACCTGATGGCGCTGGTGCTGGTGGTGGCGACCCTGTTCGTCATCAACCGCCTGCTGCGCATGCCGCTGGGCCGTGCCTGGGAAGCGCTGCGGGAAGACGAGATCGCCTGCAAGTCGCTGGGGCTCAACCCCACCATCATCAAGCTGACCGCCTTCACCATAGGCGCCTGCTTCGCGGGCTTCGCCGGCAGCTTCTTCGCCTCGCGCCAGGGCTTCATCAGTCCGGAGTCCTTCGTCTTCATCGAGTCGGCCATAGTCCTCGCGATCGTGGTGCTGGGGGGCATGGGCTCCCAGATCGGGGTGGTGCTGGCGGCCATCGTCATGACGGTGCTGCCGGAGCTGGCCCGTGAGTTCAACGAGTACCGCATGCTGATGTTCGGCCTCTTGATGGTGTTCATGATGATCTGGCGGCCGCAGGGACTGCTGCCCATGAGCCGACCCCATATGGAGCTGCGCAAATGAGCAAGCTGAACAATACCAACAATAAATTGCTCGACGTCTCTGACCTGTCGATGCGCTTCGGCGGCCTGCTGGCGGTCAACGGCGTCAAGCTGGATGTGGACAAGGGCGAGGTGATCTCCATCATAGGCCCCAACGGGGCGGGCAAGACCACCATCTTCAACTGCCTGACCGGTTTCTACCGCCCGACCGGCGGTACCATCCGCTACCGTGGCGAGGAGATCCAGGGGCTGTCCGGCCACCTCATCGCCCGCAAGGGCATAGTGCGTACCTTCCAGCACGTGCGCCTGTTCAAGGAGATGACGGCGGTGGAGAACCTGCTGGTGGCCCAGCACAGGCATCTCAATACCGGCTTCATCGCCGGGCTTTTCAAGACCCCGGCCTTCCGCCGCGCCGAGAAAGAGGGGCTGGAGCAGTCCGCCTTCTGGCTGGAGAAGGTGGGTCTCAAGGATCTCGCCAACCGTCCCGCCGGCAACCTGGCCTATGGCCAGCAACGTCGCCTCGAGATCGCCCGCTGCATGGCGACCCGGCCCGAGCTGCTGATGCTGGATGAGCCGGCCGCCGGCCTCAACCCGCACGAGACCGACGAGCTCAACGACCTCATCTCCAACCTGAGGGACGAGTTTGGCGTGTCAGTATTGTTGATAGAGCACGATATGAAGCTGGTGATGGAGATCTCCAACCGCATCTTCGTGGTGAACCAGGGTACCCCGCTGGCCCATGGCAAACCGGACGAGATCCGCAACAACCCGGCCGTGATCAAGGCCTATCTGGGCGAGTCGTAAGGAAATCAAGATGTTAGAACTTCGCAACGTATCGACCCACTACGGCAAGATCCAGGCGCTGCACGACGTCAGCGTCGAGATAAAAGAGGGGGAAATCGTCACCCTGATCGGCGCCAACGGCGCCGGCAAGACCACCCTGCTGATGACGCTCTGCGGCGAACCCAAGCCCAGCAGCGGCAGCATCTGGTTCGAGGGGGAGCAGATAGACTCCCTCAGCACCGCCCGCATCATGCGCAAGGACATCGCCGTGGTGCCTGAGGGGCGCCGCATCTTCGCCCGCCTGACGGTGCAGGAGAACCTGCTGATGGGGGCCTTCTTCGTCGACAAGGCCGAGCAACCTGCCCTGCTGGATCAGGTGTTCACCATGTTCCCCCGGCTGCACGAGCGGCTGGAGCAGCGGGCGGGCACCATGTCCGGCGGCGAGCAGCAGATGCTGGCCATAGGCCGGGCCCTGATGAGCAAGCCGCGCCTGCTGCTGCTGGACGAACCCTCCCTGGGGCTGGCCCCCATCATCATCCAGCAGATCTTCGACACCATAGAGCAGCTGCGCCAGAAGGGGATGACCATCTTCCTGGTGGAGCAGAACGCCAACCAGGCGCTCAAGCTGGCGGATCGGGGCTATGTGCTGGAAAACGGCCGGGTGGTGCTGCAAGACACGGGGGCGGCCCTGCTCGCCAACCCGGCAGTGCGCCAGGCCTATCTCGGCGGCTGATCATGAGCAGGGCAGAGGCAGGGCCGGACAGACACAGCTTCTGGCACGACCCTGCCCTGCCCTTCATTGAGGCGCGGGCGGTGCAGGATGGCCGCCACGTCTGCTACGACAAGCACAGCCACGCCCACTTCTCCATCGGCGCCATCACCGGCGGCCACAGCCACTACCTCAACCAGCGGAGCCTTCAGGAGGTCGGCCCGGGTTCCCTGGTGCTGATGAACCCGGAGGAGGTGCACGCCTGCAACCCCATCGCCGACCAGCCCTGGTCCTATCTGATGTTCTACCTCGACACCGACTGGCTGCGCAGCCAGCAGGAGGAGGCCGGCCTCGGCAGCGAGTTTAGGCCCTTCGACATGACGGCGAGCCGGGATCCCCTGCTCTACCAGGGCTTGCAGCACCTCCATCACCAGTTGGTGCAGGCGCCGGATCCCCTGGCCCGCGAAGTGGCCTGTCACCTGTTCAGTCGCCAGTTGCTGGCCAGGCTCACCCCGGCACGCTGGGACGATCGCCCGCCCCAGCACCTGCAACGGGCCGCCGAGCTGATGCAGGACGACAGCGCCAGCCCCCTCAGCCTGTTACAGCTGAGCGCCGTGGCCGGGCTCACCCCCTCCCACTTCGTGCGCGCCTTCAGCCAGCATTACGGCATGACCCCCCACGCCTATCTGCTGGACAGGCGCATCCGCCACGCCCGCACCCTGCTCAAACAGGGGCAGCCCCTGGCCGAGGTCGCCCTGGCCAGCGGCTTTGCGGATCAGGCCCACTTCCAGCGCCAGTTCAAGCGCCGGGTCGCCGCCACCCCGGGCCAGTACAGGACCCAGCTCGCCCGTCAGGCTGAACGCACCAGATAGGCGGCGCTGAGCAGCAGCAAGAGCGCCATGGCCCGGTTGAACCAGCGCAGTCGGCGAGGCACCAGCAGCAGCCCCTGCATGCAACTGCCAGCATAGGCCCAGCAGGCGATTGAGCCGAGGCAGATCACCAGATAGACAGAGGTAAACAGGGCGATCTGCCCCAGCCCGCCCGCGACCCCGTAGGCCCCCATCCCCATGCTGGCCGCCAGCCAGGCCTTGGGATTGAGCCACTGCATCAGGGCCCCGTACCAGAAGGCGGGTGGCGCCCCCTCGACCCGCTCCAGCTGCCCCTTGTCCACCAGCAGTTGCCAGGCCATGTAACAGAGAAAGAGCACGCCGCCCCAGTGGATGGCGCCCGCCGCCACCGGCCACCGGGACAGGGCACCACCGAGGCCCAGCC
>Ga0067045_1003409_pt1 | contig 21455 bp, 17 predicted proteins | sample TerdegcTABiofilm_FD_59184 | JGI IMG/M metagenome (GOLD analysis project Ga0067045, IMG submission 59184) | Combined Assembly of (Gp0054472, Gp0054536) Wastewater bioreactor microbial communities from Singapore -Terephthalate degrading...
GCTCGTCAGACCGGTGGAAGCGGAATACTACACGGATGCGGACCTGGCCGTCCGCCTGGAGGTCCTCGAGGAATTCGACCGTTCGGAACCGTGGGGATGGGGAGAAGTGCTCTTTGCCTCGCGACCGACGGTCTACAAGAAAATCCGCCTCTCCACCCAGGAAAACGTGGGGTACGGCCACATCCACCTGGACGAGGAACAGATGCACACCACCGGGGCCTGGCTGACGCTTCCGGACAGCCTGCCCTGGGGAAACTGGGATCCCGACAGGAAGAGTTCCGCCCTCGCGGGACTGGCCCATCTCCTTCGGGCCACGGCCCCGCTCTTTTTGATGTGCGACCGGGGGGACCTCCAGGTTCACGGCATGGTGAGGGATCCCCACTTTGAAAGGCCAACCCTTTACCTGGCCGACAATTTCCCGGGGGGCGTCGGGCTGGCCGAAGCCGCGTTCACCCTGCGGAAGGAACTGCTGGACTCCGCGTGGGAGGCCCTCGTTTCCTGCCCGTGCGAAAAGGGTTGCCCCGCATGCGTGGGGGCACTGGGTTCGCAGATCGGTTCCAAGGAAGCCACCCGGGCCCTGCTGTCCTCCCTGAGGGGGATGACCGCTTGAACGACCGGATGTCGAGACTGAGGCGGATGCTGGGTTCAAACGCGCCGGCCGGAAAAATCCCCGGACCGGAGGGCGTTTGCAACCTTCCCGAGGGTGGGGCGTGGACAGCCCCAGGAGTCTTTGTCCTGGAAACCTCCCACCCCCTTGAAGAGCCATACGGCGAAGTCGGCCTGGCCGGTCTTTCCCTCGCCGCCGAACGGCTTTCCCCCTGGGGAGGAACCGACCCGCCCTGTTTCCTGGACCTCGAAACAACCGGTTTGGCGGGAGGCACGGGAACCTATGCGTTCCTCGCGGGAATCGGGACCCTGGAAGGGCAAGCGCTGGTCGTCCGGCAGGTTTTCCTTGCAAGTCCGTCAAGGGAAGCGGAATGGCTTGAAACCGTGGACCGGCTCGTTCCCCGACAAGCGGGTTTCGTCACCTACAACGGCCGGCGGTTCGATTTGCCGCTGCTGCAGACGCGGGCGATCCTGGCCCGGAGAACCCCGTTCCGTCCTGGAAGCGCGCACCTGGACCTGCTCTGGATCGCCCGGAGCCTTTGGAGGTGCAGCCTGCCTTCCTGCAGGCTCGGGGAGGTGGAACGCTCCGTCCTGGGAGTCCTTAGGGAGACTGAGGATGTCCCCGGCTGGCAAATCCCGTCGCTCTACGCGGATTTCCTGCATACAAAGGACGCGGCCCCCCTGACCGGGGTCTTCCTTCACAACCGGCTGGACATCCTCTCCCTCGCGGCACTCAAGGCGCACGTCGGACGGATCGTGGCGGGAGAAATCAGCCGGGGCCAGGAAACCCTGCTTGCAGGGGATCTTTGGGCCGCACGCGGGGAATGGGAACTGGCGGTGACCTTCTGGAAGAATGCCCTGGATGCCCCCGAAAGCAGGGGGGAGGCGCTGCTGCGCCTGGCTTCGCGGGCGAAAGCCGAAAGACGGTGGGAAACGGCGGTGGAACTCTGGGAGCAGTCCAGGGTGACCTGCCGCCCTTCCCTGACCGTCCTGGAGGAGTTGGCAAAGGCTTACGAGCACCGGCTGAACCGGCTGGAAGAGGCTCTCTCCAGGGCCGAGGAAGGGCTTCGACACCTGGATTCCCGAAGAGGCCTCCACGGCTCCTCCTGGCTCCAGGAAAGGCAAGCTTGGCTTCACAGAATTGAACGGCTGAAGAAAAAAATCGATGCGCGAAAGGTGAACTTTCGGTAAAATAGGACCAGAGACAGAACCGCGCGGCAGGGCGAAAGATCGACATGCGCTTTTCACCAAAAAGGAGGAAACAGCCATGGACATTCCGGCGCACATCTTCAGGGAATACGACATTCGCGGACTGGCGGAAGAGGAACTGAACACGAAAAACGTGCGGGCCATCGGGCACGCTTTCGGGACGATCCTCTGGAAAAACGGGGTGAGGCTCGCCACGTTGGGCGGCGATGTCCGAGCCTCGTCGCCCCGGATCATGGCCGACATCGCCTGGGGACTGAACGCAGCGGGGCTTGACGTCATCGACATCGGGACCGTGATGACCCCGACTTTTTACTACAGCCTCTACTCCGAGGGCGTGGGCGGAGGGGTCATGGTGACCGGAAGCCACAACCCCAAGGAATTCAACGGGCTGAAGCTGGCTCTCGGCAAGGCCACCCTCTACGGCCCGGAAATCCAGGAAGTCCTTTCCATCATCCAAAACGACGGTTTCACGACCTCCCCGAAAGCCGGGTCGGTTAGCCACGCCGACATGAAGCCCGCCTACCTCGACATGCTGGCCCAGCGCCTGAAACTGGGCCCCCGCCGGCTCAAGGTCGTCGCCGATGCAGGAAACGGGACCGCCTCCCTGTTTATCGAACCCTTCCTGAGACAGCTGGGTGTCGATTACGTCCTGCTGTACGCCACCCCTGACGGACGGTTCCCCAACCACCATCCTGACCCGGTCAAGAGGGAAAACCTCGTAGACCTGATCCGGACGGTCCGGGAAACGGGCGCCGACCTCGGTATCGGCTTCGACGGCGACGCCGACAGGCTGGGCGTGGTCGACGAAACAGGAGAAGTCATCTGGGGCGACATCCTCATGGCCCTGTACTGGCAGGAGATCCTGCCAAAGCATCCCGGCGCCGAAGCCATCGTGGAGGTCAAATCCTCCCAGGCTCTTGTGGACGAAATCCTGCGACTGGGGGGCAAACCGGTGTTCTGGAAAGCCGGGCATTCCCTCATTAAAGCCAAGATGAGAGAAATCGGGGCGCTGTTCGCCGGAGAGGTTTCCGGGCACATGTTCTTCGCAGACGAGTTCTTCGGATTCGACGATTCTTTCTACGCGGCAGGACGGCTGATGCGCATCCTCTCCAACACGGACAAGTCGCTATCCGAACTCGTCGCCCCCATTCCCCGCTATTACAGCACGGCCGAAACGAGGATCAACTGTCCCGACGAGATCAAGTTCGGGGTCATCGAATCCATCAAGGATGCGGCCCTGAAAGAATACGACGCCATTACGGTAGACGGGGTCCGGATCCTTTACCCCCAGGGGTGGGGGCTGGTCAGGGCGAGCAACACCCAGCCGGTCATCGTGGCTCGTGTCGAGGGGCGCACTCACGAAGCGCTGGAAGCCTACATGGCGGATCTGAAGGCAAGGATCCTCTCTGCAGGCGTCGGGGAATTCGAATGGGAGTTCTAGCCATGACGCGGATCGTGGCGTTCAACGGAAGCCCCAAGGGGAGAACGAGCCGAACCCAGATCCTGGTCGATGCCTTCCTGGAAGGAGCCCGAAGGGCCGGAGCCGAAACGGAAACGGTCTTTCTGGCCGAACACTCGATCCTCCCTTGCGACGAGTGCATGAGCTGCCGCGTTCCGAACCTCGGGGGAGAGTGCGCGCGGAAGGACGACGGGCCGGCCCTGCTGGAAAAGGCGCTGGGAGCCGATACCGTCCTGTTTGCCACTCCCCTGATCATGGATTCCATGTCCGGGATCCTGAAGATCTTCCTCGAACGGTGGCTGCCTCTCGTCGACAGCCGCTTCCAGGCCCGGCAGGGTCAGGGAACGATGCCGGCCCGGAGAGCGAGGATCCCCGACTGGATCATCCTTTCCACGTGCAGCTTCCCCGAACAGTACCACTTCCAGGCAATGAGCCGCACCTTCCGGGAACTCTCGTCGCGGTTCGGCAACCGGATCGCCGCGGAGATCTACAGGGGAGAGGCCGACCTTTTCGGCCGGCTCGGAGAAATGTCCCACCCAGAGGCGTTGGGTCCCTACCTGGACCTGCTGAGAACCGCAGGGACGGAAATCATGAAAAACGGGACCCTCTCCCCGGACACCGCGGACCTCCTCGACAGGCCGCTGATCCCTTACGAACAGTACGTCCAGGAGGGAAACGCTGCCTGGGACCGGATCCTGGAAGGGACCTGCAGGATCGGCGAAACCCACTGAAAGGGAAGAGGGGAGGCCATTCCGAAAAGGCCTCCCCTCCCTCTCTCCGTTGCGGCTCCTCGCTTCATGGTATACTTGTTCGCGCGGTTCCAGGATCGGGGGAATAGGTGTGACGGCAGCCCGAACAAGGATCCTGATTGCCGATGCCGGCATGCTGTTTGTCGCCGCCCTCTGGGGTGTCGGCTATCCCGTCAGTGACGCCCTTCTCGAACAGATCAGCCCCCTGTGGCTTCTCGCCCTCCGTTTTTCGGCGACATCGGCCATGCTGGCGATCCTGTTCGGGACGAGGCTGAAACTGCTGGACCGCAGGCAGTTCCTCCAGGCCGCGGGAGTCGGGCTCGTGCTTGCTGCCACCTACGTCCTTCATATTTTCGGGCTGGTTTACACCACTGGAGGGAAGCAGGCCTTTATCGTGGGGACGAACGTCGTCATGGTTCCCTTTCTCATGGCCCTGATCTACCGGAAATGGCCCGGGTGGATCTCCGCCGCGGCAGCCTCGGTCACCACGGCCGGACTCCTGGTGATGGCTTTTTCCCCGAACATCTCCCTGAACTTAGGTGACGCCCTTTCCCTGGTCCTGGCACTTCTGGTCGCCATCCAGGTGATCCTGGTGGGCTACTGTGCCAGGCGCATGGATCCCATCGCCCTGGCCGCGGTCCAGATGCTCGTCACCTGCGCCTGCCTCCTGCCCCTCGCGCTTCTCCTCGAGCCCTTTCCGTCTCAGCCGGCACTGGCGGCTTCCTGGAAAGGGATCCTCTTCCTGGCCGCGGGCCCGACGGTTTTCGCCTTCGTGGTCCAAAGCCTTGCCCAGCGTCATGCCCCGGAAACCCATGCCGCCATCCTCCTGGCGATGGAGAGCCCTTTCGGCTACCTTGTCTCCATCGCCATGGGACTCGACAGCTGGAGCCTCCAGTTCGCCGCCGGAGGCGTCCTGATCCTGGCGGGCGTTTTCCTCTCCGAGTGGGAAACCTACAGGAAGAAAGGGAACCCCTGACATGACCGTCTTTGTCCGTTTCCTTTCGATCGCCCTCGCGGTGTACGCCCTCTCCAATGCATACATCCTGCACCGGGCCTTCCAGGGCCTGGCAGGCCTCGGGCGGTCCGGCGCGTTCCTGCGGGGCATCCTTTTGCTCTGGGTATTGGCCTTCCCAGCCGGAAGGATCGCCGAGCGGGTCCTCCCTTGGACCGGCTTTTCAAGGTTCCTCGTCGTGACGGGTTCCTTCTACCTGGGGGTGATGGCCACCTCACTCTTTCTTTTCCTCGGGTGCGATCTCGCCCTTTTGGCTGGAAAGGCGTTTCCCTCGATGCCCTTTTTCGGGCACAGGGGAACGGTGCCCCTTCCCCTACGGAGGTGCGTGCTGCTTTTCGTCGCCCTCGCAACGACGCTGGTCGTCATTGCGGGAACCGTCAATTCCCTTTTCCCCCGGGAGAGGGAAGCAAAGGTCGAGCTCGCGCGGGGCACCGGGGCCCCGCTGCGCGTGGTGTTCTTCTCGGACCTCCACATGGGCCCCCTCGTCGGCAACGGGCGAGTCCGGGACCTGGTGAAACGGGTCAACGCTCTGAATCCCGACATCGTTCTTCTCGGGGGCGACACCGTGGACGAGGACGTTTCGAGGCTGGCGGAGGAAAAGATGGCCGAAGCCCTGGGGCAGCTTTGCCCGCGCCTCGGGTGCTTTGCGGTGACGGGGAACCACGAGTATTACGCCGGAGAGGAAGAAGCGGTATCCTACCTGGAGAGCGCGGGGGTCCGCGTGCTCCGGGACGAAGCCGTTACGATCGAGGGCAGGCTTGTGATCGCGGGAAGGAAAGACCGGACCGCGGGGCGATTTGGCGAAAGACGCCTTCCGTTGAAAGAAATCCTGTCGGGAATACCGGAAGGCTTGCCCGTCCTCCTCCTGGACCACCAGCCGCGGGACCTGAGGGAAGCGGAATCGGCCGGGGTCGACCTGCAACTGTCCGGCCACACGCACAACGGCCAGCTCTTCCCGTTCAACCTGGTGACAAGACACCTGTTCGAGGTGAGCCAGGGCTGGAAGACCCTGGGAAGGACGACCGTGCTCGTTTCGAGCGGTGTCGGCACCTGGGGCCCACCCATGCGAACCAGCGCACCCCCGGAAATCTGGCTTCTGGAGCTCCGCTTCCCCGGTAATCCCTGACAGGACCGGACCTTGCAAGGAGGGAAAACCATGGACAATCTCTACGCGCTGTTCCGCATCTCCGGGGCGGCGGCCGTCTTTTTCCTGATGACCGCAGCCGCCAGCGGCTTCTGGGGATCGGCACTCAGGAAACACATGAGCCCCCAGTCCGCGATGAGGCTCACCGGGGACTCGGCTTGGCGGGGGTGCTATCCGGCGTGATTCACGGACTGATCTACTGGCTCTTTCTCCGGTAGGGCCACCTCCGATGCGAAAGCCCCGCCTGGCCCTTTTCGCCTTCCTTTCCCTGCTCGTCTTCTGGGGATCGGGGTTTTTGGCCATCCGCATCGGGCTTGAAGGGTTCCCCCCGTTTTTCTTCATGTCCTGCCGTTTCCTGGTCGGGGGATCCCTGCTTTTTGCCGTTCTGACGGCAAGGGGATATCGGCCACCGACCCTCCGGGAGTGGGGGTTCGCCCTCCTCGAGGGCTTGCTGCTGATGGTGGGCGGAGGTGGGGCTCTTGCCTACGCCCAGCTTTCGATCGGATCGGGATTGGCCGCAGTCGGCATCGCCACCGTTCCGATCTGGACCGCCCTCTTTTCCGGCCTTTTCGGCCAATGGCCGAGCCGGATGGAATGGACCGGGATCGCCATCGGGTTTGCCGGGGTCCTGCTCCTGAATCTGAAGGGAGAACTTCGCGCGGAACCCCTGGGGGCTGTCCTTTTGCTCACGAGTGCCGTCACCTGGGCGCTCGGTTCCATCCTGAGCCGCCGCCTTCCCCTTCCGAAGGGACTCATGGCGGCCGCCTCAGAAATGCTGGCAGGGGGACTGGTGATGATCCCCATCGGGTACCTGATGGGAGAACGCCTGACAGGAATCCCGCCTCTCAGGCCGACCTTGGCACTGCTCTATTTCGCGATCGCGGGTTCGGCCATCGCGTTCGGGGCTTACACCTACCTCCTCCAGAACGTTCGCCCCGCCCTGGCGACGAGCTACACGTACATCAACCCGGCCATCGCCCTGGGACTCGGGGTCCTGCTGGCGGGGGAACAGGTTTCCCGGACCGAAATTGCGGCCGTCGGTGCCATCCTCTGCGGCGTCGCGGTAATCGTCCTCAGCCGGAACCGGTGATAGACCGGCCAGAGGGAAAAAGAGTGACCCCGTTTCCGGGAACGAGCCCAGATAAAAAGCAAGGAGGGATGCGTGTGACACTCAGGAATACCCCTGATTCGATTTACAGCCTCATGCTCGACCTGGTGAAAATCCCGAGCTTCTCCGCCACGCCGGGAGAGAGGCTATGCGCGGAACGGATCTGCGAACACCTTTCGGCGCTTTCCGCGTTCAGGAAGCACCCCGAAGACCTCCGCCGGGTCCCGGTTCCCGGAAGCCCCCACGGCAGCGAAGCGGTCGTGGCGCTGGTCCGGGCAGAACCGCCCACAAACCGGACCGTCATCCTGGAAGGCCATTTCGACGTCGTCGATATCGAAGTCTACGGCCCCCTGAAGGATGTCGCCCTGGATCCCGAGGCATGCACGTGCCGCATGAAGGACATGCCTCTCCCCGACGAAGCCCGCCGGGACCTCGAGTCGGGCAACTACCTGTTCGGTCGTGGGGTCATGGACATGAAATTCGGCCTGGCGATGGCCATGTGCCTGCTGGCAGAGGCTTCCGAGAACCCGGGTGCCTTCGGCGTGAACCTCATGCTGGTGGCCGTTCCGGACGAAGAAAACAATTCCGCCGGGATGCGGGCCGCGGTCAGCACCCTGGCCGACGTCCAGGAGGAGGGGCTGGACCTGCTGGGCTGCATCATGGTGGAGCCCTCGGATCCCGGTTACATCGGCGGAAACGGGCGCGTGGTGTCCTTCGGCGCCGTGGGCAAGATCATGCCCTTCGTCCTGGTCATGGGAAAAGAGGCCCACGGTTCCGAATACTTTGACGGGATCAATGCCAACCTGGTGATGGCTCACCTGAACCTCCTCCTGGAAGGAAACCCCGACCTGGCGGACATCGGCACCGCCGAGCACTATCCTCCGATGGCCTGCCTGAAGCAGAAGGATCTCCGGGAAGCCTATTCCATCACCTTACCGGAACGGGCCTGCGCCTACTACAGCCTCATCACCACCTGCCACACGCCTGAAACCCTGCTTCAGCGGATCGATGAAGCCGCAGCAACCGCCCTCCGGAAAACCGCCGAGCACCTGGACCGGTGCAAGCGGACCTATGCAGAACGGGCGAAGCTGCCGGGTTGGCCTTCGACACCAACGGGCCGGGTGCTTCGATTCTCGAACCTCCTCGAATCGGCCAGGAAGACCTTCGGGGCGTCCCTGGACACGCACCTGGCGGCTTTCCTCTCCAGCCTGCCCGCCTCGATGGACGAACGGGAAAAAGGCATCGCCCTGGTGAACGAGGTCCTGACGATCTCCGGGGAAAAGGGCCCTCTTGCGGTGACTGGCTTTATGCCTCCCTTCTACCCCTACCGGACCAATTTCCGGGCCACGGAAAAAGAGCGGTTTTTCGCCCGCGTCGGAGAGGCTGTCGTTGCAGAAGCCAAGGAAACGTTCGGAGAAACCCTTCACGAAAACGAACATTTCGGCGGGGTCTCCGACCTGAGCTACCTGGGGTTCCAGGGAAACCCCGCGGACCTGGAAGCCCTGCGATCCAACCTGCCCGGCTGGGGAACGCTCTACGACCTTCCCGTGGAGGACCTTCTGAAACTCGACATCCCCGCGCTCAACATCGGACCTTCCGGGAAGGACGCCCACAAGATGACCGAGCGACTGGAACTGGGCTATTCGCTGAACGTCGCGCCCAAGCTGCTTCGCTCTGCCGTTCTTCAGATCGGTGCGTACGAAAGAAAACGAGGTGAACGGACCCATGACTGAAAATTCCGCTTTCGCCGACCTTCCCGCCTCGGCGGAGGAGGTGTTCGACTGGAAATGGCACCAGGCCGAAGGCTACTACGCAGAACTCGCCTCCCGACCCCTGGATGAAGAAGCGGCTCCGGCCTGGCTGACCGACTGGACCCGCGTTTCCTCGCTGATCGGTGAAGCCCTTGAAAAACTTCACGTCGCAACGACCCGGGATACCGCGGACAAGGACCTCGAACGCCGCTACCACGCGTACCTGGAAGAGATGCTTCCTCCCCTGGAAGCCGCCGAACAACGGCTCCGGCAGCGGCTCCTGGAATCGGGCTTCGAAACCGAAAGCATTCGGGTTCCTCTGCGGGGACTCAGGGCAGACGCCGAGCTCTACCGGGAGGAAAACGTCCCCCTCCTGGTGGAGGAACAGAAACTCGATTCCGAGTACGCCCGTATCGCCGGGGCCCAGACGGTGACCTGGAAGGGGGAAGAAAAGACGATCCAGCAGATGCAGGCCCTTTTCCAGGAAACGGACCGAACCGTCCGGGAGGCCGCCTGGCGCCTGGTGGCCGAAAGGCAGCTCGAAGACCGGCAGGTCATCGGCGAGCTTTGGGTTCGGTTTCTCGACCTCCGCCTCGAGATCTCCCGGAACGCCGGTTTTCAGAACTACCGTGACTACCGCTGGAAAGCCCTCCACCGTTTCGACTACACCCCGCAGGATTGTCAACGCTTCCGGGATGCCATCGAATCCGAGGTGGTCCCGGCCGCGACAGCTCTTTACGAGGCCCGGAGAAAGAAGCTCGGCCTGGACCGTTTGCGCCCCTGGGACCTTTCGGTTGACCCCTTGCTGCGGCCCCCGCTTCGTCCCTACTCCGGCGCCAAGGAGCTCGAGTCGGGAGTCGAATCCGTCTTCAAGGCCCTTGATCCCGCCCTTGCCGAAGCCTTTTCCCGCATGCGTCAAACGGGATCCCTGGACCTCGAAAGCCGGAAGGGAAAGGCCCCCGGAGGTTACTGCACCTTCTTCCCCGTCGAGAAGAAACCTTTCATCTTCATGAACGGGGTAGGACTGCACGACGACGTCCAGACCCTCCTCCACGAATCGGGCCACGCTTTCCACTTCCTGGAAACGGCTCGCTGGCCCTGGGCTCTTCAATGGAACGTCGGAGTGGAATTCGCGGAAGTGGCGTCCATGGCGATGGAACTTTTGGCGTTGCCTTCCCTCTCCGCAGAAAGGGGAGGCTTCTACCGGACGGAAGACGCCGAACGGGCCCTGGCGGAACACCTGGAATCCGTCATCACCCTTTGGCCCTACATCGCGGTCGTGGACGCCTTTCAGCACTGGGTTTACGACCATCCCGAACAGGCCCGCGTTCCTGAATCCTGCGACACGGAGTGGGAAAGCCTTTGGAGGCGCTTCATGCCCGGGATCGATTACTCCGGCTTCGAAGAAACCCTCAGGACCGGTTGGCAAAGGAAACTTCACATCCACCAGATCCCGTTCTACTACATCGAATACGGCATGGCCCAGCTCGCGTCCGTCCAGGTCTGGAAAAACTCCCTGGAGGACCCCGGGGGGGCGCTTGCCTCCTACCGGAACGCGCTTTCCCTGGGGGGGACGGCCAGCCTGCCGGACCTCTATGCCGCTGCCGGGGCACGGTTCCGTTTCGACCGGCCGGACCTGAAGGAAGCCGTGGACTTGGTCATGGGGACCCTTCGTGAAGCCGGGGCCGTTTGACCGGGAAAGACTTTCGGCTTATCGTTGCATTGCATGGAATTCAAGCGATTCCGAGTTTCCTTCAAATTCGACCAAAGGAGATGGAAGCCATGGTGTTCGACGAAAAGACCTGTGCCCGGTGCCGAGCGGATTTTCCTTCCCTGGCGCGCATCCATAACGGTTTCGAGCTGGCCTACCTGGACGGCCCCGGAGGGACCCAGGTCCCCTGGAAGGTGATCGATGCCGTCTCCTGGTACTACAAAACCTGCAATTCCAACACCCACGGGATGTTCGTCACGACCAACGAGTCCGATGCCGCCATCCAGGAAACCCGCGAAACCGTCGCGGCTTTTCTCGGAGCTCCCGACTGGCGTTGCATCTCCTTCGGCCACAACATGACGACGCTGAATTTCTCCCTGAGCCACGCCCTGGCCCGCGAAATGAAGCCGGGCGACGAGGTCGTCATCACCGAGCTGGACCACGAGGCCAACCGGGGTCCCTGGCTGAACCTCGTCGAGCGGGGCATCGTCGTGAAGGAAGTGAAGCTCCTTCCCACCGGACGCCTGGATCTTGCCGACATGGCGGAGAAGATCACGCCGAAGACCCGCCTCGTCGCCATGGGTTTCTCTTCCAACGCCCTGGGAACGGTCAACGACGTGGCGGAAGCCCGGCGCCTCTCCAGGGCGGTCGGGGCCTGGCTTCTCGTAGACGCCGTCCACTACGCGCCGCATTTCCCGGTTGACGCTGCGGCCCTCGACGTGGACTTCCTCCTCTGCTCGGCTTACAAGTTCTACGCGCCGCACGTCGGCATCCTCTATTGCAGGCCGGGCCTCCTGGATTCGCTGACACCGGACCGTCTCCGCACCCAGGAAAACGCAGCCCCCTTCAAGATCGAGACCGGGACGCTCAACCACGCCGCGATCGTCGGGGTGAAGGCCGGGATCGAGTATATCGCTTCCTGGGGAGAAGGCCCCGACCTCCGAAGCCGGATCGTCTCTGCAATGAACGCCATCGCCGCATACGAGCACGGGCTGGCCTCGGAATATTACGAAAAAGTGAAGGCAATCCCCGGGGTGACCGTCTGGGGAACGGATTTTTCAAGCCGGCACAGGGCTCCGACCGTTTCGATCACGATTGACGGCGTGCATCCCGCCGACGCGGCAAAGGCTCTCGGCGAAAAGGGACTCCTGGTCTGGGACGGCGATTTCTATGCCGTCCGTGCCATCGAAGTCCTGGGCCTCGCCGAAACTGGAGGCGTCATCCGCGTGGGGTTCTCGATGTACAACACCCGGGAGGAAACCGCCCGCCTCCTCGATGAGATCCGCCGCCTGGCCCGGGGTTAGACATGGTTCGCGACCGCTTCCCCCTGAAGCTGTTTTTCGTCGGGTTCGGCAACGTGGGCCGGGAACTGGCCCGCATCCTGGTCAGGAAGGCCGATTACCCGGGACTGGCAGACCTGGACGTTTCGGTCGTAGGAATCACCACGGGAAGGCGGGGAGCCCTGGCGAGCGAAACCGGGGTGGACCTGGCCCGGGCCTTGCGGGAATTGGACGAAAAGGGGCGTTTCACCCCCGAAAACCCGGACTATTCCGAACTGGACAGCCTCAAGGCCGCCGAAAACCTGGACTACGACGTCCTGGTGGAGATGTCCCCCCTTTCCGTCGAGCACCGGGGGGAACCCGCTATCACGCATGTCCGAACGGCCCTGGAGCGGGGACGGCACGTCATCACCTGCAACAAGGGTCCCCTCGCTTTCGCCTACAGGCAACTCCGGAAACTGGCGGACGAAAAGGGAACCGCCTTCCTTCACGAAACGACCGTCATGGACGGGGCCCCGGTTTTCGACATGGCCCGGTGCTGCATGAGAGGCAACACGATCCGGCGGATCGACGGGATCCTGAATTCGACGAGCAACTACGTCCTTTGCGCGATGGAACAGGGGATGACTTTCGAAGAAGGGGTAAAAGGAGCCCAGGCGGAGCAAATCGCAGAGGCCGACCCGTCCCACGACCTGGACGGGTGGGACGCTTCGGTGAAGATCGTCGCCCTGGCCAACGTCCTCATGGGAGCTGACCTGAAGCCCGACGAAGTTGACCGGGAAAGCATGGCGGCGATCACCCCGGAACGGATCCTGGCCGCAAGGGAAAGGGGCTTTCGCGTCAAGATGGTCTGTTCCGCCTGGCGTGAAAGAGAATCGGTAAAAGCTTCCGTGAAGGCCTCGGAAGTCCCAATGGACCATCCCTTTGCCCTGGTGGACGCCACCGGGTCCATCGTCCGGTTCGAAACCGACCTCCTGGGAAAGATCCTCGTGACCGAGGAGCACCCCGACATCACGACGACGGCCTACGGCGTCATCGCGGACCTTTACGCCCTGGTTTCCGGGAACCGGTGACGCGGGGCCCGCGCTCCGCCGGGACAGGGATCGGGAGACGTCCGTGGAATATGAACCGCTTGAAGGACTGACCGACGGAATTGAATGACGAAAGGATTCGACGATGGAAGGCCGCTTTCCCGATTTCGCTTCCCCCTGGGGGAACATCGGATTCCTCTCGGTCTCGCCCTTGGAAACCTTCGGCGAGATCGGCATCGTCGTGCACGACGAAAAAGGAAAGATCTCCCAGGTCAACTCCTGCTTCTGCAGGATGTTCGGCTACGACCCCGCGGAGGTCATCGGAAAGGACCTGGACTTGCTCGTGGCCAGGGAAGAGGAACTGGTCGACGCCTTGGCGCTCTCGGAACGGTTCTGCGGTTCCGGGAAGGGGTTTTCCGTCGAGGTCACCCGGTACAAAAAGGACGGGACCCCTTTCCAGGTGCTGCTGACATCCACTCCCATGTACGTGGACGTGAAGGGAAGCCGAAGCACCAACATCTGCACCTACATCGACCTCACCCAAAAGCGGGAAAAGGCAAGGGAACTGCACCGAACCCTGATCCTTTTCGAGAACCTGTTCAAATGGACTCCCACTCCGGTTGTCCTGTGCGACAACGAAAGCCGCGTCATCCGAGCCAACGCCTCGCTTTACCGACTTTTCGGCTACACCCCGGAAGAGATGGAAGGACGGATCATCGACTACCTGATTGCCCATGGCCCCTACCTTGAGGAAGCCCGGGAAATCTCCTCCATCCTTTTCAGCGGAAAGCCCCACGAAAGAAGGACCGTTCGGTTCCGGAAGGACGGAAGCCCGGTGGACGTCTTCATCACCGCGATCCCTTTCACCACGCAGGACGGAGAAAAAATGCTTTTCGGCATTTACACGGACCTTTCAGCCCAAACCAAAGCCGAAAGGAGAGTCGAAGCCTACGAAGCCGAACTTCGGCGCCTGGCCTGGGAGATCTCCCTTTCGGAGGAAAGGGAGCGAAGACGGATCGCCGAGATCCTCCACGACGAAATCGGCTTCGAACTGGCCTTCCTCTACCAATCCCTGTCGGCTTCCGAAACCGGCCTGCAAACGGGCCCCCCAAACCAGTCCGCGGCCGACGCCGTGAAACGGGTGATCTCCAAGATCCGCACCCTGACCCGGGAAATCAGCAACCCGGCCCTTTACGCGGCAGGACTGGACGTTGGGCTGAGATCACTCCTGGACCAGCTCCTCACGCCTCCCGGGATCCGCTGGAACCTTACCGTGAGCGGCCATAACCGCAACCTTCCGCAGGAGATGGGGATCGTGATCTACCAGATGGTCCGGGAACTTCTGAGGAACGTCGTGAAACACGCCCATGCCAGTGCGGTTTTCGTCCGCGTGCGTTACCGGCGGCATTCCATCGCAGTGTTGGTCAAAGACGACGGCATTGGGTCACGATTCACCGACCGCTCGATCGGCACGGGCGTCGGGGGGTGGGGACTTTTCGGAATCCGGGAAAGGCTAAAGCTCCTGGGCGGCCGAATGATCTTCAGGAGCCTTCCGGGGGAAGGTACGAGATGCCTCCTCTGGATCCCGGCGAAAGGAGGAAATTTCGATGGCGATCCGGGTCTGCATCGCTGACGACCAGGAATCCGCGAGAGCCATGCTGCGAACGAACCTTGCCTCCCAACCCGACATCGCCATCGTGGGGGAGGCTGAAGACGGCTTTGGGGCCGTCGCCCTATGCCGGGAAAAAACCCCCGATATCGTGCTGCTTGACATCTCAATGCCGGGAATGAACGGCATCGAAGCCGCCCAAGTCCTTGCAGGCCTTCCGGTTCCTCCGAGGATCATCGCGCTCTCCATGCACGACGACGCCTTCCTCGCGGCCGAAATCCTGAAAGCAGGAGCCCAGGCGTACCTCACGAAAGACTGCGAACCGGGAGAAATCCTGCGGGCCGTCCGGACCGTTCTGGGCGGCAGAAGCTACTTGTCCGCCGGGATCGCGGGCCCCGTCGTCGACAATTTCATCCGAAGGAAATCCGGCCCCAGGGAAAACCGTTCCGGAAACTCCGAAAAGGACCTTTTCCGGCTTACCCACCGAGAGCGGCAGGTTTTCCGATACCTGGCACTAGGCCTTACCACCAGGGAGATTTCCGAACATCTGGGAATCAGCTGCAAAACGGTGGAAACCCATCGGACCAACCTGCTGAACAAGCTGGGGCTGAACCGGATGGCGGACCTGATCCGCCTGGCGATCCGGGAGGGGCTAATCGACCCCTAGCGGAACGGCGGACAGGCATCCCCGCTTGGAAGGAACGCCAGGGCAAGGCTTCCGGAACCCGCGTGAAGGCCGATCACTGGAGAGATGTCGACCACGAAACGCGGCCCGAAGCCCAGGGTTTTTTCCATTTCACGGGCAAATTCGCCGGCTTCATCCGGGGCATGCGCATGGGCAACGGCATATCCCCAAAGCCCCTCCGAAGCCTGGACTTCCTCGGCGAAAAACCGGATTCGATCGAGGTTCGCCCTCTGGCTTCGGGCTTTTCCCACCGCGGTCCCCCTTCCCTGGGAATCCACGGAAATGATCGGTTTCAACCCCAGTAGCCGGACGATGGCCCCCTTGACCGGACCGATCCTGCCTCCCCTGACCATGTGGCGCACCGTTTTCAGGCTCACCAGGATCTTTGCCTGCCGGCACCAGGTATCCACGAGCCCTAGGACCTCCCCCAGGGAAGCCCCCGCTTCGAGGGCCTCGGCTGCCCTTAGGACGACGAGCCCGAGAGAGGCGCAGAGGTGGCGGGAGTCGACGACCACGATGCGCGTCCGTGGAAAAGCGGAAGAGGCCCTTTTTGCCGCTTCCACGGTCCCGCTGAGGGCGCCGCTGAGGTGGATCGAAAGGATGGATTCGTAGTGTCCCGAAAGGAACGCGTAGAGCCTTTCGAAATCGGCGGCAGCCGGTTGAGATGTCGTGGCCCGTTCGCCGCGCTCGACCCTCCTGTAGAACTCTTCGGGGGTGATCGTCAGGCGGTCCAGGTATTCGCTTCCGTCGATATTCAGCCTCAGCGGGACGATGTGGACCTGGTGCTCGTCCAGCAGTTCCTGCGGAAGGTCGCAGGACGAATCGGTCACCAGGGCTACCGAGCCCTTGCGCTGCCTGAGATCCTGGACCTGCCGAAGCATGTCGTCCACCTTGGGAAACGCGCTTTTCCCGAAGGGTGCCAGCTCGTCGAACAACCGAGAGGGTTCGTCGGTATGGACGTGGATCCTCAGATGCCCGGGCATTCCTCCCACGATCACGGAATCCCCGAGGGAAGCAAGACGGGTCCGTATTTGCCCCGGGTCGGCCTTGTCCCCGAAAAGGAAAGCCTCCGTGCAATACCGGTACGCCGGAAGGCCCAAATCCGAACCGGGATGGGGCGCAGGCTCGATCTCCGGGACCTGGGTCCGGCTCAGCTGCCGAAGACTTCCCCTCCGGATGAACGCTTCGATTCCCTCGAGGAAAGACAGGAACCCCTTGCCCCCCGCATCCAGGACCCCAGCCCTCGCCAGTTCCGGAAGGCGGTTCGGCGTATCGAGGAGGGCTTGGCGGGCCGCCGGGATGGAACCGGAAAGGAGGGAAGCGATGTCCCGGATTTGAGAGCCCAGAAGGGACAGTGCGTTCGACCATTCCCGCATTACGGTCAGGATCGTGCCTTCCGTGGGCCGGGAAACGGCGGAAAATGCGAAGGAAACCGCCTGGATCGTGGCCTCGGCGAGATGGGGAGCCTCCACCCTGCGACAACCTTCCAGGCTCCGCGCTGCTCCAAGCAGGAACTGGGCGAGGATCAGGCCGGAATTTCCCCTGGCGCCCACGAGCGCCGCCTCCGCCAGGGCCATGAAGGTTCGGCCGAAATGCCGCTCCGGTTTGACTTGAACAACAATGGACCGGAGCGTGGAAGCCATGTTGGTCCCCGTGTCTCCGTCAGGGACGGGAAAAACGTTGATGGCGTCCAGGTGGGCCCGGACTCGGTCCATTTCCGCAGCCCCCGCCTGGAAGGCCGTGTAGAGCCGGAAACCGTCAAGGTAGGCAATCTTCATGGTCATGATTTCTTCGGGAACCAGGGGAAGAAGGCGTTCGTCCTCTCGACGTACTCGCGGTAGCCAGGGCGATCGCCCATCCGCCCCTTTTCCAGCATCGGCACCCCGGATACCCGGAGGAGGAGAAAGGTGATCGTCGCAGGGCTGACGATCGTCAGCCACCCGTTCGGCACGCTAAGGGCGATCAGGTAGAGCCCCCACCACATGGTAGCCTCCCCGAAGTAATTCGGATGCCGGGTGTAGCGCCAGAGCCCTCGGTCCATCACTTTCCCCCGGTTTCCCGGGTCTGCCTTGAAACGGGCGAGCTGCCAGTCCCCGACGGCTTCGAATAAGAACCCGACACACCAGACACACAATCCAAGGGCATCGAGAAAGCCTAGGGGCGGATTCTCCGAAACGTTGACCACAATGACCGAGGAGGCAATCACCAAAAGCAGGGCACCCTGCAGGAGAAAAACCTGGAAATAGCTTCGAACCACGAACCATCGGCCCCATTCCGTCCGCCACTTCGCGTACCTGGGGTCTTCCCCTTTTCCCTGCTTCCTTTTGCCGATGTGGAACGCCAGCCGGAATCCCCATATTCCAACCAGGATGGTCGCAAGAAACGGCCTGGCCGAAAGATCTGCCCTTCCTGCCAAAGCCGCCGCGCAGGCCAGGAAAAATCCGGGCCCCCAGGCGACGTCGGCGATGGAGTTGTCCCTGAGGACCAAAGCCGCGATATAGAAAGCCGTCATGTAGATCCATACCGCGAACGCCGCCTTGAAGAAAACTTCCGCCATCCGCTTCACCTCCCGGTAACCTGGATTTTTTCAATTTTTACACTTCATCCTTTCATTGAGGAAGTTTAAGGGGATCAGAGCAAAAAAAGGCCCGGTCCCCTTTAGGGGTCCGGGCCCGAAAACTTCGTCTCTAGCTAGAGGCTCTCGGTTTTTTTCCACGAGGGAAATGCCTTCCGCCTCCAACGCTTCCAGGCAGGGCTCGAAAATCTCCGGCAGGACCGGCGCCAGGACCCCGGCCGCCCGGACTTTCCCCTCCAGGATNAGCCGGGCGCCGATGGCCGGGGGCAGGCCCGTCGTCCGGGCGATGGAAGTGTCCCCGTTCGGGATCCCGAAGTCCACCAGCGTCGACGTGTGCCTCAACCGGCGGCCGGTTCCCGGGTAGTACGCCACCACCTCGTCCTTCAGGATCACCAGGTCTTTCTCCCCTTCTCCGTACACCAGCTTCTCGCCGAACAGGTGCGAGATCACGTCCCGCGCNGATCCCNTCGCAAACGGCAGCGGCCTGTCCTCGAACAGCCCCAGCCACTCGAACCGCTCGTACACCGCCGAGTGACGCCCGATCCCCAGCTTCCGGCACACCGCCTCCTCCGCCTTCGCCGGGTCCGCCTCTCCAGCCTGCCTCGCCATGAATCCCCGGAACGTCAGGCCCCGAAAGTCCTGCTCCTCCGTCTCCACCAGCGAGAGCGCGTTCATCGCCACGATCGTCTCGCACCATCCCACGTACCGGATCGTCCCACGGTAGATCGTCTTCGCCTCCGGGATCCCGTAACGCTCCAGGTACGGCAGGGAGTCCGCGTTGGCGTACACCTCGAACCAGCCCAGCGGCCCCATCTCCTCCAGGTGCACGTGCTCGTACGTCTTCCCGTCCTTCCACTCGTGCACCTCTCCGTCCAGCATCACCCTCGCGTCACGCTTGCTCGCCCCGATCAGGCTCGCCGGCGCCCACGAAAGCTTGTACCCCCACGGGTTCGTGTTCGCCTCCGCCGACGGCAGAGCCCCGCACACCGACCGGAAGCTCTCCACCCGGCCCCCTGATTCCCGGATCCGCCTCACCGTCCGCGCCGCCGACATGTGGTCGATCCCAGGGTCCAGCCCCAGCTCGCAAAGCAGGGTAACCCCCGCCTCCTTCGCCGGCTTGTCCAGGCTTTTCATGTCGTCCTTGATGTAGGACGGGTTTACCATGGGCTTCCCCATTTCGACGCAGAGCTTCGCCACCGGGTACATGAACGCCGCGGGGAGCAGGTTGAGCACCAGGTCCGGGTTCGTCCGCAGGATCAGCTCCCTGGCTTGGTTTCCGGCATCCGAGACGATGCCTTCTCCCCGGGGGTGGTTCTCCAGGACCCTCGACAGGTTGGATTCGTCCACATCCACCACCGTCACCCGGGTCGATGGGTCTTTCAACAGGTACTGTACGCAGGGGCGGGCCACCCGGCCAGCTCCGAATACCAGGACGTGCGACATTGCCGGAACATCTCCTTCTGGTTTTCAATTAATGTGGAGAAGGGGCGATTAGCACACCTTCTCCGCTTGCCGTCTTTCAGGCTTTCGCGCCGGAGCGGGCCTCTTCCGCGGCGATATCCGCGGCCGTGTAGTTCTCCACCTTTTGCCCCCAGATCCTCCCGAAAACACCCAGGAAAACGGCCACAAGACCGAGGGCCAGTGCCAGGACGACGACCGACGGGAAAATCCCGGCCACCAGGTAGGCGATAAAGCTGGCCAGGGCCACCGTGCCGGCATAGGGGATCTGCGTCTTCACGTGGTCGATATGGTCGCAACCTGCCCCCATGGAAGAAAGGATCGTCGTGTCGGAGATCGGGGAGCAGTGGTCGCCGAAAAGCCCGCCGCTCAGCACGGCTCCGATGGAAACGAGGAGCGAGCCGCCCAGCGCGTGGGCCATGGGGATTCCCAGGGGCATGAGGATCGCGAAGGTCCCCCAGGAACTGCCCGTGGCAAAGCTGATCAAGGCTCCCGTGAGGAACAGGATGGCCGGGACGCTCCAGCCCGGGATATTGCCTTTCGCGAGGGAAACGATATAGTTGGCGGTTCCAAGGGTTTTGCAGACAGCCCCCAAGGACCAGGCCAAAACGAGGATCATGAGGATGAACATCATTTCCCCGGCTCCCTTCATGTACATCCTGTAGCCGTCCTTCAGGGTCTTCACCTTGTAGTAGACCATGAGGGCGATGCAGGAGAGAGCGCCGAGGAAATAGCCCGTGCAGAGGGCCGTGCGCAGCATGGCGCCCGGAACCCGCTTGAAGGGGAACCCGAAGGGGATCAGGAGTCCGAAAAGGCAGGCGAAGAGGATGACGAGGGGAACGACGATCATGGAAGCCCGGGCCTTCGGGGCCCCCGGTTCCTCCTCCACGTCGGTGAAAACACGGGAGATGTTCGCGTCAGGCCAGTAGGGCAAGCCGGTCTCGCGCGTCCTCTTTTCGGCCTTGTACATGGCGGAGAATTCGAAGCCAAGGAAGGCAACGAGGGGAACCATGAAGAGAGCCCCGAGGGCGTAGAACTGGAAGGGGATTGCCTGCAGGAAGACCGTCCATTCCGATTCCGCGATGTTCAGGGCCGCGTATTCCTTCTGGATCAGGCCCTGGATGTAGATGCCCCACCCGATGAAGGGAACGAGGATGCAGACGGGGGATGCGGTGGAGTCCAGCAGCCAGGCCAGCTTCTCCCGGCTGACCCGCATCCGGTCCGTGATCGGCTGGAAGATGGAACCGACCAGCATGGGACTGGCCGAATCCGAGAAGAAGACGAGAATCCCGGCGATCCAAGCGGCAACCTGGGCTTTCGCCCGGCTGCTGATCCAGGACACCGACTTTTCCGCGAAGGCCTTTGCCCCGCCGGAATAGGTGACCACCCCGACGAACCCTCCGATGAAAACCATCATCACCAGGAGGTTGGAATTGTAGCTGTCGGCCGCCTGGACGAAGATGTATTCCTTGATGACCGCGACGACGGCCGTCATCGGGTTCCAATGGTAAACCGCCAGCATCCCGACGAAGCTGCCTGCAAAAAGGGCGACGAGGACGTTCCTGTACTTCATGGCCAAGATCACGGCCACCAGTGGCGGAAGGATCGAAAAGATGCCGTAGTTCTCCACAAAACTCACTTCCTTTCAAGCGTCGTGATTGGATCGGATCGATGCCTGGCTCGGTTTTTTCCGCTCTGTCCCCTCCTTTGCGGTGCAGCGCTCTCCCTAGTAGGAGAAGACCCTCCTGGTGATGGTCTGGTACGTCGACTGGATATGCTCCCTCATCGTCGACTCGGCAAGCGAGGAATCCTGCGCGGCGATGGCTTCCACCAAGCGGGCGTGCTCCCTGCAGCTTTGGGACTTGTCGGGATCCCGCAACGGGGCCTCCGGCCCTCCGGGCCTCATGTAGAAACGGTCGAAGAAAAAAATGTAGAGTTCGGCCCTCCAGAACGTCTGGCGGATGAACCTCTCGAGGTACTCGTTCCTGGACAGCTTCGCGATCCCGAGGTGGATTTTCTCGTTGACCTCCGTGTAAAGGTCCTTGCTCCCTTCCGCGTAGAGCTTTCT
>Ga0067045_1029357_pt1 | contig 21430 bp, 20 predicted proteins | sample TerdegcTABiofilm_FD_59184 | JGI IMG/M metagenome (GOLD analysis project Ga0067045, IMG submission 59184) | Combined Assembly of (Gp0054472, Gp0054536) Wastewater bioreactor microbial communities from Singapore -Terephthalate degrading...
TGCCATATTGATTCCCGCCGCTAGCCCGCTGGCCGTCGATTCTATATACCCTTCCACCCCTGTAATCTGACCTGCAAACATGATATTCGGGTCTTGTTTCATCTGCTGGGTAGGCAACAATACCCTTGGTGAGTTGATAAAAGTATTCCTGTGCATAACGCCAAATCTTACAAATTCCGCTTGCTCCAGGCCTGGAATCTTTCCGAAAACTCTCTTTTGTTCACCCCACTTGAGGTTGGTCTGAAAACCTACTAAATTATATAGAGTTCCCTCTAGATTATCCTGCCTAAGCTGTACAACCGCGTAGGGCGGTTTGCCTGTACGCGGATCCGACAGCCCAACGGGTTTCAAAGGGCCGTATAAAAGGGTATCCCTTCCCCGCCTTGCCATCACCTCAATGGGCATACAGCCTTCAAAAACCTTTAGTGTTTCAAATTCCTTAACCGGATGGGTTTCTGCGTTTACAAGCTCGTATACAAAATTGTCATATTCCTCTTCTGTGAAGGGACAATTAATGTAATGGTCCCCTCCCTTTCCGTATCTTGATGCCCTAAAGACCTTGTCATAATCTATAGATTCCGAGGTCACTATAGGAGCTGCGGCATCATAGAAATACAGGTAATCCGTACCGACTTTTTCTTTAATGGCATCGGATAAAGCGTCCGATGTCAGTGGCCCGGTTGCAATTATTACCCTTCCTTCTTTAATAGCTGTAACCTCTTCTCTAACAACGGATATGTTTGAATTTTCTTCGATCATTCTCGTTACCTGTTCGGCGAAACCCTGTCGGTCTACTGCTAAAGCAGAGCCTGCCGGGACTCTGTTCCTATCGGCACAGCCTATGACCAAAGACCCAAGCTTTCTCAGTTCTTCCTTGAGGAGCCCCGCAGCGTTTTCCAGATCATCCGAGCGCAGCGAATTACTGCATACCAGCTCTGCAAGATAACCGGTATGGTGAGCCGGTGTCTGCCTCTGCGGCCTCATTTCATATAGCTTTACTTTGATGCCCCTTGCTGCAAGCTGCCAGGCTGCCTCGCTGCCCGCCAGCCCTCCGCCTATCACAGTTACTTCATCCACTGCAATCACCTACTTCATCTTCTTTTGTGTATAACTGCACCCTTCGTTAAGACAAACGTTTTCCGATCCCTTCTTGCTTTTGTTTTCCCACAGGTTTTTTCCGCATTCCGGGCACTTTTCCTTAGATGGTTTGTTCCACGTCATAAAATCACATTCCGGATATTTGCTGCAGCCATAAAAATTCCTTTTCCTCTTGGTTTTTTTGACTACGATTTCCCCTCCGCATTTCGGGCATTCTATTCCGGTCTTTTCCAATATAGGCTTCGTGTTTCTGCATTCCGGGAATCCGGGACAAGCCAGAAACTTCCCGTACTTACCATGTTTTATTACCATATTTCTACCGCACAGTTCACAAATCTCTTCGGTCTCTTTATCCTTTATCGTAATCTTCTTCATTTCTTCTTCTGCCCTATCCAGCATCTTTGTAAACGGCCCGTAGAAATCCTTAACAACCTTTTTCCATTCAATGCCCTCTTCTTCGATCTCGTCAAGTTTCTTCTCCATCTCTGCGGTAAAGTCAACATCCACAATTTCCTGAAAGTACTCTTTCATAACATCGTTGACGACATTACCCAGGTAAGTGGGCTTAAGGGCTTTGCTTTCTCTCTCCACGTATCCCCGCTGCAGGATTGTCGATATGATCGGAGCATATGTGCTGGGCCTTCCAATACCCTCTTCCTCAAGAACTTTTATTAGGGATGCTTCGGTGTATCTTGACGGAGGCTGCGTAAAAAGCTGCTTGTCATCTAATCTTTTAACGTTAAGAATGTCCCCTTCATCGAGTTCCGGCAGTTCTTTTTCCTTCTTTCCTTCATCTTCATTATATATTTTAAGGAATCCTTCAAAAACCAGCTTTGAGCCTGAAGCTTTGAACCCATAGTCACCGCATGATATATCGTAGCTTATTGTATTGTACTCTGCGTTTTTCATCTGGCATGCGACAAACCTTCTCCAAATCAAGCCATACAGCTTATACTGGTCCGGTGTAAGAGACGCTTTTATCGCTTCCGGTACTGTCAAAACCGATGTAGGCCTGATAGCTTCATGGGCATCCTGGCTTCCTTTTCTTCCTTTATAATACCTTGGTTTTTCCGGAAGCAGTGCCGCTCCCAGTTCCTTTTTTATATAGTTTCTTGCCTGTGTCATAGCAGTTTCTGATATTCTTACTGAATCCGTCCTCATATATGTTATCAGACCGACAGAGCCCTCACCTTTAACTTCTACTCCTTCATACAACTGCTGAGCAGCCATCATTGTTCTCTTAGCGGAAAAACCAAGCTTGTTATATGCATCCTGCTGCAGGCTGCTGGTGTTGTAGGGCGGATATGGATTCCTGGTTTTTGTTCCCTTCTTAATCTTGTCTACGATAAACCGGTGGGTTTTTATCTCCTTCAATACCGCATCCATTTCTTCTTTATTCTTAATTGATATCTTGTTTCCTTTCAAAGAGTTAAGCTCGGCTTCAAAGCTGTCTTTCCTGTTTTTCTTGTATAATACAGCAGTCAATTTCCAGTATTCCTCAGGGACAAACCTTTCAATCTCCTCTTCCCTATCGCATATGAGCTTTACGGCCACCGATTGAACCCTGCCGGCGCTCAAACCCTTCTTAACCTTCTTCCAAAGAAGAGGACTGATCTCATAACCAACAAGCCTGTCAACGACTCTTCTGGCCTGCTGGGCATCAACGAGGTTTCTGTTTATTGGTCTTGGGTTCTTGACTGCATTTCTCACAGCATCTTTAGTAATCTCGTTGAATTCTATCCTGCAGTGTGAGTTTTCATCGATATCGAGTATATACGCCAGGTGCCATGATATTGCTTCTCCTTCCCTGTCCGGGTCGGTCGCCAGCAATATGGTGCCGGCGTCTCTGGCTGTTTTTTTAATTTTTTCCAGTACAGGTCCCTTTCCCCTTATTGTTATGTATTTCGGATCAAAGTCAGCATCTATGTCAACTCCCATCTGACTTTTTGGTAGATCCCTTACATGCCCCATCGAGGCTTCTATTCTATAATTTGATCCCAAGAATTTCCGGATTGTTTTTGCCTTTGCAGGAGATTCAACTATTACTAGATGTTTTGCCAACAATATCACCTCCACTAATCCTTCAAAACGTAATAATTTCCGGGAAGCTTTTCAATACATCCTTCTATTTCCAGTTGGGAAAGGCAGGCGTTCAGCTCGCTTATTTTCATACCGCTTTCCTGAATCAGCATCTCTATATGAACGGGCTGTGCCCCTATAAGGCTGAGGACCTTTCCATCCGTTCTTTCCTTTTGATTTTTGTTGACCTTTGCCGCAGCCGTTTTTCTGCATTCGTTCAGCATCGGTAATTCTTCAAGAATATCCTCAATACAGTTTACAATCTTTGCACCCTGTTTTATCAGCCTGTTGGTACCTACGCTGGTTGGACTGTTTATGTTTCCGGGAACTGCAAATACCTCCCGGTCCTGTTCGAGCGCAAAATCTGCAGTAATCAATGCTCCGCTTCTTTCAGAAGCTTCCACTACTATAACCCCGTAGGTCAGTCCACTTATCAGGCGGTTTCTTGCCGGAAAATTTCCTCGTAATGGACTTGTTCCCGGTGGATACTCGCTTAGCAGAAGTCCATTTTCATTCATCTCTTTCATCAGAGAATAATTTTCCCTAGGATAGATCACATCCAGACCGTTGCCCAGGACAGCTATCGTATCTCCGCCTACCGCAAGCGCGCCTTTATGCGCATAGCTGTCAATTCCCCTTGCGAACCCGCTGACTACGGTAATTCCTCTTTTTGCCAGCTGCCCTGCAAGCCTGAAAGCCACCTTTCTACCGTAGTGGCTGGCGTTCCTCGAGCCCACTACAGCTATACATCTTGTTTTTAATATATTGATATTCCCCTTCGCATAAAGCAAATAGGGAGGATTGTATATCTCTTTCAGGAGTGCCGGGTACAGTACGGAATTAATGTCTACAGTATATATCCCTAGTTTTTCTAGATTCCTTATATGATAATCAATCTTCTCTTCATTTTTACTATTTATTATACTTTGAGATATTTCTTTGCTTATTCCTTTAACCTTTATTAACTCTTCGGCTCTCGCCTCCCATACACCCTCCGCTGAGCCAAAATGTTCAAGCAGTTTTTTTACCCTGACACTCCCTATGTTTTTAATGCTTGTCAACCATATCAAATACCTATCCATTTCCAATTATATCCCATCCTTTGCGCATGAAATCCTGTACTGCAGAGCCTCGGCCACGTCTCCTGTTTCCACCATTGTTTTCCCTGAAAGATCGGCTATGGTTCTTGCCACCTTCATTATTTTAACATAACCCCTTGCACTTAACGCGAGCCTTGAGTAAGCTCTCCTGAGAAAATCCAGTGCTTTGGGATCCATCATGCCCATCTCTTCAATATCCTTCACCGAAAGCTGGGAATTGTATTGGGTATCCTTTCCCATGAACCTATTATATTGCATTTCCCTTGCTTTCATTACTCTTTCTTTCATTTCAGCCGATCCGGTTCCGGCAGCGTTGCTTTCCAGATCACCCAATTCAACCCTTCCAACCTCAAGCTGCAGGTCTATCCTGTCCAGCAGGGGCCCGGAAATCTTGCCGAAATATCTGCTAATCTCCCCCGGGGAACACCTGCACTCCCTGCCTGTGTCCCCGTGATAGCCGCATGGACAGGGATTCGCACTTGCTGCAAGCAAGAATTTAGCCGGATAAGTAAGGGTAGCATTAACCCGTGATATAGTTACTGTCTCATTTTCCATAGGCTGCCTAAGGGCTTCAAGGGTTTTTTTCGGGAACTCCGGCATCTCATCCAGGAATAACACTCCATGATGCGACAGGCTTATTTCACCGGGTTTCGGTATTTTTCCTCCACCAACCAGTGATGCGGCGGAAATTGTGTGATGCGGAGCACGGAACGGAGGCCTGTGGACCATCGCTTTTCCTTTTAGTTTACCGGCTATGCTGTATATTTTCGTAACTTCCAGCGCCTGCTGCTGTGTTAAATCCGGCATGATTGACGGCAGCCTTTTCGCAAGCATTGTCTTTCCCGACCCCGGAGGACCGATCAATATTATATTATGCATTCCGGCCGCCGCAATTTCAAGGGCTCTCTTTGCATTTTCCTGACCTTTGACTTCCAGATAGTCAAGGTCACTCAAGCATTCTATGTTCTGAACAGCCTTTGGACTGTGGGCAGCCGGTCTCTCCTCGTCACAAAGAAAGCCGACAACCTGTTCAAGGGAACTTGCGGCATAAACCTCAATGCCATCAATCATGCAAGCCTCGTCTGCGTTATCCGAAGGAAGTATCAGTTTTCTGTACCCTAATTCTTTCATGGTTATTGCCATTGTAAGAATGCCGTTAACCTTCTTCAGTTTTCCACCCAGCGACAGTTCACCAATAAAAACTACGTCCTCTATAGGCTCCACCGGCTTGATCTGTTCCGATGACAGTAAAACACCAAGGGCAATGGGAAGGTCATAGTAAGTGCCCTCTTTTCTGATGTCGGCGGGCGCCATATTCACGGTAATCCTGTTGGTGGGAAAAGAAAATCCGCTGTTCTTGATCGCTGATCGTACTCTTTCCTTGGATTCGTTTACCGAGATATCGGGCAGCCCAACGATATTGAAACTCGGCAGCCCGCTTGATATATATGTTTCAATCTCAACCAAATGACCTTCAAGACCTATGAAACAGCAGCTATAGATTTTAGACAGCATAATTGACCACCCGTAGGAAATTTTATCCATCTATTTCAATAAATCTTTTTCAATAAATCTTTCCGGATTCCTCCTTCAGATGACAATTATTTTTAAATCTTTCTATTTTGCTACAAAAAAAACGACCTGCGCCGCTAAAACCTGCCAACCGACTGGAATGCATCCTTTATCAATCTGACCTGTTTGATTTCTTTTTCTTTAATAATTACTTCAACAACATCGAACCTCAGTTGGCTGTAAAACGTCCTATTTTGAGACAAATACGCCATCGCTGTTTTTATCATTCTTTTTTGTTTGTTCCAGTCAACCGCTTCGCCGGGGGTCCCGTATCTTGTACTTCTTCTGCTCTTTACTTCAATAAAGGCCAGGGTAGTTCCATCATAGGCGACAATATCGATTTCTCCATACTTGCTCCTGTAGTTTACATCAAGTATATTATATCCGATGCCTTCAATATAGGACCTTGCGGCCCTTTCTCCAATATCGCCTATTTCCTTTTTAGAGGCCATACTTATCCTCTCCCTCTTTCCGGTCTAAAAAATATACAAATGATAGTATCTCAGCTATTATTTCATATAATTCCGGCGGTATTTCGCTTCCTGTATCAACTTCCTTAAGCTTGTAAGCCAGCTCTTCGTCATTGTACAAAGGCACTCCGGCCCGGGTTGCAATCTCCACAATTTTATCTGCAATCCTTCCTTCTCCCAATGCCGTTAATACAGGAGCTTTATTGGTTTTTTCGTATTTTATAGCTGCCGCGATTCTTTTTTTACGCATTTGATCACACCCTCAAATCAATTGTTGCATCCCCGCAATGGAAAAGTTCTCTCCTTAATTCATTGCTGCTGACGGCAATTATATTATATCCCTTTTCTCCGGCCTTTTCGATGAGGATACCCTTATTCTCATCGATAAGTCTAACAGTATAGTCCTTTTCGGCAAAGAACCTCAGCGCCAGATCCTTATCCATTATACTTACAACTGCTCTTACTTCCCCGAGATTTGCGAGCCTGATAATCAATTCCACCTCAGCATGCAGACCGGCTTCTTTACCACCGGTTTTCTTTCTGTTTCTGTTCTTTATCAGCGCAAGCGCTTCTTCGCACTCGCCATTATACAGCAGCGGGAGAATTATACAGTCTTTGAAACCCAGTGCTCTACTAATCCTGCTTGCCTTTTCAATCAGGGCATTTAAGGCTGTGCTTCCCTCTGCCTTTGCCTTGGCATTCTCTCTGACCACACCGTTCACAATGTTTTTATACTCGAACCTTTCTACCTTGGACCCGTCGCCAGAATCCTTGAACACCATGCTTTTGCCGTCTATATAGGTTTGTGCATTATTGTACCTTAGCAGTTCCTTTAACAGGGGTTTTATGAAATCCTTACCCTCCCTTACGGTTTTGGCAATTATAAGGTTGAAAACATTCAGTTCCCTGTCCAGCCTGATCAGCCTTTTTATGTCGTCCGGCTTTACCCCTTCCAGTTCATCCAGGAACCGGAGGTCCTGTTTCTCTAACCCTTTATTTGGATTTAGTTCTTTATTTGGACTGCTGCCGTTCACCTTGCTCCCAACAGCTATCTCAAACAGTTTTTTTAGCGGCATATTAAGCAGTTCTTCCGGCTCAACTCCATCCGAAGACAATAGTTTTTCTTTGTACTTGATTACCTCCTTAATCTCCTTCATAGCAGTCTTTATGCCGATGCTGTCAATAATGCGGTCATTGGGCTCGTTCCCCGCCGTTCTATCCGCTGCACCCTCACTCCTCCTATCGGGTCTTTCGGACATTTGTCTTGCCTGCAGCGGTTTTTGCAGTGTCAGCGTTGTCTTATCGCCCTCATTCTTCCAATCCTTTGTTATTTGCAGTTGAATCTCTTCGTCCGTTACCGCTGATACCACCAACTCAACTCTCTGCCCTTCGTGCAGCAATAAGGGTCCCTTTGCCCTTGCCTGCAGAGCAACCCTTTGGTTGAACACTAAAAGTATCATTTCATCCTTAATGGATGCAACGATGGCGCTCAGGGTTTTTCCCTCGTTCTCTGAAAACAGTTCGCTAATAACCGTTCCTATAGGAATCCGGGGAATGGATGTGTTAATTCTCATTATTCTATCCTCCGAAATTTTAATCAGAAGGGAATATTCCTTAAAAAGGTAATGCGGTGTTCTGAGCAGGGGCCGTGCTTTAAAATAGCGTCGATATGCTCCTTCGTTCCATATCCTTTGTTAGATTCAAAGTTATACTCAGGATACAGCCCGTGGACCTTTGCCATATACCTATCCCTTTCAACCTTCGCGATGATACTGGCTGCAGCCACCGATAAACATTTCTGGTCGCCCTTTATCACGCTTTCCTGATACATACTGCAGCCCGGAAGCTTGATTGCGTCCAGAACCAAGCACTGCGGGGTCAAATTAAGACGCCCTATCGCAATATCCACCGCCTTGTACGTGGCGTTCAGTATATTGATCCTGTCTATCTCTCTGCTGTCAACCATACCCACAGCATAGTCCAGACACTTCTCGGTTATCTCCAGAAATAGTTCTTCCCTTCTTTGGGGACTCAACTTCTTTGAATCATTCACTCCCGGCACAAAAAAACCTTCAGGCAGGATAACAGCCGCAGCGACCACCGGTCCGCACAGGGGTCCTCTCCCGGCTTCATCTATTCCCGCTATTACCGTAAAGCCCTTTTTCCGCAGTCCGGCTTCAATCTCTTTCATCCTATTTATTCTTTCGTATTCTTCCCTTTGACTCTTGACCCTTCTTAGCATCCTTTTGCCGAGATCCCTCACGGATTTTCTCTCATCGCACAATAGCGCAGGAATAATCTCGTCCAGCTTTTCCATCGTATAGGTAGTAAGCTCCTTTTCTATTTCTATGACGCTCTTGTCCCTCACTCTTCCCCCCCCTTGTTCAGTTGGCCAGAGTATAGCTATCAGTTATCAGTTACCAGTGGCCAGTGACTAACACCTAGTACCTGCAATCTGTGATCTGTGATCTACGAACTACCAACTACCAACTAAGAACTGCCGATGCTCTCCGGCGTCTCGAGGGTTATACGTCCCATCCTTCCCAACCTGTAATCTTCCAGTACTATTCTGGCGGCCCTTAGGGTGTCTACTCTTCCTCCGGCCAACAAACATCCGCGTTTAATCCCAATTTGCTTGAATAAATCCGTCGCATCCTCCCATGTTTTTTCTATACCGTATAAGCCGGTCAGTCTTTGTTCGTCTATCCGGAGAATTTTTTCAATCATCTTTACCGCGATTTCCTCCATATCAATGATCTCTTCCTTTATTGCCCCGGTAATCGCCAGGTTAATGCCGGTTTCTCTGTCCTCAAATTTCGGCCATAGGATTCCGGGCGTATCCAGAAGCATTATGTCCTTATCCACCTTGATCCACTGTTTGCTCTTTGTCACCCCGGGTTTATTACCGGTCTTTGCAGAGCTTTTTCTTGACAGCCGGTTAATAAGTGATGACTTACCCACGTTTGGAATCCCAACGATCATCACACGGATGGTTTTTTGAATTCTTCCCCTGGCTTCCCATTTTTGCCTTTGTGCATCGCCCATAACTCTAATCTCCTTGAGCAGGCCATCAATTCCTCGCTCATCAATAGAATTCAGGCTTACACTGGAAAGGCCTAGCCTCCTGTAATGCTCTATCCAGACCTTTGTTTTTTCCGGATCAGCCAGGTCAGCTTTATTCATGGCTATTAGCCTTTTGCCCGGGGGAATCATCTTCCCTAGCTCCGGATTGCTGCTGCTGAGCGGAATTCTTGCATCAAGCATCTCCACGACAATTTCCACCAGCTTAAGGTGCTCTTTGATAATCCTTAGTGTTTTCGCCATGTGGCCTGGATACCATTGAATTTCCATTCTAACCATCCCTTGCTTAATCAATTATCTCCATTGGAAGAGGCCATATCCGTGCAAAGGCCTTACCCCTAATATTTTTAACAGAAATGAAGCCAACATCGGGATACCTGCTGTCCCTGCTGTCATTTCTGTTATCACCTAAAACAAACACCCTATCCTTCGGCACGACAGTTTCCGGGTACTCACCAAGGGTCATCTCCAATATATAATCCTCCTTAAGTTCCTCTCCATTCACGATTACCCGGTGATTCTTAATCTCAACCCTGTCCCCCTCTATACCGATTACTCTTTTAATAAAAATAAGCTTAGGGTCGCCAGGGTATTTAAACACAACGATATCACCCCTGGCAGGCTCACCTATATGATATCCAATTTTATTCACCGCTAACCTGTCCCTGTCATGTAAAGTGGGCAGCATTGAATAGCCTTCAACAAGTATTGTCTCAAAAATGAAAGCCTTTATTGCTATAGCAATAATAATGGCGATGAATATTGATTCAACCCATTCCCGTATTTCTCCCTTTTTTTTACCTTCCAACGCTTCTACCTCCAGTTTCTGTCAAAGCTCTCGTATCCCTTGCTCACTCTACTGTGTTTAATTTTTTATGCTAGGGCCGTGGGTCCTAAAAAATTATGGGACTGCCTACCAGTCCCATAAGAATTATCTTTGTCTCTCTTTAACTTTGGCAGCTTTTCCAACCCTATCCCTCAAATAATAGAGTCTAGCCCTTCTGACTTTACCTCTTCTGATCACTTCAATATTCTCTACTTTTGGAGAATGTAGCAGGAAGGTTCTTTCCACTCCAACTCCATAAGATATTCTCCTTACGGTAAAGGTCTCGTTGATACCACCGTTTTGCCTCTTCATTACGATACCTTCAAAGACCTGTATCCTTTCCCTGTTTCCTTCTTTAACCTTTACATGTACTCTAACCGTATCTCCAATATTAAAAGCTGGTACTTCCTTCTTTAACTGCTGGCTTTCAACCATCTTTACAAGATCCATTTGTGTACCTCCTTCCCTCCTAGACGTTCATGTCAGCACCCCTGACAGCGGACCGTCCGTAGTGACCGAATGTTATTATAGCATATAATTCCTTTCTTTACAATGAGTTTTTGCTTTGCATACGTCTTTCCTCATCCACCGAAAGTCGGGTACCTTCCAAAAGATCGGGCCTGAACCTGCGTGTTACCTCCAGGGACTTTTCCCTTCTCCACTTTTCAATCTCTTTGTGGTTCCCCGAAAGGAGCACCTCCGGCACCTTCATACCATTAAATTCGGCAGGTCTGGTATACTGGGGATACTCCAGCAGGCCCTGTTTGAACGACTCTTCCTCCAGCGAATCCGAGCTTCCAAGGGCTTCCGGGAGCAATCTGGTCACCGCATCAATTATTGCCATCGAAGGAATTTCTCCCCCTGTGAGCACATAGTCACCGATGGATATTTCTTCGTCCACCATGCTGTCTATTACCCTTTGGTCAACCCCTTCATAATGCCCGCATACCAGAACCAGGTGTTTCTCGGTGCTGAGTTCCTTTGCAATGGCCTGGTTAAACCTTTTCCCTCTGGGTGATGTCATTATGGTCTTTGCTCCGGGATCAGTGCCCTTTATGCTGAGTATTGCATCGTACAGGGGTTGTACCATCATTACCATTCCTGCTCCGCCGCCATAGGGGTAGTCATCGACCCTCCTATGCTTGTCTTTGGAAAAATCCCTGATATTTACAAGATTAACCGTTAGCAATCCCTTTTCCACGGCTTTCCCCAAAATACTGCTGCACAAAACTCCATAAAACATTTCAGGGAAAAGGGTCAGCACATCTATTCTCACTCTATCAGCCCTTCCGGAAGGTCAACGGTAATGACCTTTCTTTTTATATCTATATCCTTTACAAACTGTTTCACGGCCGGCACCAGGATTTCTTTCTCCCTTCCCCTCACTACGTAGACATCGTTTCCTCCCGGCTGCAAAACATCCGTTACTTCGCCCAGTTCTTCTCCCTCTTCTGTTTTTACACGGCAGCCCAGTATCTGGAATATATAATAGTGCCCTTCCTCCAATTGAGCTAGGTTATCCTCGTCCACAACCATATATCTTCCCTTGAATTTTTCCGTTTCGCTTATTGTATCCAAGCCTCTAAATTTGATTATTATATAGCCCTTTTTGTATTCCCTGTAGTACTGGATTTCAACCCTTTCCTTTTCTTTTCCCATATCTATAAAACAAAATTCCAGCGAGGAGAACCTCGCAATATCATTTGTTAAGACCTGCACCTTAAGCTCCCCGCCGATTCCCAAGGTGTTTGCTATATAACCGATTCTGTAGTACTCCATAATCTCACCGCCTAACTTTTTTTAAAAACCCGGCGACCGGGTGCTTAAAAAGAGTTAGGCACAACCTAACCCTTATTCAATTATCTCCACTACTACCCTCTTGCTGTCACGGGTAGCCGCAGCTTTCACGATGGTCCTTATTGCCTTCGCTATTCTGCCCTGCTTGCCTATCACTTTGCCCATATCATCAGGTGCAACCTTTAGTTCAATAATAATCGACTGTTCACCTTCAACCTGATTCACTTCCACTGATTCGGGATTATCCACAAGAGCTCGAGCTATCAGTTCGACCAGTTCCTTCATGGATACACCTCCACATACTACTCATTATTGTTGTTCTTAATCTGCTCGTATATACCGTTTTTCTCAAACAGGGCTTTAACTGTATCAGAGGGCTTTGCTCCCTTACCCAGCCATTCTATGGCCTTTTCAGCATTAATCTTTATTTCCTTGGGTTCAGATATCGGATTGTAGTATCCAATTTCTTCGATGAACCTTCCATCCCTTGGGGACCTTGAGTCCGCTACTACGATTCTATAGAAAGGTCTCTTCTTGGCTCCCATCCTTCTAAGCCTTATTCTCACTGCCATAGTCTCACCTCCTTAGCAACTGCATAATTAATTATCATAAGAACCTATTTCATAAACGGAAAGCCTAACTTTCCTTTATTAGGTCTCTTACCCATGTCCGCAAACTGCTTCATAAGCTTCCTTGTCTGCTCGAATTGCTTCAAGAGACGGTTCACATCCTGTATCCTTGTACCGCTTCCCGCAGCTATTCGCCTTCGCCTGCTCCCGTTGATTATGGATGGGTCTCTTCTCTCCTCCGGAGTCATTGAGTTTATTATCGCCTCCACATGGGCCAGTTCCTTTTCGTCCACTTTAAGGGCACCCATCTTTGCAGTATTCAATCCCGGGATCATGCCCATCAGTTGGTCTATTGGCCCCATATTCTTAACCTGCTTTAACTGTTCCATGAAATCTTCAAGGGTGAACTGCTGGCTCCGCAGTTTCTTTTCCATCTCCAGGGCCTTTTTTTGGTCTATGCTTTGCTGGGCCTTCTCTATAAGGGTTATTACATCTCCCATTCCCAAAATCCTGGATGCCATCCTGTCGGGATAAAATACTTCCAGGTCCTCTATTTTTTCCCCAATACCGGCATACATTACCGGCTTTCCTGTAACAGCCTTAACCGACAAAGCCGCCCCGCCCCTGGTATCCCCGTCCAGTTTTGTAAGCACAACCCCATCTATTCCTACTCTTTTATTGAAGGTGTCCGCCACATTAACTGCATCCTGTCCGGTCATTGCATCCACAACAAGTAAAGTCAGGTCAGGATGAACAGAATTCTTGATTTCTTCCAGTTCGCTCATCAGTTCTTCATCGACATGGAGGCGTCCTGCGGTATCGATTATCACAACGTTGTTTCCGTTTTTTTCGGCTTCTGAGACGCCCGCTTTTGCAATATCCGCAGGCCTTATCCTATCGCCCATCGTAAATACCGGTATCCCTGCTTTTTCGCCTACAATCTGCAGCTGTTTTATGGCGGCCGGGCGGTATACGTCACAGGCAATCATCAGAGGGCTTTTATTGTTATGCCTTTTGAAATAGCTTGCCAGCTTTGCAGCGGCAGTGGTCTTACCCGCTCCCTGCAAGCCCACCAGCATAACCTTCGTTATTCCCTTGGATGAAAAGCTTATTCTGGAAGGGGAGCCTCCCATAAGCTCGGTCAACTGTTCATTGACTATTTTAACAACCTGCTGGCCGGGGGTTAAGCTTTCCATGACCTCACTGCCTATGGCCCTCTCTGTTACTCTATTTACAAAATCCTTTACAACGAGGAAGTTAACATCCGCTTCCAGCAGGGCAAGCTTTACCTCCCGCATACCCTCCTTAACGTCCTTCTCGGTTAATTTGCCCTTACCCCTAAGCTTCTTAAAGGTCTGCTGAAGCTTTTCGCTTAAACCTTCAAACGCCATGAGTTCAGCCTCCCAGCATCTCTGAAATATAGTTCCTTATCCATTTTAGCTCTTCAATCCGGCTTTGCCCGTTACAGCCGCTGCCCGCGCCGTTCACTATTGCCTCTATCTTTTCCAGTACAATATTCCATTTCTCCTTCTCCGCCAAAAACCTTTCGACCAGCCCGAGACTTTCTTCCAGAGTCCTAAGCTGCTTTTCCGCTCTTCTGAGATTGTCGTGTACAGCCTGTCTGCTGATACCCTGCAATTCCGAAATCTCCCCCAGCGACAAATCCTTCATATAGTAGAGGTCAATTATATCCCTTTGCTTATCTGTCAATATTTTTCCATAAAAATCATATAGCAAACTGATTTCTACAAACTTTTCAATCATGACCATCACCCCGTAGAAAGCAAAACCTGTAAAGGTGTTCTCCTTTACAGGTTTTATTCTACATTAACCTGTACGTTTTGTCAACTACTAATCAATTATAGCATCCACAAACTGGTCACTGTCAAAGGGCTGCAGGTCGTCTATCTTCTCCCCCACTCCTATAAATTTTACCGGAATACCCAATTGGTCTTTTATGGCAAATACCATACCACCCTTTGCAGTACCATCAAGCTTTGTCAGAATGATGCCGGTTATGTCAACCACTTCTTTAAAAATATCCGCCTGATTCAAGGCGTTCTGGCCTGTCGTCGCGTCAAGCACAATATAGGTTTCCCTATCGAAGTTCTCCATTTCCCGGTTTATCACCCTTTGGACCTTTCTAAGCTCTTCCATCAGGTTCTTTTTATTATGAAGTCTTCCTGCAGTGTCGCAAATAAGCACGTCCACATTCCGTGCTTTAGCGGCATTTATCGCATCAAACACAACAGCGGCGGGGTCCGACCCCTCGCTGTGCTTTGTCATTTCTACACCGGCCCTCTTGCTCCAAACCTCAAGCTGGTCTATTGCCGCTGCTCTGAATGTATCCCCCGCAGCCAGCAGAACCCTTTTGCCCTGTGCCTTATACAGGTTGGCCAGTTTTCCGATGGTGGTTGTTTTGCCAACTCCATTTACCCCAACCACCAGGATAACCTTTTTATCAGTCTCTCCCTGTTTCCCCTCCGCCTCTTCCTTCAACATCTCTTTCAGTACGCTTTTCAGTGCGGTCTTAATATCCTGGCTTTGGTATTCCTTTTCAGCCCTTACTTTTTGCCTTAGCCTGCTGATTACCTCCATACTTGTCCTAACGCCCACATCAGCTGTGATCAATATCTCCTCCAATTCCTCCAGACTTTCCTCGTCTATTCTGCCTTTCAGCCCCAGTACCCCGTCAATCTTTTCCTTCAGGTGATTTCTGCTCTTTGCGAGGCCTTCCTTTAATCTGGAAAATATCCCTGTCTGGTTTTCAGTCATGACCTTGCTCCTTTCTCAGCTAACCTTATCCTCAAGTTTTATGGATACCAGCTTTGATATCCCCTTTTCCTCCATAGTGATCCCGTAAAGGTTATCCGCTTCCTCCATCGTTCCCTTCCGATGCGTGATTATTATGAACTGTGTATTACCGGCAAGCTTTCTGAGAAATTTGCCGAACCTCTCTACATTCGCATCGTCCAGCGCTGCCTCTATCTCATCCAGCAGGCAGAAAGGGGTAGGCTTTACCCTTAGAATCGCAAAAAGCAACGCTATGGCCGCAAGGGACTTTTCCCCTCCTGACAAAAGCGACAGCTGCTGAAGCTTTTTCCCGGGAGGCTGCGCTATGATATCTATACCTGACTCAAGAATATTATCTTCCTCGGCTAATACCAGCTGCGCCTTCCCCCCTCCGAACAGTTCCCGGAATACTTTGTTGAACTCATGGTCGATCACCGCAAACTGTGCGCTGAACTGCCTTTTCATTGTCTCAACCATTTCCCGTATGATTTTATTCAGGGAATCCTTCGCCTCTATGAGGTCTTTTCTCTGTTGGGTCAAGAAATCATATCTGTCCTTCACCCTCTTATACTCATTGATAGCATCTACATTAACGCTGCCCAGCACCTTGATCCTTTTCTTGATATCAGAAATTTCGTTTTCTACTGTTCTATAGTTGTCAATGTCCTTCTTGTAATCCAGCGCTTTTATATAGCTGACCTCATACTCTTCCCACATTTTATCGTGTATACCCTTCAGCTCCATCTCAACCTTTGCCAACAGGACTTCGTCCTTATGAAGCTGCTCCTCAACCTCTGAGATTTCTTTATTGTTTGCTTTAATGCTTTCTTCCTTTTCCTTCAATCTTTGCTGAGAGCCCGCTTTAGCCTGTTGGAGCCTGACAAGTTCGTCGTTTCCCTTATTTTTTTCTCCTATAAGACCGTTTATTTCCTCCTTGATTTCACCTATTTGGTTTTCAATTTTTTTGATATTGTTTCTGTTTATTTCAATATCTTTTTCCCTTTCCAATTTATTAAGGCTGAGGTTTTGAAGCGCCAGGGAAGATTGCTCCATGCTGCTGTGCATGTCTTCCAGCCTCTGGCTCATTTTCGCAACCTCTATCTTGATAACGGTAATCTGCTGCATTATGTTTTCCCTATCCTGTTTCTTCTCCGCGCTCCCCTTCTGAAGTGACCTTACCTGCTCCTGTTTTATCCTGTTTTCCCTTTCATAATTCTTAACTTTGTTCTGAATTTCATTAACAGCATTCAATGTCTCCTGGTACTCAATCTCCAGGTCGAGTTTCTCCTTCCGGATTTCTTCTATCTTTCCCGCTTTATCCTCCAGCTCTCTCTTCCTAGCATCTATTGTTTCTTCAAGCCTGGTCCGTTCTATATCCAGCCTGTGTATTTTATCCCTGGCATACTCTATCTGGGGCAAGATTTCTTTCTCCTCTTCAGCCAGCCTTTTTTCTTCCTCTTTTAATGATGAAAGGCCCTTTTCCTTCTCACCAATCCGCCTCTCAATGCTTTCAATCTCTCTTTTTCTGTGCAGCAACCCTGTTTCTCTGCTGGGACTGCTGCCCCCGGATATTGAGCCTCCCGGGTTCAATACATCGCCTTCTATGGTGACAATACGGAAACTATACTCAAAACTTTTTGCCATAGCAATACCGCTGTCCAGGTTATCTACTACGACAACCCTCCCAAGCAGATTGTCGATTACGCCTCTGATATTCTCCGGGCAGTCCACCAGTTCACTGGCAATCCCGATGCAGCCTTTCATGCGCAGTGCCTTTTCTTCGTTTTTGTCCAGGTGTCTTCGTTTTATCGATGCTATAGGGAGAAATGTCGCCCTTCCAAGCCTGTTGCTCTTCAAATATCCAATTGCCCTTTTTGCATCCTCTTCATCATATGTAATAATATTCTGCAAATTGGGCCCCAGTGCAACCTCTATGGCGGTCTCCATACCGCTCCTGACGCTTATAAGTTCAGCTACCGGACCGATAATACCCCTGCTCAATTCCTTGCTGGACCTGCATCCTTCCATCAGCCCCCTTACACTCCTGCTGTACCCTTCAAATTCCCTTTCCATCTCCTTAAGCAGTTCCAATCTCGAAAAATCCGATTTCAGTTCGCTGCTTAACCTGTCCTTTTTTTGCGTCAATGCCAATATTTCGCTTCTCACCCTTTTGAGGTCATTCTCGAGACGCCTGTGCTTCTCATTTTGTTTACTGTGATCACGTTTCAGCGCAGCGGTTTTGTCGTACAGTTCCTTGAGTTCCCTTTGCAGTGCTGAACTCAATCCTTCCAGGGATTGGGTCTCTTCTACTATCTGAAGGTTTCGTCTGTATATGCTGTCGTTCATGGCCTTCATGCTGTCGGCTTTGCTGTTCAGTTGGGAAATTGTATTCATGTTTTCAATTATCTGTGATTTAAGCTCCTCTACTCTGCCCTCTTCTTCCCCTACCTGCATGCTGATAGAATCCAGGTTTTCCTGGAAAGCGTCAAGGAGCTTTTTCTTTTCGTCCAATACCGCGCTCAATTCCCTGTATTCACTAAGCCTGTTTTCCTTTTCGGTCTTCATTCTTTCTATTTCCTGGTTCAGCCTGTTTATTTCCTTCTCATGCAGTTTGATGCTTTCATTTTCCCCCAAAACCTTCTGCAGCAATACCTTTGTTTCGCCCTCTTTTTTTTCTATCAGATTTATATCCGAGTACAGCTTTTCCTGCTGTTTCTGTATTTCGTCCTCTATCTGCCGGATTCTGTTCGACAGATTGTTAAAGGCAGCCTCCAGACTTGCGCCAATGTTGTTCTTTTCGTAAATAAGCCTCTGGTATTCCTTTATCTTCTCTGTAATCTGGCTCCTTTGCCGGTTCAGCCTTTCTATATTTCTAACAAATACATTCAGTTCCAGTTCCATGAGCCTTTCCTTCATTTGCAGGTACGCTTTAGCCTTTTCGCTCTGCTCCTGCAACGGCTCAATCTGTCTGTTCAATTCCTCTATGATATCCTGCAACCGTGTCAGGTTGTCCTTAGTCTTTTCCAGCTTCCGCTCAGCTTCGTCTTTACGGCTTTTGTACTTCACTATACCGGCAGCTTCCTCAAAAACCTTCCTCCGGTCCTCCGACTTGGTGCTGAGGATTTCGTCTATTCTCCCCTGTCCGATAATTGAGTACCCTTCTTTACCGACACCGGTATCCATAAATAATTCATTTATGTCTTTAAGCCTGGACCCCGTCTTGTTTATGTAGTATTCGCTCTCGCCGGACCTGAACACCCTTCTGGTTATCATGACTTCGGTATAATCCAGCGGAAGGTGGCCGTCCTTATTGTCAAGGGTTATCGAAACCTCAGCAAAACCTAAGGCCTTCCTGTTGTCCGTTCCGGTAAATATCACATCTTCCATCTTGCTTCCCCTCAGGGATTTTGCGCTCTGTTCGCCGAGAACCCATCTTACGGCATCAGCAATATTGCTCTTGCCGCTTCCGTTTGGACCCACGATAGCTGTTATCCCGGGACCGAATTCCATTTCTATTTTGTCTGCAAAGGATTTGAAACCTTTCATCTCTATCTTTTTTAGATACATAACAAAACCCCCTGCCATCTATTGTACCATATTAATCAAAAGGGGATATTCCATCAGAGGACAGACCACTTAATTCCCTTTTACCACTTCTTTATAGTCCACCTCAAACCTTTTATGCCCTGCAGTGAATCTTAAACATTCTTTGCCCAACTCCCGGTTTTGTGCAACCCGTATGCGAATATCCGGAAAGCCGGAACGAATGCGGTTTATACCCTCTTTTTTTATTCCTATGAGGCTGGAAAGAAGTAAAGGGTTTACCTCTATCACCAGCTCCCTCCCAATCCTATCGACCGTTTCACCTATGATATGGTTAACAACTCCCGTCAGAACACGGCTGTCGACAATCTGCCTGAAGGATGGGTGGAAGGGGCCGGCAACCACCTCATTTTCAAGATTAATCAGGTCGGTGGGCTGTAACCCGATCCTTATAATCTCTATATCACCCTTAATAAAAATCTTGACAAGCCCTTCACTTATCGTAACTGCTTTCTCCAGGTCAAGGGGTTTATATTTCCCGTTGTTATACATTATTTCCAGGGCTGTCCCCCTGACAACCAATGTGGGATATATTCTTACAAAATCAGGTTTCAATCCGGAAATTATGCGGGCTGTCCTTTCGTCCTTTTCCCGGTTATCTCCGGGAAGGCCAATCATCATCTGTAGCCCAAGGGAAAACCCGTAGCTTTTTATTAGTTCTGAGGACCTTACCACATCATAGGCGCTATGGCCCCTGCAGCTCATTCGAAGCACTGCATCATCCATCGATTGGACTCCCAGTTCAACAGTGTTTACGCCATATTTCCTCAGCCTTTTCAGCACATCGTCATCTATGTAGTCAGGCCTGGTTGAAAGTCTGATCTTATCCGCTTTACCTGCGTGTAGCGCCTCCCTTGCCTTTTCCAAATACGTCTCCTGCAGCCTCACAGGGATTCCCGTAAAGCTGCCTCCGAAAAAAGCAATTTCAACGGTGCGATCGCCCTCGGGAAACGTCTGACGGTACCTGTCAATGGTTGTCATTATAGCATCAGGGTTTACTATCTGCTCGTTCCCTGTTATCTTTTTCTGGTTGCAGAAGACACAGTCATAGGGACAGCCCTCATGGGGAATAAAAAAGGGGATTATATAATGTTTCTTCGCCATCATTCCACCAGTTTTCCCAGGGCTTGCCTGGCAGCTTTTTGTTCCGCTTCCTTCTTGCTCTTTCCTGTACCCTCCCCCATGGGCCTGTTCCCTATTACCACCTGCACATGAAATGTTTTGTCATGGTCGGGACCTAACTCTTCCAGTATCCTGTATTCGATCGTTTCCCCTGTGGTCGACTGGATTTCTTCCTGCAGCGCCGTCTTGCAGTCGTATAGGAAATTCTGCTTTTCCAGATTGCCGGCCGTCTTGATCACAAATCTCTCAATAAACCGTTTAGCCTTTTCCAGACCACCATCCAGGTATATCGCACCTATGACCGCCTCAAAGGTATTAGCTAGAATGGAAGCCCTCTTCCTCCCGCCTGAGCTTTCCTCTCCCTTCCCCAGCAGCAGAAACCTGTTCAGGTTTATTCTATTCGCGTATGCGGCAAGGGCTTGTCCTCTTACTATTATCGCCCTGGTCCGCGTGAGACACCCCTCCGGCTGCTCCGGAAGGTGTGTGTACAGGTATTCGCTGGTAACAAGCTCTAAAACCGCATCTCCAAGGAATTCGAGCCTTTCATTGTATTCCTCGATAGAGCCGCCGTGCTCATTGGCAAAGGAGCTGTGGGTCAATGCGATGCGTAGAAGCTTTTTATCTCTAAAGCTGTACCCTATCAGCTCTTCAAGCTCTGAAAAATCGGTGTGTCCGTTACGCTTTGTATTCACAACCAACATCCTTCCCAGATGCCCTTTACTGGGGTATGGAACCCCATCTCCCAGTAAAAAACACCTAATTGTTTCCCAGTATATTATTACCTGAATGCTGCATCCAATTCAAGAAGAAAATAGAGAACAGGGTGAATCAAAAGGGGACATTCCTTCACAGGTGCCAGGTGCTAGGTGCTAGAATATAGATCGCAGTCGGCAGATCGCAGATCGCAGGTGCTAGTGGGAACTGGGAACTGCCAACTGATAACTATTCTCTAGCCACTGATCACTGGCCACTGGTCACTGATCGAAGGCATGTCCTCTCATCTTAAACAATCTCCCTGAAGCACAAGCTTGCGTTGTGGCCGCCAAACCCAAGGGAATTCGACATAGCAACCTTAATCCCTTTGCGCATACCTCTGTTCGGCATATAATTAAGGTCGCACTCCGGGTCCGGTGTTTCATAGTTTATCGTAGGTGGTATGAACCCATCATGTATTGCCATTACCGATGCTATGGCTTCTATAGCACCCGCGGCGCCAAGCAGGTGGCCTGTAACGGATTTGGTTGAGCTTACAATCATTTTATACGCATGGCTGCCGAACACCTGTTTTATTGCCTCGGTCTCGAACTTATCATTGTATTC
>Ga0067045_1029358_pt1 | contig 21417 bp, 18 predicted proteins | sample TerdegcTABiofilm_FD_59184 | JGI IMG/M metagenome (GOLD analysis project Ga0067045, IMG submission 59184) | Combined Assembly of (Gp0054472, Gp0054536) Wastewater bioreactor microbial communities from Singapore -Terephthalate degrading...
AGAGAAAAAAATAGGGAAAATTATTACGAAAAGGAAGAAATAGGAGGACATAGAGGATAATTTTAATAAAAAATTGTCTTGAAAAGGGTTAAAATAAATCTGTCAGTTTTCTATCTCTATTTTTGGGAATATCAGAAGAAAAATACAGGGATCTCTATGACAATGCGCCTGATATGTATCATTCTGTTGATAAAAATGGAATTATTATTGAATGTAACGAAACAGAAGCAAAAATGTTAGGATATAAAAAAGAAGAAATAATTGGCAAACCAATAACTTATTTCATGACTGAAGAATCAAAGAAAGCTCAAGCAGAATTTTTCCCAAATATAGAAAAATACAGTTTTATTCAAGTTGAAAGAGATTTTATAAGAAAAGATGGTTCAGTGTTTACAGCATCTTTAAATGTTTATGTTGAGGTAGATGAGAAGGGAAATTTTGTTAAAACAAAAACAATAGGAAGAGATATTACATACAGAAAACAGATTGAGGAAGAACTTAGAAAATCAAGAGAAGCATTAAGAAAACTCTCAGTATATTTACAGAACATAAGAGAAAACGAAAGAAAAGAGATTGCTAAAGAAATTCATGATGAATTAGGACAGTCTCTTACCGCATTAAAATTATCTTTATCGTGGATTAAAAAACGTGTTGAAGATGAATTTTTAAATAAAAAATTTGATGAAACATTGACTATAGTAAATGCTCTAATAAAACAGGTTCAAAATATATCAAATAGGCTGCGTCCATCTCTTATTGACTATTTAACTCTTGAAGATGCTATAATGTGGCAGGTTAAAGAATTTGAAAGAAACACTTCTATAGTATGCAATGTTGATATTGCAGAACATGGCATTAAATTATCAAAAAATGTATCTTTAACTCTTTTTAGAATATTTCAGGAAGCACTCACAAATATAGCAAGACATGCAAATGCAACAGAAGTAGATATTAAAATGTTCAGGTCTGAGGCGAGCATTTTATTAATTATTAAGGATAATGGGATAGGAATATCAGACGAAAAAATTAAAAGTCCTGAATCATTTGGTTTAATGGCAATGAGAGAGAGAGCTTATTCTATAAATGCAACTCTTGATATACATAGAAGCTATGAAGGAGGAACTGAGATAATTATTTCAGTTCCTGTAAGAAACAATGACTAAAAAACTGAAAGTTTTAATTGTTGATGATCACACTCTTTTCAGGAAGGGATTAAAGGAGATTCTTCTTGATACTCCTTATATTAAAGAATGTAAAGAGGCAAAAAGCGGATATGAAGCAATTGATATCCTTTCAAAAGAAAGTTTTGATATAGTGTTTCTTGACATTGCTATGTCTGACATAAATGGTATAGAGACTCTAAAAAAAATCAAAATTTTATACCCTGAAACAAAAATACTCATGCTCAGCATGTATCCCGAAGAGCAGTATGCTATAAGATCATTAAAATGCGGGGCTTCAGGCTATCTAACAAAATCTGCAGATCCTGAAGAACTTTTAAAAGCTGTTGATAAAATAATCAAGGGTGGTAAATATTTACCATATACTTTTTCAGAGAAATTACTTCATTATATTGATAAATCTGAAGATATTCCTCCTCATGAAAAGCTCTCAGAGAGAGAATTTCAGGTTTTTTTGATGATAGCAAAAGGAAAAAGTCTTATTGAGATTTCTAAGGAACTTTCAATAAGTATTAAAACAGTAAGCACCTATAGAGCAAGGATTCTTGAAAAACTTGGACTTGAAAACAACGCTGAAATTATAAACTATGCTATTAAGCATGGTCTGATAGTTTAGATATAACCAAAAAACCTACAAATAAGAAAATAAATAAGCCTATTATAAAACTTATCCACCCAAAATTTTTGTATACAATTCCAGGTAAATAAGAACCAAGAACACCACCTGAGTAATAAAAAGCTATATATGCTCCATTTATCAGACTTTTCTGTGTTGTTGCAATTTTATTTAAATAACCAGAAGCAACTGAATGGACAAGAAACATTCCAGAACAAAAACCGAACATTGTAATAAATATTAGCAATAAATTAGGTAAACTAAATATTAAAAGAAAAAAACCATAGGTAGCAAAACCAAGAAGCATTGTTTTTCTTTCATTTCCAATCCATTTTATAATTTTCGTTGCGATAAAGGACATAAATATTCCAGTGATGTAACCTGAATAAATAAATCCTATAATCATTTCGCTACTTTCTCTATCAATGCTTTTTATTCTAAAGGGTAAAAAGTTTGTTATTCCTGAAAAAACAAAAAAAAGGCAGAAAATTGCAATATAAATATAAAAATTTGTTTTATTCATAAAAATAAGCTTAAAATTTTTGAAACTAAAATAGTCTTTTTGTTTTATTTTTGATAACTTTACATCTTCCATAAAATAATAAACGATGGGAAGAACCAGAAGAAGACTTACTGACATTATCTGAAAACAAGTTCTCCAACCAAAATAACTTGCTATAATGCTGCCAATGACTCTTCCAAGAAGTCCTCCAATTGTGGTAAATGCGATATAATAGGACATAAAGAATTGAATTCTTTCCTTTACAGATTTTAATGCAATATAAGAGGTGTTGGAAGTAAGAATTGCTGATATCAAAAAACCTTCTACAAATCTGAGAAATATAACTAAATAAAGATTTACTGCCATAGATATTAAAAATACAGTCAAAGAATGTATTAATGCAGCTATAAGAATCATCTTCTTGGGAGATAAAAAATTGAGCAGAATTCCTGAAATTACAGGAATAAATGTAAGGGGAATGAATGTAGCACTCATAATAAGAGATATCGTGTCCATCTCAACGTTAAAAGAATGTCCCAATAAAGGTAAAAGGGGTTGAGGCATATGTAATGCTGAAATTGTAAGTATGGTTGTATAGATTATAGCGATGAAATCCTTAATTGGCATAAATCAAGAATTATCCTTTTTAAAATTTTCCCTCTTTTATTCCTTCATTGCAGTTTGAAGGAATCTATTCCCTTTGGCTCAAGACAGTAAAAAGGAGTTTTACAATGTTATTTTTACTAATTTGTCAAATATGTGGATTGTATCAACAAACCTTATAATCCTCTGATGTGACTCAATTACAATTGAGTGAGTTCTTGCACCACCGCCAAAAAATCTAACACCATTAAGAAGATCCCCTTTAGTCACGCCTGTTGCAACAAAAATTATATTATCAGCTGGAACAAGATCATCAAGAGTGTAAACCTTGTCTTCACTTATATCCATTCCGTAATCAATGGCTCTTTTCTTTTCTTCCTCATTTCTCCAACGCATTCTTGCCTGCATCTCTCCACCAAGACTTTTAACTGCTGCTGCTGATAAAACTCCTTCAGGTGCGCCTCCAATTCCCATGAGGGCATGAATTCCTGTGCCTTCAACAGTTGCTGCAATAGCTGGTGTAATATCACCATCTGAGATAAGTTTTATTCTTGCGCCCGCTGCACGAATTTCTCTAATCAGATTTTCATGACGTGGCCTGTCAAGCACGACTACAACAAGGTCATCTATGTCTCTTCCGAGCGCTTTTGCGAGAGCTTCAAGATTTTCTTTAACAGATTTTCTTATGTCAACCATTCCTTTTGCCTGCGGTCTTACAACTAATTTTTCCATATAAGTATCAGGACAGTAAAGAAGTCCATTTCTGTCAGTTACAGCCATGACTGTAAGGGCATTGGGCATTCCAGTAGCACAAAGATTTGTTCCTTCAAGAGGATCAACTGCTATATCAACCTCAGGACCTGTTCCATCTCCAACTTCTTCACCTATGTAAAGCATAGGAGCTTCGTCTCTTTCTCCTTCACCAATGACAATTCTGCCTTTGATTGGTAAATCATTTAATGCTTTACGCATGGCAGTTACAGCAGCCTGGTCTGCTTCTTTACGATTTCCCTTACCCATAAGTCTTGCTGACTCAATTGCTGCTAATTCACAAACTCTTAAAATTGCTGGAGTTAAATTACTGTCCATTTTTTTTTAGCCTCCTAAGATTTTTTTGAGGTAATTGTACTAAATTGTGAAATCACTTTTTTTACATTCTCTGAACCACACTTGGGGCAGGTTATTTTGGATTTTTCCATCTCCATTACAGTCATTTTGACTGTAAAAGTTTTGCCACAATTCATGCACTTAAATTCATAAATTGGCATAACCCACCTCCTGAGTTTGTTCCAAATCTGCCAAAGGCAGGTTCGGAATTTTCCCTTCAGCTTTGCCGCAGGGAGAAGTATAAATCTATATAATATTATTTTATCTTTAAGTTTTATTCTCGTCTATAAGTATCTCAATAAGAATTTCTATAGGACTTGTGCCATTTTTATCAGCGATTTCTCTGAGTGTATCCATTTCTTTCGCATTTATTCCCTTGTTTTTCAGTTTAGCTAATGCTTTCTGAAGGTCAATTTTATTTTCTGCGCAGATTTGCTTTAAAGTTTTCTTACCAAGACCTTTCCCTTCAAACTCTTTAATTATTTCATCTCTTGTCCATTTTGAGGTTTTAGTCTGTTTTGTATCACTTTTTTCCAGTGGTTTTGAGTCAACTGACGTGATTTTCCCTTCAAGAGGTTTTAAAATCTCATAAATCTGAAGGGGGCTCAGCCTGTTATTTTTAGCTATTAGTCCTATACTTTCCTTTGTGGAGTTAATTTTTATTCCTTTTTGAGTTAAGGCTATGGTTGCCTGCTTGAGGTCTATATTTCTTCTTTTAGAGAACTCTTCAAGGGATAGCAACTCTGCATGTCCAAATGGTGGTTCATATTCTGGGGACTTTATCCATGCATTTTTAAGATAATCAGAAAGGTCTAACAGGAAGTTGAAGGGAGGAAAGGGTTTCAGTGAGCCAATAAAACTCAAAATTACAATCGCGCAAACAACAGTAAGTTCTTTTCTAAGATTCAAGGCTTTTTTAGCTTTGCTGTAAATATAATTTATGAGCACATTCCAGTTATAGTAGACGTGAAAAAAAGCAGTGAGCATGAAAACAATACAGAAAATAATATGCATATTTGTCCAGTCTGTCTTTGTGAGACCTAAAAACTTCCAGTTTATCCAGTAAGCAATTCTTCCCTGTGGTGTAAAATAAAGAATAATACCTGAAATAAAGGCAAAGACAAAGGAAAAAGCAGTAAGCAGGCTTACAAATCCTCTAAAATTAATAGATTTTTTCATGTTGAACTCCTTTGATTGCCAATTGGTTTTGATTTGTGTCAATTTCAAATAAGGTTAAGTCTTTAGCTTTCTGAGAAGATAACATATTGATATTCTTGAGTTTTATTTCATTTTTTTCAATATCCAAATTATCTTTTGGTAATAAAAAAGCTTCTTTAAGCTTATCCCAATCCTTATCTCTGATAGTTACAACTCTGTTAAGAAATATACTTATATAAATTCCATTGATCATGGTGACCTGTGTCTCTTTTAATTTTTTATGTGCAATTTCAATATATTTTTCATCAATATCTATGCCGATAAATCTTCTGCCGAGTCTCTTTGCTGCAATCGCTGTTGTCCCTGTGCCTACGAATGGATCAAGAATAACATCTCCTTCATCACTGGTCATTAAGAGAAGTCTTTCAATAAGATGGACTGGTAACTGACATGGATGTTTGTCTCTTCTTTTTCTATGCCTTATTCTATGAATATCTGTCCATACATCAGAAACAAGAGGGCCAAATTGATGCATCTGAGCTTTCTTACCTCCGTAATCCTGCAAAATATACTTGCACTTTCTACATCTTTTATGGAGCATTCTTATATCGTAAAATTTGAATTTATCAGATTTAACATAATATAAAATTCCGTAATGGTTTGGTAAAAGAGTTTTACCACGGGGAGACCCCATTGCATCCCATGCTATCCAGTGTCTAAAAATGGCTATTTCATTGAGATAAGAACCAAAATATATCAACCATTTTGGGATATTATGCACAAAAATAGAACCTGTTGGTTTTGTAATTCTTACCATCTCATAAAGCCATTCTTTACACCATGAAAGATATATCTCTACATCATGCTCATCATAGTAGCTGTTGTATTTCTTTTTTAGATTGAAAGGAGGGTCTGCAAAGGTAACATCAACGCTGTTGTCAGGGATTTTTCTCATTATCTCCAGACAGTCGCCAAAAATGATTTTATTTAAAAGACTTTTTGAAAAATTTTTATTTTGCATTATTAGAAACTTTTTTCTTCTAAGTAATTATTTCGTCCATTCTTTCAGTTTTTTTACAATTTTTAGATCCTCTTGTTCTTCCCGCCATTCTCTTATTATTTTATTTATGCTTTTTTCTAATTCTTCCGCTGACATTTCTTCTGGCTTATTACATGATACACCATTTGAGCTAAAAAATTCGTAAATTTTAAATAAAGGATTTTTTTGTCTAAATTCAATTACAGTAATACCTTGATTTTTTGCTTCGTCTTTCATCATTTCTGTTAATTTATCTGTTAAAAATAGATTGACATTTCTCGAAAAAGCTTCATCTCCAATTTCTGGATTACCGATTCCGAGTAATTTTAATTCAACAGTCAAAGCTTCATTTTTATCATTGAGCACGATTGCATCTATTTCTCTGTTTTTGACTAATCCTTTTTTCTTCATTTCCTCATTTGTTAATATATATCTTTCATCGGGTATATTTATCATTTTAAATATGACGAATAATAAGCCTTTTTCAGTTTTCTTCCCTACTTCGCTCCAAGCTCCTCCTTGAATTGTTAATTTCATAGCTGAAATGATGTTCATAAAAAATAAACTTTCAATGTAATCTAGACTAATCTTTTCTTTGTCTTTTTCTATATTGATTATCATTTGATATAAATCTTCAGAATTCTCAAATTCTTCTAATAATAATTGTAAGGCTTTAATATTTTTCTTGCCTAAATCTAAGCATACTCTTTTTGCTGATGTTCCTCCTGTCATATTTTTTACAGTTTTATCATTAAGTCCGCCAAACCATAATAGCTTGAATTTATTATTCTTCCCTTGTTTTTTATAGGTATCATCCAGGAGTTTTTCAAGCCAATTATTGCCTTTTCTTTTATATTCAAATATTTCTGAAATTAACTTTTGTGCTTTATCAAGAAATCTTTTATTTATTGTTGCTAATACATACGTTCTATAATCCTGTCCTGTAAGAACTGAATGGACTATTTTACCTATTAATTCTTTCATTACTCTTTGATCCTTATATCTTCTGGGATTTTTTCTATTGCCTCTGATATTTTATCAATATTTTTTAATAATCTCTCATTTGAAGGTTTTTTACCTCTGGTAGAAGTTCCAGGATTATTTTTTATTTGTTCTTTAAAATGTAACATTAATTCTTTCACTATTTGAGAAACAAAGTTATCATCATTTGCAAATATATGGGTTTCCTCTTTTTTTTGCATTACTACAATATACTCTTCATCAATTTTACCAATATCTGCACTGGTATATTTTCTCGTTTTATCAATGTTTCTAAAAATCGTTTTTATTGGGATAAATCCGATTTTTTTAGCCATTTCTGTAAAGAACTTATGGCTTTCAATTAATTCATATTCCAAACTTGAATTTCCTACAACAATTACACAAAATTTATCTCTCTTTAAAACCCTATTCATTTCTATCATTGATCGGAGCATATCTCCTAAGTATTCAGACAATAATCTAAATCTATTATTTATAAAATGGGAATGCCCCCCTATTTCATGTTTTCTGAAAAGATCAAAATCCATACCAAGCCATAACATATTGTACATGTGAACTCTATAATAATCTAAAGCATTAACATAAGGTGGAGATGTTATGATTAAATCTATTGAATTATTTTCTATTGATAAATTTCTTGCATCACCACAAATAACTTTGACATCGGGAGGGTCTTTAATAACTTTAGACATCTGGCTAAGAATCTGTTGCATAGATTTTATTTTTTTAATAAATAATTCATCCACATTAATACCGTTTCCGTTCTCTACCAATGACCAAATTGTTGATGACAGAGCAATTCTTCCTAAGTCAAACAAGTCATAATACCCTTCTTCTTTAATTTCTATTAGAGTCTCTCTTATAATTTCTAATTTTGAAATTATGGTTTTATTAAAAATCTTACTTACTTTTCTATTGGGAAGACCATTAATTGTTCTATCTATGTTTCTATAATCTAAATCTAAATATTTTTTCATTTTTATTAACTTTTCATTAAGATATTTAAATTCATCCTTTTTAATTAAAGTTGTTTTAACTTTCGCTATCAGAGCAGCAAGCGGATTCAGGTCGTTTCCAATAGAATTTCTATCGTTTAAAAACGCCTCTACCAATGTAGTACCACAACCGCACATAGGATCCAAAACTCTTTCTCTTTCTTTTGTAAAAAGTTTTATAAAAGTTAAAGGAATCTGAGGTATAAAACGAGCAGGATAGGGATGAAAAGTGTGAGTTAGATATTGAGTTGAAAAACTCTTAAAGTCCCAATCAATGTTCTCTAAAATTTCTAAGGCTTCGTCAGAAGAATACTTTTTTTTATTTATTAAATCCAAATAATTCTGCTCATTTGAAAAACTCTCTAAAATCAATTGATTTGAATTTTTAAAAAGCATTTTCCTATCAATCTTCAAACTACTCCCCTCTCCTTCATACTAAAATATTTTCCACTACCTATGATTACATGGTCAAGGATGGGGATTTCAAGGATTTCTGAGGCTTTTTTGAGTTTTTTTGTTATCTCTATGTCCTGCTCACTGGGCGTTGGGTCTCCGCTTGGATGATTGTGTATAAGAATTACTGCATAGGCTGATTCTTTTACTGCATCTTTAAATACTTCTCTTGGATGAATTAATGATTGATTGAGAGTTCCTTCGGAGACTTTTACTTCCCTGATTAGTCTTAACTTTGTATCAAGTAAGAGGGTTATAAATACTTCCTTTTTTAATCCATTAAGTTTCGGAAAGAAATAGTTATAAACAATTTCAGCAGAGTTAAAAAACTGTTCCTGAGATTTTTCACACAGTGCTCTTTTACCAAGTTCAAAGGATGCTTTAATTTGGGCTATTTTGGCAATGCCAAGTCCTTTAAAAGATTTAAGTTCACTTATAGATGCTTCCTCAAGACCCCTTAGACCACGAAAATTTTGCAGAAGTTCAATTGCTGTATCAATAACAGTTTTTCCATTTGAGCCTGTTCGTAAAACTATGGCAAGTAACTGAGCGTCACTTAAAGCTTCCGCTCCATGTTTGATAAGCCTTTCTCTCGGTCTTTCAGTCTCTGGCCATTCTCTGACAGAGTTCATTTTATTCCTGCGCCAGCATTTACCTCTCTATCAATGGTTAGTATTGATATTTTCCCATCCTCCCCTGTTGCTGCAAGAAGCATACCTTGAGATTCTACTCCCATAAGCTTTGCTGGCTTAAGGTTGCTTAAAACCACAATTGACCTGCCTATGAGTTCCTCTGGTGAGTATTGCTCTCCAATCCCTGCAACTATCTGTCTTTCCTCTCCGATGTCAACAATAAGCTTTATTAGTTTCTTTGAACCTTTAACTCTTTCTGCTTGAAGCACCTTTCCAACCTTGAGCTTAATTTTCATAAAATCTTCAATGCTTATAAGGTCTTCCACCTTTGCCTCCTCTCTTTTTTCCACTTTCATCTGTTCTTCAGTTTTAATCTCTATTTTTGGGAAAAGTTGTTCAATTTTTTCTGTCTTTACCTCTTTTATATCAAGTTCCCATTTAAGCATTTTATAATCAATAATGTAATCCCTTAGTCCAAGTGCATACCATATTTTATTTGCTGTTTCAGGCATAAAGGGATAGAGAAAGACTGTAATTATTCTGATAGCATTCCATATATTGAAAAGTATCAAAGGAAGTCTTTCAGGTTCTTCTTTTAATACTTTCCAGGGTTCTGTTTTTGCAATATAGTTGTTTGTTAAAGAGATTGCCTGCCATATTTTTTCAAGAATAATGTTAAATTTGAATTCATCCCACAAGATTTCATTATTAATTTCCTCAATTAATGACTTAAAGGAAGATAAAAATTCATTGTCAGAGTAGAGATTTCGCGTGGCTTCGCTCCTCGGAATGATAGAGTTTATTTTTACAGCACCTTTCATATACTTTTCATTCATTACAAGAAATCTGTTAAGTAAATTCCCAAAATCATTGGCAAGGTCATTGTTAATTCTTCTAATCAGAGCTTCTTCTGAAAAATCACCATCAAGTCCAAAGGATACTTCTCTAAAAAGAAAATATCTGAAGGCATCTACGCCATATTTTTTTATGACCTCAGAGGGATTTACAACATTTCCAAGAGATTTTGACATCTTTTTACCTTTTACTGTCCACCATCCATGAGCAAAGATGTTTCTCGGAAGTGGAAGTTCAAGTGCCATAAGCATTGTAGACCAGTAAACAGCATGAGTTGTAAGAATATCTTTGCCAATAAGATGATGGTCTGGAGGCCACCACTCTACATTTTCTGGAGCGAGATATTTCAAAGCTGAATAGTAGTTAACAAGAGCATCAAACCATACATATGTAGTATAGTTTTCATCAAATGGCAGAATTATTCCCCACTCAAGCCTGTGTTTTGGACGGGAAATACATAGATCACCAAGAGTCCTATTTTTAAGAAAACCTAAAACCTCATTTTTTCTTGTTTCAGGAAGAATATAGGAGGGATTTTTTTCAATGTGCTCAATAAGTGCTTGTTGATACTTTGACATGAGAAAAAAGTAGTTTTCCTCTTCAATAAATTCCACATCTCTTCCACAGTCTGGGCATTTCCCTTCTACTAAATCCTTTTCTGTCCAGAATCTCTCACAGGGGGTGCAGTACATTCCAGAGTATTTTCTTTTTACAATCTCTCCTTTATCATAAAGCCTCTGAAGGATTTCCTGAACAATCCTTTTGTGTTCTTCATCAGTAGTTCTTATAAAAGCGTCATTGCTTATATTTAGTCCCTTCCATAATGTCTTGAAATTTTCAACCATAATATCAGCATGTTCCTTAGGAGTTTTACCTTTTTGCAATGCAGCTCTTTCTACTTTCTGCCCATGCTCATCTGTTCCTGTAAGAAAAAAGACTTTTCTACCTTTAAGTCTCATATACCGTGCCAGTATGTCTGCTGCTATTGTAGTGTAGGCATGTCCAATATGAGGGATATCGTTTACATAGTAAATCGGTGTGGTGATATAAAATCCTTTATTTTGATTCATCTTTTCCTCCAGAAGTCTCCTCTGTTGGCTCTTCATCAGTTTCTTTTATGATAAAAGATAACTTTTTAAATTCAGGTTCTTTTTCTTCTTGTGTAATGATTTCTTCATCCTGAATTATTTCTTCTATTTCGCCGTAATATTCATGCCTTAGACAGCATTTTAACCTTCCGCAAACACCTGAGAGTTTTGATACATTAAGCACCATTTCCTGATCTTTAGCCATTTTTAGAGAGATTGGTTTAAAAAAGCTAACAAAGGTCTTGCAGCATATTTCCCTTCCGCAAACACCTATTCCACCGAGAAATTTTGCTTCATCTCTAACCCCTATCTGTCGCATTTCTATTCTTGTTTTGAATTTTGCTGCGAGGTCTTTAACCAGTTCTCTAAAGTCTATCCTTCCTTCTGCAGTAAAGTAAAAAATTATTCTTTTTCTATCAAGAGCAGATTCAACAACTAAAAGTTTCATGGGTAGCTTTCTCTCACTTATTTTTTCAAGACAAAAATCCCATGCATCTTTTTCCAGAGAGATGTTTTTTTCAAATGTTTCCATATCTTCTTTAGTTGCTTTTCTGATTACAGGTTTGAAAGAATTTTCATTGTCAGAGGATACTTTTACAACATAACCTAAGGTCAATCCAAAATCACCTTCTACAACAACAAAATCACCTTTTTTTAATTCCATCTCCAGATTATTCAAGTAACGGTAGACTTTGCCAAATGGTCTAATTCTTACATATACAACGTTATTCATTAAAAGTCTCCTTATTGTTCTAAGTTGATGATTTCCTGTTTTCTGAAGAAGTTATTAGGTTATTGATACAGGAAACCAGATAGTTCCATAGTATTGATTTATTTAAATTTAAATCAATGTTTCTTTTAATGTTTTGTACCTCCTCATATAGATTGAAAATTTCTTGCACAGATATATTTTCTTTTAGTTTAAAATCTAAAGGTAAAATCAGGCAACAATCTGAAGAAACTTTGTTTATAAGCTTGATAAGAGAGTCTCTAAGAAAAATACATAAAAAATCTATCCACCACTTAATTTCTTCGTTGTCTTTCCAGATAGCTTTTTTATTATTTTCTTTAATGTTTTTTAATGTAGCACTAAACCATTGAATATCTTTTAGTATATCCCTTGACATAAAAAGTCCAGGCTTTCCCATAATAATTCTGAAGAAGGATTCCTGTTGCATATCGGGTATAATTTTTTTTATTGCATCAATTGAAAGCGGTGTAAAATAGACTTTAAAGCATCTTGAAATCAATGGTTCGGGTAAATTATGAATATTTTCACAGATAAGAATTATTGTGGTCATGAAAGGCGGTTCTTCAACTGTCTTAAGAAATGCATTTGCTGCTGCATTGTTCATTTTATGTGCTTCTTTTATAATAACAACCTTGTACTTCCCTTCAAGAGGTTTTAAAGAAACAAACTCTTCAACTTCTCTTATAGTATTTACTGTGATTACGTCTTTTTCAGGAGCTATTATTTTAATATCAGGATGTAACCTTTGCTCAATTTTTTTACATGACTCGCAACTATCGCAGGAGTCTTCATTTTCAGAATTCAAACAATTTAATGCCTTTGCATAGGCAATGGCTGTTGAGGTTTTTCCAATATAGGCATCTCCTAAAAATAATAAGGCATTTGGAATTTTCTTTGTTCTTAATGTTCCTTTGAGCAGTTTTATAGCTTTTTCCTGAGATATAATTTTATTAAAGCCCATGTGATAGTATTGATTTAACTTTTCTATATATGTCTTCAGCTATTTTATCTATGGATTCAGTGGCGTCTAAAACAAAAAATCTTTTTTTATATAATTCTACAAGCTTAAGATATCCTTGCCTTACTTTTTCATGGAAAGCTAAGTTTTCCATCTCAAATCTATCTTTTTTATTAATCTTCTGATTTCTTTTAAGTCCAATATTTGCTGGACAGTCAAGCAATACTGTTAAATCTGGCATGAATTCGTCAAGAACTATTTTGTTCAATTGTTTAATCAAATCAATTGATATACCTCTTGCATATCCTTGATAAACCAAAGTTGAGTCTGTAAACCTATCACATATCACAATAAAACCAGATTCAATGCATGGTTTTATTTTCTCCTCAATATGTTGGACTCTGTCTGCAAAATAAAGAAGAAGTTCACATAATGGATTTATTTTAATTTCTGAATTAAGAAGTATTTTTCTGATATGCCTTCCAGCTTCTGTATCTCCGGGTTCATATGTATATAAAACCTTCAATCCTTCTTTTTTAAGTTTTTCAGCAAGTAACTTTCCCTGTGTGGTTTTCCCAGAGCCCTCTATGCCTTCAAAAGTTATAAATATTCCTTTATTCATTTGTTAGTTTGATTTTTAATTTTTTAAGAAGTTTACAAACTCTTTCAGAGCTTAAGATATCAAGAGACCCCATCCCACAGGATGGAGTAATAATTGAGTTTTGAGTAATTGAAGGCAGGATTTTTGATATTTCCTCAATTTTTCTTACTGCCTGCTCAACTATTTCTTCATCGCTCAGAGCATTCAAATCATCGGTTGTTGGAATAAATCCCCATGCAATATAACCATTTTTAGTGATGAATTCTGCAATCTCATCTCTGTAAATTTTGAAAAAATCAAAAAAGGAAAATGCATCAAAACTCAGGATATCTATATCAATAGATAAAATTTCCTTCCAGTCAGTTCTTCCACAACAGTGAATTCCTACTCTAACACCCAGGGACTTAATAAAAGAAACAAGTTCCTTTATTAATCTTATTGCTTCAGACTGTTCAACAGAGATATATGCAGAAGTGCCAACTGCCTGAAGTATTGGTTCATCAATAAAAATAACGATTTTTTCAGCAAAATTTTTCAGAAAATCAATCTGCCATTTAGCTTTTGCTTTAAGATGCATGAGGGCAAGTTCTCTAAGAGTCTCATCAAAATAAATAATTTTACCTTCCTCATCTTTGAGAGAAAGAGTGAATGTTACAGGTCCTGTGATCTGTCCTTTAAAGATTTTTAATTTTTTACCATTTATTAGTTCTGCCATTCTGTAGAGTCCTATCGCATATTCTTTGCTTATAGGGGAAAATATATCTTCGTGATAGTTACTTAACCATTCAGTAATAAGTTCTTCATCTCTTTTGATGTAAACTTTACCCGAACTAAGAGTTATTCCTGGCAAACCCTCACAAAACTGTGTAATCATCTGTTCATTTTGAGAATATTTAGGCATTTGAGGCCAAAAGGGAATATCAAAATTTTTTAAAATAAGTTCACAAGCAGACAAAACTTCAGTATGGGGCATACTTCCTATGCCAGTTGTGCTAAATGGTTCAAACACCGTAATTACTCCATAGAACTCAGTTTTTTCAATATATCAGGAAACTCTTTTTTAAAATCAGGGAAAACTCTTTTTAAAAATAGTTTGATTGCCTTGATTTCCAAATCAATCTCTTCTATTTTGTTTAACTTTTTATCAATTAAATCAATCTTTTCTGATATGATTTTTATTTCTTTATCAATCAGGGCAATCTGTTCTTTTAAAATCAATAAATCTTTCATTTTTTATTCCTCTTATTTATTTCTTCTCTGTGCTCTCATTTTTTTACGAAGTTTTCTATATTTGTGTTTTTTTATCTTTTTCTTTCTCCACTTAAGAACATTACCCACTCAGTTCACCTCCTCTTTTTAAGTTTATAGACTGTTCAAAAACTTGTAATTTATTGAAAATCAACAAATTACAAGTCCAGATTACGTTTTTATAGTTTCTATGAAAGCTTCCAGCCACAGTTCATTTACTGTAGAATTTGTGCCATCAAATGCGAGTGATACAACAGGTATATTATAATCTCTTTGAATAAATCTTAACAAAGCAGTAACAATAGCACCAGGCATACACCCAAAAGGCATTGCGTTTATTATTCCACTTACTCCTTTTTTTATCAAATCAACGCTTTTACCAATACTCAAAATAGTTTCTCCTTCAAAGCTATCAGGAACGTATGGTGAAGCAAACTTAAAAAGTTCCTTTATAGAGGGTTCATGCAAAAATTTAAGTGTTTCTTTAAAGTTTGATGAAAAATTTTTCTCAACCCTCCATTGAAAAAATTTATTAATAAGAATTTTTATAATAGCAGATTTATCCTTTTTTATCAAGGCTTTTCTTAAAGCCATTTTATTTACATAATGAATCCACTCTTCAATTGGTGTGAAATAGACCTCTGCTCCTAAGGATTCAAGTCTTTTTATCAGATTTTCATTTGAAAATGAATGAGAACGGACAAATATCTCTCCTACAATTCCTACAAGAGGTTTTTTATCTTTGTATTTGGGAATATTTTCAAAATCTTTTTTCATATTGTTCATCAGATTTTCAATATTTCCATTTCTGCTCTTTAAAGCATCGCAAATTTTTGTAAGATAGTATTCATATAGAGATTCTGTTTCACCTTTATTTTTTTCATAAGGTCTTGTCTGTAGCAAAATTTTTATAAGCAATCCGTAGGCAACAATGCCTTGCCATGCTCTGAGAGAAAATTCACTTCCAGCAATATTTAAATCTTTGTAAAACTGAGCATCCTGTTGGGGTGAATAAACTGGCACATTGTCAAACCCTAATTTTTTAAGCATTCTTCTATGGGAAACATTATACTGTCCAAATCTACAAGGACCTGCACCAGAAGGCATAAAAAAAGCTGTTTTTTCTGGGTTGAAATCTCTTGAAAAAACAAGTTTTAACATATCCCCTAAGGTTACAACATAAGGGAAACATTCTCCTCCACCTATATATTTTCTTGCAAGTTCAATGGATTCTTTATCAGAGGGAGGCATTACTTCTGCATCAATTCCACAGTAGTTAAAGGCTGCTTTTAAAGCAAAGGCATGATCAGACATTCTGGGGATATATATTGTTCTTTTTGATAAATCTTTATTGGAAGTTTTGATTGATAAAGGAATAAATATTTGCTCGGATCGTTTTTCTTCTCTACTTTTTACACTGTCAATAAAAGCCTCAAGTCTTGTAACTATTCCTGCATCAGCACTATGTTCATCAATTTCAAGAATTAAATAGGGTTTCTGAAGCATTTCTTCTTTGAAATAATTTATTATGAACGAGTCAGGTCCACAGGAAAAGTTGGTTATAAAAAGGGGATATACTTCATCTAATTTGTGAAGAAACTTTGAGGCTCTGATTATCCTCTGCCCTGAACGCCAGTATAAATTGTTCCATTCATCCTTTATGTTTACGCTATCAAGAGGTAACATATCCATAGGAATTGGAAGGACATCAAGGCGTGTAAGCTTTCCTGAAATATCAAGGCTAACTGCCTGATCAAAGGAGTTATATGACCTGCCAATAATAACAACAGTTGCTTGTTGCCCGAGTGATTTATCTTTTGCTGTTTCAAGAAGTTTTAAACCTTCCTTCTGAAGGGAATTTACAAATTCTTTTTGCTTTTCTCTTGCAATAGATATTTTTGCATCAATGTTTTTTATATTTATAATTCCCTTAAAAGTCCTAAAAAGTTCCTTCTTTAAGTAATCAAATTCTCTTGAGAAATCTATTCTCGGTATCAGGATTTTTGCTTCATTAAATAGCTTTCTGCTTACATATGGGATTGTTTGCACAAGTGGGCATGCAAGTCCTCTTTCATACTCATCATAAAGGTTAAGATTTATAAAACTCGGAACAAATATTAAATCAATTCCTTTTTCAACTAAATCTGCTATATGGCCATAGGCTACTTTAAGAGGAAAGCATGCTTCAGATAAAACCTTTTCAACGCCTTTATTAATAATTTTTTTGTTTGTTTTATCTGAAATCCTGACATTAAACCCTAATTCCCATAAAAGTGTGCTCCAGAAAGGAAGATGGTCATGAAAGAAAAAAATGTAAGGAATTCCTATTACAGGTGCTTTTCTATCTTTATATTGCTTTTCGTATTCTTTATGTGTTTTCCAAAGCAATTCTTCTCTAAGCTTCACAGGGTCTGGAAGTTTAGATAAGAAATCCTGTTTTTCATATTTTTCGCATCTTCCTCCATAAAAAAGATTTTTTTCCTCGCCTTCTAATTTAACTCTGTTTATTTCACAATAATTAGGACAGCCTTTGCATTCAAAAGAAGAAATGGTGTATTGTTTATTTCTAAGTGAAAAGCCTTTAAATTTACTTTTTTTCCCATTTTTCATAAAGTCTTTAGCAAGCAGAGCGACTCCAATTGCTCCCATAACTTCATGATTGATTGGAATAATTAACTCGCATTCTTTGTCAATTTTGGATTTTAAAAAGTTCTCAAAAGCTGCAATGACAGCTTTATTAAAAGCAACACCTCCCTGAAAAAATATTTTTTTACCAATCGGTTTTCCTGCAACAACTCTATTAATGTAATTTTCCACAATACTATAACAAAGACCTGCAACAATATCCTCTTTGCGTGCACCTTTATGAAGGTTTATAACCAGAGAGTTTTCCATAAAAACAGTGCATCTTTCTCCAAGTCTACAAGGAGTCTCAGAAGCAAAAGCAAGCCTTTGAAATTCTTCAAGGCTTACTCCAAGTTTGTCAGCCTGCTCTTCAATAAAAGAGCCCGTGCCTGCTGCGCAGGCTTTATTCATTTCAAAATCTACCACCTTGCCATCTTTTAAACGTATATATTTTGAATCCTGTCCACCAATTTCAAAAATTGTATCAATGCTGCTATCATAATGAACTGCACCATGAGCATGGGCTGTGATTTCGTTCTTAATAATATCTGCACCTACGAAATCTGCAATCATGTAACGACCTGAACCTGTAACACCAGCACCCTTAATTTTGATTTTTGGAAATTCTTCATTTAGCTCATTGAATCCTCTTTTAACAGCATCAATTGGTCTTCCAGCTGTAGGAAGATATTTTTTTGCAATAAGTTTTCCATCTTCATCTATAAGAACAATGTTTGTGCTTACTGAACCAACGTCAATACCAAGATAAGCAGAGTCAGACTGAAGGCTTGAGGCTGAAGATTGACAGCTATCATTTTTTCCATTCTGAACTACCGCAGGGTGTGCCAAGAATCTCTCTTTTTTAAGAGGGGGCAATCCATATTCAATCTCTGCTTTTATGCTACTAAGTTTGTCTATAATTTTCTCATTTAGATAAACACTGCTATGCTGAGCCTTTATTGCTGCTCCTATTGCACCAGTTACTTCAAAATGCTCAGGTATCAATATTTCATCAATGTTCAAAATTTTTTTAAATGCCTTTACCATTCCTTTATTTGCTGCTACTCCACCTTGAAAAGCAACCACTTGCTCAACAGTTCTTCCTTTAAACATGGTTGCCTTAAAGTTTCTTGCAAGAGCAAAGCAAAGTCCTGCAATTATATCTTCCACAGGGGTTGCAATCTGCTGTAGATGAATCATGTCTGATTTGGCAAAAACACTACATCTTCCTGCAATTTTTGAAGGTTTGTCTGACTTTGTTGCAAGTTCGCTGAATTCTTCTATTGTTAAACCAAGACGTTCTGCCTGCTGCTCAAGAAATGAGCCTGTGCCTGCTGCACATATGCTGTTTAAAGAAAAGTCCTTAATTCTTCCGCCTTTGTCAAGAAAAATAAGCTTTGAGTCTTCTCCGCCAATCTCAATAATTGTTCTTACCTGAGGATAAAAAAATGAAGTTGCTGTTGCCTGTGAAACAATTTCATTTACATAGGGAGCGCCAGCAGTCTTTGCAATAAATCTCCCTGATACACCTGTAAAACATATTTTTAAGTTTTTATATTTTGAAACAATATCTTTCAAAATATGAGAGACTATCTCAGCAGGTTTTCCAAAATGCTTCAAATAGAGTTTTTCAATAATGTTACAATCCTTATTAACAACTGCTATCTTAGCTGTTTCGCTTCCTACATCAATTCCAAGAAAAAAATCAGAATCCATACTCATGCCATCTTTTTGTGACAAGTTGTTTTATTTCTTCTGTTTGAGTAATTTCTTCGGGCCAGTCTCTCATCATGCCTTCTTCACGAGTTTTTCTTGTTGCATCAATTCCCATCTTGCCACCAAATCTTGGAAAGCTTGCAGAATGGTCAAGTTCATCAACAGGACCTTCAGAGATAATTATATCCCTTCGCCAATCAACATTATTTAGCACCTTCCATGCAGTTGTTGATAAATCCTGAACATCTACATCATCATCAACAACAATTATAAGCTTTGAAAACATCATCTGTCCCATGCCCCAGAGTCCATGAATGATTTTTTTACCATGTCCAGGATATTGCTTTTTTATAGAAATTATAGCTGCATTGTGGAATACTCCTTCCATTGGAAGATTCATATCTCTAATTTCTGGAAACTGCATTTTAAGCAAAGGTAAAAAAATTCTTTCTGTTGCCTTACCCATGTAACAGTCTTCCATAGGAGGCTTACCAACAACTGTTGCAGGATATATGGGATTTTTTCTGTGAGTAATACAAGTTATGTGAAAAACAGGAAATTTATCAACAGGTGAATAAAAACCTGTATGGTCACCAAAAGGACCTTCATCCCTTAATTCATTAGGGTCAACATAGCCTTCAAGAACAAATTCTGCATTTGCAGGCACTTCTATATCACAGGTTACGCACTTAACCATTTCTACAGGACTTTTTCTTAAAAATCCTGCAAAAACCATCTCATCTACACCATAGGGAAGGGGTGCGGTGGAAGAATAAATAACCGCTGGGTCAGAACCGATTGCCACTGCTACAGGCATTCTTTTACCGAGTTCTTTGTATTTTCTGTAGTGTGTTGCACCGTCTTTATGGATATGCCAGTGCATGCCTGTGGTTTTTGCATCATAGACATGCATTCTATACATTCCACAGTTTTGCTTGCCTGTGTCAGGATCACGGGTAAAAACCATTGGCAATGTGATAAATCTTCCTCCATCAAGGGGCCAGGTTTTCAATATAGGAAGCTTATCCAGATTCGGCTCGTAGTTAACCACTTCCTGACAGGGAGCATTTTTAACCCTTTTTGGTAAATACTTACTTATCTCAAGAAGGTCAAAGGCTGTTTTTATTTTTTCTTTAAAGGTTTTTGGCGGAGTTTGGTTAAGAAGCTTTTCTACTCTTTTTCCAACATCATCAAGGCTTTCCACTTCAAGGGAAAGGCACATTCTTTCAAAAGAGCCGAAAATGTTTGTCACGACAGGGATGTTTGAGCCTTTTACTTTCTCAAAAAAAAGGGCTTTTCCACCATGTGGTGATTTACACATTCTATCAGTGATCTCCGCAATTTCAAGAACAGGGTCAACCTCAACTTTAACTCTATGAAGAAGCCCTTTTGTACCAAGAACCTCTATAAAATCTCTCAAATCCTTATAAGCCATATTAAATTATTATCCATGCTAATCCAGTATTATGTCAATTTTAAGTTGGTTGTCTTCTCTTTCTGCCATTCCGAAACCCTCAATGGGTATGAGGAATCTCTGACCTGCCCCCATTTGTATAAAAAACTGAGGAGATTCCTCGGTTGCTAACGCTCTTCGGAATGTCACTTTTACTGTTATCCTGAGAGTAAGCGAAAGGATCTCCTTATTTTAGCGGAGAAGATTCCTCGGCTGCTTATGCAGCCGAGGAATTACAGCTACACTGTCACTCTGAGGGACGAAGTCCAGAAGAGTTTCCTCTTAATACTCTTCACGATGATAATTATACTTTAAATTTATCAATGGCTATTTTTAGTTCTCCACCCAATCTTGCTATATCACTTGCTGTCTGAGCTGACTGATCTACTGCAAGAGATATCTCCTTTGAACCCTCTGCTATGCTTCCTATATCCTGTGTTATATGGTCTGTTACTGAAGACATCTCCTCTGTTGCAGATGCTATCTGCTGTATCATTGACTGAAGTTCTTGTGCTTTGCTCAGTATCTGCCCAAGTATCTCTGCTGACTTGTTGCTTAGCTCAACTCCACTTGCCACCTTTTTCGTTGCATCTTCCATTGAACCTCCTGCTATATCTACCTCTGTCTGTATCCCTCTTATCATCTCCGCTATCTCATCTGTTGCCTTTGTTGTCCTCTCTGCTAATTTCCTTACTTCATCTGCAACAACTGCAAAGCCTCTTCCTTGCTCTCCTGCCCGAGCTGCCTCTATTGCTGCATTCAATGCAAGTAGATTTGTCTGGTCTGCTATGTCTTTGATCACTGTTACTATCTCTCCTATCTGACGAGAACGGT
>Ga0067045_1029359_pt1 | contig 21398 bp, 17 predicted proteins | sample TerdegcTABiofilm_FD_59184 | JGI IMG/M metagenome (GOLD analysis project Ga0067045, IMG submission 59184) | Combined Assembly of (Gp0054472, Gp0054536) Wastewater bioreactor microbial communities from Singapore -Terephthalate degrading...
GCCACCACAATCCAGCAAGCGTTCTCATCCGTGAGGCGGGACGCGATATGCCAGCGAATGCCCGTGCGTCTCTCGACTTCTTCCACGAGAATTCGGGCGGACTTCCGCTCCAGGGGAGTGGCCCCGTCGGGAGAAAACACCACCGCCTGGGTGAGTACTATCCGTTCCGCGCCGGCCGATAAAGACACAACGGAATAACAGAGGCTCACCCAGAAGTACGTCCAGACTTTAAACATGGTTGTTGAGCCTTTCATCTGACAAGCGTTGACCCGCCTTAGCGAAAGCCCCCTGTGATCCCCACACCTTATTGTCCGATGGCCGCCACCGGCCGGCCTTTCATATACCGCAGAACACCCCACACCAGCAACAGGCCGAAGAAAAGGTAAATCATCGACGTGGCACTGAGGCACGCGCTCATGCCGTATTGCATCGAGGCCCGGGCGATAATCACTTGCGCCATCGCGCCGCCGAACCAGCTGAGCGAATTCATGATCCCCACCGCGGAAGAACGCCGTTCCACGGGGGTCACGTCGTGCAACGAAGCCCAGATGTTGGCGTCGTAAATTCCCTTGAAGATGCCGAAACAAAACATGGCGGGAATCAGCACGTAAATGTGCAAGGTCCAACCCACGGCGAAAATGAAGGGCACTCCGGCGAGCAATCCGATGGACTGCGTCAACATCCGGCCGCCGCGGTGCTTCCGCACCCACCGGTCGGCCAGGTAACCGCCAGCCAGGACGCCCAGCACCGAACCCACCTGCAGATACGCGGTGGCGCTGAATCCGGCCATGGAGAGGCTCATGTTGAATTTATCGACCAGAAACTTGGGTGTCCAAACCAGGAAAATGGTCGCCACGAAATTGGCCCCGATGAACACAGCGGTCAACACCACCACCATGGGGATCTTATAAAGAAACAGCATGTTCTTGAACATGGCCGCGGCGCTTTCGGGGCCTTTGCCGGCTGGATCATCATTGGTCTTTTCGCCAATGGTGCCCCGGGGCGGCTCCTTCAGCAGAAAAAACAAAAGAAATACCAGGAAGATGCCACTGATTCCCAGGACGTAGAACGATGACCGCCACCCGTAATGCATGCCCATCCACCCGCCCAGCCAGCCGCCGGCCACGGTGCCCGCGTACACGCTGGATTGATGAATCCCCATGGCGCGCGAACGGGTTTCCTTGGTGTGATAGCTGCTGATCATCGACATCGCCGCCGGAAAATAAAACGCTTCACCGAATCCTTCCACGGCGCGCAACACCAGCAAATGCCAGTACTCAGTAGAAAACGCGAATAGCAAGGTGATGACCGACCAGAACAAGAAGCCGCTCAGGATCACCGTCTTCCGGCAAAACCGGTCGCCGATCATGCCCGCGAACCAGCCGGTTGCCGCATACACCCACATGAACGCGGCGGCGATCCACCCCAATTGAATGGACGTCAGTCCCATCTCTTCTTCGAGCAACTTGAAAACCGAAAAAATGCTTTGCCGGTCCGCGTAATTGAAAAAGCAAGTAAACCACAGCATCACCACAACTGCCCATTTATACCACCGGAGCTCCATTATCTTCGCGTGCCTCATTTCTTTGGGATTTCACGCGGCCCGGCACGGCGTAGCATCAGCATCCGCGTTTGGGCCCTGCGAACCGCCTATTGTAACGGGGGAGGCGGCCTGAGTCGAAGGCTGGGGCTTTGTTTAAGTGAGGTTCGCTGCCGGGATGGAGAGGACCGCGAGATCATATATGGCAGTTGACAGTTCAGTGGATTTAACGCGTGGTATATCTGATCCAAAGGAGAAATAATCTTTGAATGGACGGCATATTGGTGTTTCGCGAAATCGATTATTTCCTCCCGGTTGGGGCATCTGATCTATGTTGGAAAAACGCAACAGAATCTTGGATTGCATTCCAGGGGGACATCTATCTTGATCCCCTCGCCTCTTTTCTGAGAGAATGACTCCACCGAAAACAAATCAATGCTTCGAGGTCCACTCATGAACAATCAAATAATATCCATGATATTTCCGATCTTTATTGCTTTCTTCCCGTTGGCTATCTCTGCCGAAGAATCCAACCCAGCGCTGCCGGAGCGCGCGTTCCTCAAAACACCCTATCCGCGTATCGCCATGCTGTGGGCCTCGCTACGGGGAGACCGCTCCCTGGAAGCCATCGCCCGGCACGATCTGATCATGTTGGGCCATGGCAGCCTCCAGTTGAAATTCAACCGGGAACCGGCGGGCTTGGCCGACGGTTTCACACCCGAATCGATTGAAGCCGCCCGGAACCGAGTGGCCGAAATCCGACGGCTCAATCCGGACGCGGTGATAGTAGGCGATATTCTCTTCTATGAATATCCCGATTCCTGGCTGCCCGAAGATCATCCCTGGTGGATGCGCAAGAACGGCGAACGGCAGCAATTCTGGCCGGGCACGCACCGCATGAACTGGTACGACCCCGAGTACCGGCATCATACCGTTCAGGTGACTCGTTCGATGAAAGAAACCGGTGTGGATGGCGTGTTCTACGATAATCTGCGCAACGAGCCGGAACCCTGGGTTGCGCTGCTCAAGGAAGTCCGCGAGGCCGTGGGCGATGATTTTCTCATCCTGGCCAACGCGGGCTACGCGGTGGGTGATTACGACTTCGCCGCTCCTTATCTCAACGGCATGATGTACGAATCCGGTTGGAGCCACAAACGAACCGAGTGGGACGGCGTCATCAAAAAAATGCAACATACCGAGAGCCTGCTGCGCAAGCCCACCATTAGCCTCATCGAGCGCTTCGAGGAAATCCGGGACCGCGCGGGCTGGCCGGGCGACGCCCGCCGGGGACAACGGCCCGAGCCGGATCCCGCCGCCCGGCGCTGGAGCCTGTGTTTCGCGTTGACCATCGGGGATTACTATTACCTCTTCTCCGACAACACCAGCCACCGCCATGACTGGTATCCCGAGTATGATGTAAAGCTCGGCCTGCCACTTCAACAGGGGGAGCGGATCAATGAACACCACTGGACGCGGAAATACGAAAACGCCGTGGTGCACGTCAATCTCCCCGGTGCGAAGCAGAGCGTCACCGTCGAATTCCCTGAAACGCGCAAAGACATTTTGACGGGCGAAACGGGGACAAAATTCGTTATTCCCCCCGGTGAAGGCCGGATTTTCGTGGAAGAGCCGGAGAGTTGAACCAATCGGTAGGATTCGGCGTAATATCCCAGCGGGTCACTATTTACTCAAATGCTGGACTTAGTTCGTGCGTGAATCGTGGTATGACTCCAAATGAAAACACAAAACAATTTCCTCTCCCTCTGGGAGAAGGCCCAGGTGAGGGTAGCCTAGTAAGGGCGTAGGGCTTTTTTTCTCGGCAATCAAGTAAACAATTACCCTAGAGGAAATACCGGGGCGGATTTGGATCAGCCGCCCCGGTTGGCTTTCAATGATCCGCTTGGTGGCAATTTCATTCTCACGGCAGGTTTACTCGATCACTCGTGGCTGAATGTTGAAAGCCCGGAGGACAAGAGGCCCGTTTTTCTCGATATCGATTACCGTGATTGATCCCAACGCGGACTGGTATTTTTCCCACCGCTTCCAGGATGGTAGGGCGTCCGCTGAACCGGCTAATCCCGCGATGATTTCTCCATGCGTGGTGATGACTACTGCTTTGCCGTACGCATAATCCAGACTTTTTACGGTCGTGACAAACCGCTCCACGGCAGACGATAGCGATTCGCCGCCGGCTGGTGTGGGATCGCTGCCCTTTTGCCACAGTTCAATCCGCCATTGGAAGTTGGCCCCGCTGCCATCCTCTTTGTTCCCCAGCGCCATTTTGTTGAAGGCCGCGTTTTTCTGGATGGCCAGGCCTTTGCTTTCCGCGAGTCCGCTAACCTCCATGGTCTCATAAGCCCGTTGGGCTTCCGATGTGAAGATCGCCGCCACGGGTTGCGCGGCCAGCGCCCGTCCTACGGCTTCCGCCTGCCGTTTCCCCAGGTCTGTCAAGTGATCAAGTTCTTCGGCGCTCATCCCCGCCTCGTGCGCGACGTTCGACAGGGCTTCCCCATGACGAACCACAAAAAGCCGGATCGCATTTTCACCGATGGGGGGAAGGTTTCCAAGAGATTCATCCGGGGACACTATGCCAGGCGTGACCAGCCAAGCCATCAGAAAAACCGAAGCAAACCACCTTTTTTTCATCTGATTTTTTCTCCCTTTCTCGATAAAATGATGACAATCCCATTTTGTTGATTCCAGAAGGGATTCGTTTTCCCTCTTGATGTTGACCGCCGGATGAACCAGAATCTAGTTGGTAATCAAGCGCCTGACCGGCGGAATCCAACGAGACTACGGGCATGTTAAACGGCAAACTGGTGGAAGTCCACCTCCTGAATGGCAAGCGGTTTTTGGGAAAAATTACGAGCAAGGACGGGGAAGGTCTCGTTATGTATTGCATTCCCGTGAAGGCTCTCGAAACCGTTCCCCCGGGGTCGGGGGCCTTGGACGAAATGCGGGAAATGCTGCATACCGTTTTTTTCCCCTGGCAGCAGGTCGAGTACGTGGATATCGGCGGCGAACCGATTGGATTTGATTCGCTTTACAGCAGTTGGTTTCGCGGCCAGCCGGTCGCCAATTTCTTCGAGCGGCCGTTCGTATCCGATCAAGAGCGGGGCAACGGAGAAACCTGACACCACCGGTGTGTGGTGTTGAATGGATTCACTGCTTCCTCTTCTCTCTTTCTCTGGGGCCAGGATGGGAGTTGCCCGGAAAAGGCGAGCGGCGTCCTTTCTCGGCCAGGGAGAAAACGGACGCCATCCGCGAAGTGGATCTATAAACATGGGCTGCTTGCCACAAACATGGGCTGCTTGCCACGGGCGGGACGCAATTCAGTTATTATGCAATCCGTGGCCGCTGCCGATGATGTCCCCCGACGAAGTCAAACCGTTGCTGGATTCGTACAGAAAATACGCCCGGCGGCCGTCCCGTTTGCTTAGGATGTCCATGGTATCCGTGGTCCAGGGCATATTGAGCCGGCGGTCCGGGGCGAAACTGACGATCACATAATTTAAACCCGATTTACGAATGTAATCCACCTGTCCGTAATCGTAGAAGTTGCGGATGTAACCACCTTCGTCCAGCCGCCCGGTTTTGGCCGTGAAATAATCCCGGCAAACGTCGGTGCTGCTCAGGTAGGCCACGGGCGTGGTGAGGAATTTGTACGCCCGGTCTTCGTCATTAGGTCCGGATAGATCGGGGGGATAATCGTTATTATCCAGCCGGTAGGTCTCCAAGGCGGTCATGATCGTCCGGAAATCGGCCTTAACCCGGGTGACGCCCGCCCGGATCTGGGCATTTAAAAAATTGGGTACCGCAATCGCGGCCAGGATGCCGATGATGGCCACGACAATCAGCAACTCGATGAGAGTAAAGGCATGGGGGGAGTGACTTCTCATCGTTCTTCATTTCCTCAAAAGAAATTTGGCTCTTCGTTTCATATAGCACAAAGCCTTTCGGGATTATATCACCATGCCGGAGATGGGGAGGGGGCGGTGAAGCGGTGTGAATTTCACGGGTAATCCATCACCACGCGGAGGCCGAGGTAGGGGTTCCGGGCGGCGGGATCGCCGCTCATGCGTTGAGCGGAACGGTGGGCCCAGGCAAAACCGGGGGATGGCGCGCTCCGGATAACCACCAACCGGGTGGAGGATTCGCCCGTGGGATCCAATTGGGGGGTAGCTGGGTACGGGCCGTACCCGTCTTGGCACCACTCCATCACATTTCCACAGATATCGAACAGCCCCCAGGGATTCGGCGCTTTCTGGCCCACCGGAAAAACCTGCAAGTCGGAATTTTCAAGATACCAGGCGTAGCGGTCAATTTCCGTCTGCTGAGGGTCATCACCCCAGAAATACCGGGTGAAGGTTCCCGCCCGGCAGGCGTATTCCCATTCGGCTTCCGTGGGAAGCCGGAATTTTCCCTGCCCCAGCGTGTTCAGCTGTTTTATGAAATCATGGCAATCGTGCCATGATACACTATCCACCGGCAGGTTGATCGTGTCCGACCCGGCGCGCACCGATGGATTCGCGCCCATCACGGCCGTCCATTGCGCCTGGGTCACTTCGTATTTGCCCATATAAAATCCCTTGGAAAGAGTTACCAGATGCTGGGTTTCCTCGCTGCCGCGGTCCGGTTCGCAGGTTGGGCTGCCCATCACAAAGGTCCCGGGCGGAATCCACACGAGCTCCAAAGGGAGCGCGTCTTCGGGCAAATCCAACGCCACGGTACGCGAAGGAGACGGTGCCGGGAGGGAATCTCCGGCGGCTACCGAAATCACCAGGGGATCTTCTTCATCCCCATCCAGAAAACGCGTGTTGTAGAATCGGTCCGGCGCGAGGCGGTAGACTTCGAAATTGTCCAGATACACGGTGAGGGGCAACACGGCGCTGGTGTTGATGACTTGAATCACGGCCTGGAAGGCGATGGAGGGAGGCACGAAGAAGTCCGACAACCGGCGGTAGCGGTTGTGGAAATAGCGGCCCTGGTTGGGCGTGGTGGTGGTGACGAATTCGTATTCTCCCCGGCCAATGAGGGCGAGGTAGATCTGGGCGTGGGGACCGTCACTTCGAGCCGAGCACCGCACGAGGGCCATGTTCGTGGTTTCGATGATAGGGCCGAATAGCATGATTCCCTCGCCAGGGGCGGCCTGAATGATGGCTCCCCGGCCGTCCGTAGCGTTGGGAAACGCATTATCACTGGGAATTTCGCCGAAGGAGAGTTTCGCGAGGGGATACTGGCCAAATCCCGCGCCTTGCACGGTGAGTCGATTTTCTTCAGGCGAATTCCCTGAAAAATCAATGCGGAAGGGGATGTCTTGCGTCCAGCCCGGTAGGATGACGATGAGTAGCACCAGAAGTAGGATCAAAGCACTTGCTTGCATCGTAAACATTCCTGTGGTGTAGCCTTATATTCTCTATCGATTATTGTTGCATTATACAACGATTAATGAACACGAAGGCTACCATCCTGGATTCTGTTGATTTATCGTCATGAACGCACACTGAAATGCGGGATGGCCGTGCCACTGCCTGGGACACGTAGTTATCGCCCAAGGCTTCAATCCGGTGCGATGGCCGGGACCATTTATCACCAATTCCCTCTCCCACTGGGATCGGGGTAGGGTGAAAGGAACCCTGAACGGGTGCCCTATCGGCTCTTCGTATAGACGATCAAACCCTGCCGTTTTGGTATTTTGTGCTACAGTGGAGGAACTCAACAGAACCTTGAGTTCCGATGTTTCAGGAGAACCGTCTCATGTTCATGATACGTCTTTTATTGACTGGGTGGGCGTTGTCCGCCGCCGTGGTTTCTCCCGCCGAAGAAAATCCCCCGGCGCGGTTTGATTCCGTGTTGATCGATCCGTACCTTCCCCGGGCGTATCAAAACGCTATCGTGGATATCAACGGAGACGGCCGGCTGGATATCGCCGCGCTGGGCGAAGGGCAGGAATCACTGGTGGCCTGGTACGAGAATCCCACCTGGAAGCGAAGGCCCATTTCAGGCGGGCAAACCACTGATCATATCGATATGGCTTTCCATGACATCGACCAGGATGGAGATCTCGAAGCCGCCTTAGCCTCGGATTTCAACTTGGGAAACACCTCCTCGGGCGGCCGGATCAGTTGGCTCAAGCGGCGAGAAAATCTCAACGAGTCCTGGACGGTCTATCCCATCGGACAGGAGCCAACTTCGCACCGGGTGCGATGGGTGGACTGGGAGGGGAAGGGGCGTGTGGAACTCATCAATCTTCCCATTCTGGGCGTGGGCGCGACTCCAGAGAAGGCGCTCGCGGCCGCTGTACGTCTCTTGGCGTATCCGATTCCCCAAAATCCCGTGGAGGAAAAATGGAGCCAACGCGTTATGGACCAAAGCCTGCACATCGCGCATGGGTTATATGCTGGTGACCTGGACGGTGACGGGCGGGGAGATCTGTTGACCGCCAGCGCCGAGGGGATCACTTGGCTGGTGAAAAATTCGGACGGCCAATGGAGTACCACGCGTCTGGCCCGGGGGGCTCAACGGGAGAATGGATACTCAGGCTGCAGCGAGGTGACAGTGGGGAAGCTCAACGATGGCCGCCGTTTTTTGGCAACCATTGAACCCTGGCATGGGAGCGAAGTGGCGGTGTATGTGGAAAGCGCCACGGCGCCGCTGACTTTTGGCCCGCGTACTGTAATCGATGACTCGTACATCAGCGGTCATGCGGTGGCAACCGGAGATTTTGACCACGATGGAGATGACGAAATTCTGGCGGGTTTCCGCGGTGAAGGCTGGACGATCTATCTCTACAATTTTAACCGGGACGGATCACCGGCTTGGAAACGGTGGGTGGTGGACCGGGGGGGAGTGGCCGTACAGGGAATCTCAGTGGCGGATGTCAATGGAGACGGCCGTCTCGATTTCGTGGCAACCGGCGGCTTGACTCACAATGTAATGCTGTACCTTGGGAAAGAATGAAGAAAACGGGATTGACTTGGAACAGAAATTATCCCGCGAAATCCGCGAACACGCGCCGGGCGTATTCGACACTGCGCCGATGTGCCTCTACCGGGCTGAGGGTGTGCGGCGTGCCGGTTTCCACGGCTTGTTCCATCACCAGGTGGGGTTTGACATCCAGAGCCAGCAGGGCCTGGGCCAGCGCGGGATAATCGATATCGCCCTCGCCGAACGTTTCCGCCCAAACCTGATTCACTGATTGCCGCAGGTGCAACTCGGTCACTCGTTTTCCATACAATTTTACAATATCAAACAGCGCTACTTGCGAATTGCCTGAACCCCGGTAGATCCAATGGGCGTCGAGGCAAAGAGTTACGTACCGGGGATCCGTCCCTGCCATCATATGATGGAACTCCCGCGCCGCCTGCCGCAGTTCCATGTCGTGATTGTGATAGGCCAGGATCATCCCCCGCTCTTGCAGGGCCTTGCCTAGTTTCTCCAAGGCTTGCGCTTGGATCCGGAGTTGCTCGTCGGTCTTGTCACCCGTGCCGCCCCATTGGATCGGGCTGGGATTGGTGACGATGATTTTCGTGCCGATGGTTTGAGCTGGATCGGCGATGGCGAGCACCTGCGCGATGCTTTTTTCGGCTTCTTCCGCGGTGTGCAGCACGCTGTTGACATAGAACGACCGCATTTCCAGTCCATGTTTTTTCAGCAAGGGAGCGAAGCGTCCTATATCCTCGGGAACGTTGACGTTGGCTTCGAAGCCGTTGATCCCGCTGGCCGCTACCTCCCCAAGGCCTTCGTCCAGCAATTGGTTGAAGTCCCGCTTGTCCCGGTTGAAATACACGATCCACGAGTAATGGTTAGTAGCCAGGTGCACGCGGCCGCCCGCTGGATTCTCCTCCGCCTGTGTGGCGCGCGGCCCGGCCCAGACCGCGCCCGCGGCCAGGCTCATGGTTTTCAAAATCCCCCGGCGGGTCAACTGTGGCTGGTTCATCATGGATTACCCCCATTCTCCTATAATTTTTGTATGAGAAATTTCGTATTGCAATAAATGTGTTTTATCATAGGATGGAATCCGCATTCATAGTACCATACCGCCACGTTTCCTTGTAAGTCACTTCTGTCCAGTCCATCTTCACAATGCCATACATCTTTGGGATAGTTTGCTTTCACAGTATGTAATCCACAAGAGAGAAGGGGAGAATTTCCTGGATGATCCAGTCACGAGAGGGGAGAGACGCCCATGAACCTCAATAGGCTTTCCCGGCGTTCATTTTTATCCAGAACGGCTGTGGGAATTGGCCTGATGGCCCAAGGGAATCCCGCCCGGCGCGTACTGGGCGCCAATCAGCGCGTCCGGATCGGCATGATCGGCCTGGGAGGGCGGGGAAGCGACCTGCTCCGCATGGTGTTGCGCCGCTCCGAAGAAAAAAACGACGTGGAAGTAGCGGCGCTTTGTGACGTGTACCGCAAACGCCTCCACACCGCCGCTGAACACGTCCCCGAGGCCCAAACCTATCTACATCACCAGGAACTTTTGGAACGGCAAGACCTCGAAGCGGTCTTCATCGCCACCCCCGATCACTGGCATGCGCCCATCACCCTCGCCGCCATGCAATCAGGGAAGGATGTCTATTGCGAAAAGCCTATGACCCTTCATTGGGAAGAAGCCAAGGAAGTCGCCCGCCAGGCCCGGGATCTGAAACGAATCCTGCAAATCGGTGTGCAAGCGCTGTCGTGGAGCAAGTGGCACAAAGTCAAGGAAATCGTGGATCAGGGCATGTTGGGCAAGATTGTGATCTGCCAGGGGACTTACAGCCGCAACGCTCCCGGCGGGGATTGGAATTACACGATCGATCCCGCCGCCGGCCCTCAAGGGAAGGGGGAGGATTTCATTGACTGGCACCAGTGGCTCGGTCCCGCCCCCCAACGCCCGTACGACGCGGACCGCTTTTTCCGCTTCCGGAAATATTGGGATTACTCCGGCGGCATCGCCACCGACCTGCATTACCACACGGTTGCCCCGTTTCATCTCGCCGTGCGCAACGACCACCCCATCCGCGTGATCGGACTGGGGGGGATTTGGTTGCACAAGGATGGCCGCGAAGTTCCCGACACATTCCTGACAGCCGCCGACTACCCCGGCGAATACTCGCTTCATGTCCCTTCATCGCAGGCCAACGCGCATGGAATTCAAACCCTGATCCGGGGCGAGAAGGCGACGCTCTACTGCGGTGCGGATTGGGAAGGCGAAACCTACGGCGTCCTGCGGGTGGTCCCCGAAGATCCGTTCCAAGAGGAATTTGTGAAAAAATGGGGCGTGCATGAGTACATTATTCCCCACATCCAGGACGAAGGCGACCAGAAGCATGTGAACAATTTCATCGAGTGTGTCCAAAGCCGCCAAACGCCCCACTGCCACGCGGACCTCGCTTATAAGGTTATGACCACCATTGATCTCTCGGTGCAATCATACCGGGATGGAAAGATGTATCATTTTGACGCAGAAAAAGAACAAGTCTTTTGATGTTGTCTGGATCTCAATGAAGACCCCCTTCCAATTCCTTCTTTGCTTTTTCTTGACTTTGCCCCCGGCCTTCGCGCGGGAACCAGGATTCTGGCGGTATTGGACGGTGCTGGACGGTCTGCAGGAGGCCTGGTGCTCGGCGGTCACCGTGAGCTCTTCAGGCCATGTCTGGATCACCCATGGGGTGGCGGTCCAGTACTCCTCCCACTATGATGGATACCGTATCCGCGAATTTCCCAAGAACGACACGCATCAGCCCATGTTCGAGGGGCCGGATTTTTCCCTCTGGTCCCTGACCCGTTCCAATACCCTCCGTTATTTTCCGGATTGGCGCGTGGGCATGGAGGGGGAGTGGATCGAGTACCCGCTGTCTCCCCTGGACGGCTCGCCACTCTTGATTCCCCTTTCGAAAACCAAGGCGTTGTATCTATCCGTTGATCAGCGGTTGATGGAATTCAATGTGGAAGAAAAAGCCGCACGCCAGATTCTCCAGGCCACGGGAACCAACCTTGGGACGATAAACCGGATTTTTCCCGGCCGCGGCCCAAGTGTGTGGCTCTCCGGATCCCGCGGGTTGGGGAGGCTGCTTCTCCGGGAAGGGAACCGCCTTGAAGAGTTTCCTTATCCTTCCATCTTGGTGGATCAATCCGCCGAGTTTTATATGGAATCCAAAACCGGATTGGTTCAAGGATTCCTGACCGTGTCCGGCGGCCAGGCCTCCACGGTGGTGTTTGATGGGAGTGAATTTTCAATCGATCCAAGTCACTTTGAATTATCCGGCACTATCTTGTTCCGCGAGGATAAAATAGGAGTTCCCATGGGAGATCATGTCTTGTTATCCGTCCGGGAAAACATGATGGCCGGTTCGGTGCACCAGGCATTTTTCGAAGAGGATGGTAAGGTGTGGTACGCCACCAACCAGGGATTGGCCCGCTATTGCCTTTCGATTTGGCAAACGCCGCACGAAGTGGCGGAGGTCCGTTCCATCGTCCATGGCATCCATGAACAATCCGATGGTTCCCTCTGGTTCCTCTGCCGCAACCAACTCGTTTGCCTGCGGGAGGCTCAATGGAAAACGTATCCTATTCCCCCCGATTATGAGGCGAATTACTACATCATCGGCGGGATCGGCTCCCTTCCGGATGGACGGATCTACTATTCCACCGACCGGTCGATCGTCGCGTTCGATCCGGCTACGCAACAATTCGATGCATTGACCCAATCCACACCTTATAAAATCCGCTATTATCTTAAGCCTGAGGGACCGGAACATTTGTTGGTCACAGAATACGCGAATCCGGACTATTCTCTGGGGCATTTCGACGGCCGAACCTACACTCCCCTCATACGCGAATCCGGAAGCAACCGGTTGTTGAGCGGCGTCCGCGACAGCCTGGTGGACCGCCACAACGTCCGCTGGGTGGCTGGGTTGCGGGGACCGCTGCGTTTTGAACAAGGCGTTTACCGGCCATTTCTGGAAGGTGGCCAACCGGGCATGGGAGCCGCTTCTTGCCTGTTGGAAACCCGGAACGGACATATCTGGGCCGGCGGCGCCAACAGTATCTGGCAATTTGACGGGCGGCAATGGTCGTTGGTGCGGGATGACCTCGACCGGGTCAACCAAATCGTCCAAATGGCCGATGGCAGCGTGTGGGTCGCTTCGTTCAGCGGCCTGCATCAATACAAGGAAGGATCCTGGATTACCTACACCAGCGACGACGGCCTTCCCACCACCTCCGTATATACGATTCATCAAGACCGCCAAGGACAGATTTGGGCCGGTGCCACCAGCGGTATCGCCCGCTTCCATCCGGAGGAGGACCGGGATTCCCCGATCGCCTGGATCGATCCCAACAATTCCCGCGAAATCGCCCCCAGCGGTAACGCGCAGTTCTTTTTCTCTGGGGTGGATAAATGGAATTTCACCAAACCGGAACGGCTCTATTTCGCGTGCCGGATCGATGACGAACCATGGCCTCCCTTTTCCCCCCATACAGTCGTTCAGGTGCGGAATCTGAGTCCCGGCACCCACCGGCTGCATGTACGGGCCATGGACCGCAATTGGAATGTCTCAGAGGCGGCCGCTTGGGACTTCTCGGTTCCCCTTCCTTGGTACAAGGAACCCGGTTTCTGGGCCATTTGTGCCCTGGGCGGAACCTTGACCCTCTTCCTGGCCGCGTTAGCGGTTTCCCGGCATTTTCAAGTGCAAAAATCCAACTTGAAACTGCAAGAAGCCAACCTCCGGCTGCAACAGGCGAACGAAGAACTGCGGGAGCTCGACAAAATGAAATCCGCCTTTGTGGCCCAAGCCTCGCACGATCTCCGTACACCCCTCACCGCTATTAAGGGAAGCCTGGATAATCTGGCCCATGGGATCGGGGGTGGTTTGACCGATAAGCAGCAAACCATCATCGGCCGCGCCAGCCGCTCCGTCAAACGCCTGACCGGCCTGATCAACGATATCCTTGATATTTCCCGCATCGAATCAGGCCGCATGATCCTGGAACTGAACACGATTTCCTTGCGGATGCTGACGGAAAGCATCCTGCAGGAAGAGAAACCGGCCGCCGAGCTAAAAAACATCACCTTGCGGATGGAGGCCCCGCCGGATCCTTTCCGGATCCGGGTGGACGCCAGCAAAATCGAGCGGGTGGTAGGCGAATTGATCAGCAATGCCATCAAATACACCCCGGAAGGGGGGACTATCGAAGTCCGCCTGGCCCAAACGGATTCGTCCATATCCGTCACGGTCCAGGACACCGGCATCGGCATGAGGCCAGAAGAGATCCCTAAAATTTGGGAACGGTTTTACCGCACCACCGCCTCTCGGAAAATCGCCAAAGGCTCGGGCCTGGGGTTGTCGATCGCCAAGGAACTGGTGGAACTGCACGGGGGGACCATTACCGTGGCCAGCCAAGAGGGCAAAGGATCCACCTTCACCTTGACGCTGCCCCTGGGGGGAAAAGAGTGAATTGGTATAATGGAAGCCGGATCGTAAAAAATCGGGGAGGGAAGACTGTATTGGAACTCATCCGGTAAATGCGTACAGTTTTTCAAATCACCGGTTCTCATCTTCTTCGCAATGATCGATGAAAATCATCTCCCCAATTCTCTCTCCTTCGGGTGGAGGGCCAGGGTGAGGAGAACCATGACAAAGTGAAACTTACCCCTTCACTGCAAGCGAGTGAATAAATACAAATAACGAAGTCAATCCGAACTAGATTCCGATCCTCCAAAAGCGCACCATGACTGAACGCCCGCATAATCCCTATAGTTTCATGAATTTAATCCGCTTGACCGGATTGACCCTCTTGACCGCGGTGGTGTATGTCCTGCTCAAAATCCAAGGAAAACTCAAGCGGTAATGCGGAGAAGGTGGTTTTGAGGAATATCCGCTTCGGCTGCCGGCTGCAGAATGAGTTTGACGTCCACGCCGAAGGTGAAAACAAAAAGGTCTTTCTTTTTCTCCAAGGCTTTTAATTCCCGCTCATAGGGCCCCCGGTTCTGGCCACGAATCACAAAGTCCCGTTCCTCCAGGAAGCAATCCTCGATCTCGATGATCCCCTCACCGGACTTATCCAGTGCGTCCGCGACCCGGAGAATGGAAGCCAACACCCGCACGGTTTGTTGATCGGTTTCTTCCATTTCACCGAATTCCCGGTGTTTCTGTTTGGGAAACGAGCGGCGGTGATAGCGGGCGGCATTGGCGACGATTTGTTTCTCTCTCTCCTCGAATGACGGCATATCGGCATTGAGGATCATGCGCATGATGTGCTTGTGGTGCCGTTTCTCGCTGATCAGCATGCCCAAGTCATGCAGCAAAGCCGCGCATTCCAAGAGGTTGCGTTCGAGCAAGCCCAGGTGATGAACCGGGATCAGGCTGTCGAACAACTGGGTAGCCAGCCGGCTGACCTGGACCGGATGAGCGGGATCGACTTCATAACGCAGCAACAAACTCCAGGCGTCCAGGCATTGACGCTGAATCTTCTCGTAATAGGACATCATCGCTTCCCCCGGCATACCCTCCGCAGATTGGTAGGTTTGCCCGATCGAATCGTTTCGAAGCCAACGAACAGATTTCAACAAACAATTTATAAACACATTATCTCTTTTCTTCAACAATGTCAGATTTTTGTGATCAAATGTCAGATTTTTGTGATCATTTTAATTAATTTTACGAATAGTCTTGAAAAAGGGATCAAACATGAAACTCAACCCATTTATTTCCTTCTGCCGTCCAAGATAAAAGAAATTGAGGCTTGCTCTTTAATTATTTTAAACTCATGTTTCATATTGACTATAGGTATTTTTTGAATATAATTAAATCATAGATCAATTATATTTAAGCCGAGAGACTCGATGAAGTTTCACCACAGTCATAGCCCACGTTGGATTAAGGTATTGAATGATAACGACTTGCATTTCATCAAACGTTTCATCCTGGCTTCCGGTTCGCTGAAAGCCTTGGCGCAGGAATATGGTGTCTCGTATCCCACCATCCGCGCGCGGCTCGACCGGCTGATCGAGAAAATCCGGGCCGCTGAAAACCAAACGGCAACCGATCCTTTTCAACAATACGTGCAGATTCTTGCCGCTGAAGGGCATCTTTCACCTGACACCGCCCGGAAACTGCTTGACGCGTACAAACAAACTATCCGCGAGATGCGCCAAGCATCTCAAAAAAAAGGAGAATCCCCATGAATTTCTCCTATGTCTTTTACATTGCCGTTACGTTAACCTGTACCGGATTCCTGACCGCCACCCCGCCGCTTGGCGCGGAAGATCAGGGCAGCCTCCTGGCCGAATTCACAGCGGATGATCCCGTGGCCGTCTCGGGACTGCCCGAGGGAGTCACCGTTATGCTGGAGCCGGAAACGTCAGCCGACGGCCGGAAATCCTGGCGGTTGACCTACTCCGGCAACGAGCCGGTCTTCGCCGCATTGTTCGAAGTCCCGCTGGCCGGCATCGAAAACGGTCAGTTGCGGTATTCCGCCCGCCTGCGTTCCCGCCAGGTATCCGGGCGCGCCTATTTGGAGATGCGGTGCGTTTTCCCGGATGGGAAATCCTACTTTGCCAAGGCCTTGAATGAAACCCTGACAGGCGACCGGGATTGGATGCCCACCTCCACTCCCTTTTTCCTTAAAAAAGGTGAATCGCCCGAAAAGGCAATGTTGGGCGTGTGCCTGGAAGGGCCGGGAACCGTATGGATTGATCAAGTACGGCTTTCACGCCAATCTTTAGGAGTGGGAAATCCCTTCACCATGCGTTTGGCCTGGATTCCCGGGATGATGCTGGGAATGTTGGGTGGAATCTATGGCGCTTTCGCAGGATTTCTGGCCCCGCGCGGCCGGGGACGCGCCTGGGTGTTGGGATTGGGGATCTTCCTCGATGGGGCGTGTTTCCTCATGCTGACCGCCGGGATCGTGCTGTTCGCAGGCGGATATTCGTTCGGTGTCTGGTACCCCTGGCTGCTGACCGGCGCGATTGGCGTCCTGGTTTTTACTTCCGTGTTACCGGTGATTTTCAAGCGCTACCGCGAAGCCGAATTGCGCCGTATGGATGCGTTGGATCTGAGTTGAGGCGGATTTATTTCGTATCGGTCTTGGATGTCCGAAATTCATGCAGGAGCCGGGCTTTTTCCACGCGCTCGTTTTGAGGTACGGGGTATTTCCAAGGTTCGAGGACCGGATTGGCCAGATACTGCTGGAAGCATTCCCGCCAGTCGGCATCGAACGAATTGAGCAAGCTGGTCTGGACTTCTTCCGCCTTTTCCCGGTCGATATGGTACAACGCCGCGAAAGCCGCCATCCGGGCGCGGGGCGCGATTTCGGGATTCAAGATAATCTGCCGTAAGGAAGGGATCGCCTCGGGGCCGCAGGCCATGGCCAGGTTCAAGACGGGATAGTCGCGGAGGCTTTTGTTCTTTTCTTGTTCCTGTTCGAATTGCTGGAGAGCCGAGGAACCGGTTGGCAAACTGAAATGGGTGTTGAAGTCAAAATAACTTCCCAACAGAGAGACCGCCTCCACATTCTTGACTGCGGCGGACACCTCGCACAACGCGGCCAGCCGCAGTTTAACCTGCAGGTCACGCTCCAGTGTATTCGGCTCGACGGTGTCTTTTCTCCGGCGCATGGCCTCCAGCATTTCCCGCTCCCGCGTGATTTGCTGGTTGAGATACGCCCAAATGGCCTCCGTGCCTTTCCCCTGGTCCTTTAGGCTGTGGATTTCGTTTTCATGGACTTGCTTCTGCGATGTGATGTACTCGAGGTGAGAGGACTTGGAATACAGTTCAAATTTCCCGTCTTCCGCCATTACCGTACAGATCGATAGCAGCAGGAACAATGAGGTGCACGAGAGATGGAATGCGAAATTCTTCATTTTAGTACTCCTTTGGTATTCATTGATTTGAACGTTGTTATTGATCACCGTGGCCGTGGAAGAAACTAGGCCAAGGTTTTACCCTTGGGCAAAATGTCCTGGATCCCCGCCTGAAATTATCCGTATTCCTAAACCGAATGATCTAGATTAATAGGGACCCCAATCATGTTCTTCCATTTGTTTTCGCAATACTCTCATATTTACATCAGCCGGTAATTTCATCAATTTGCGTAATCTTTCATCCTGCTTGAATTCCTCATCCGGATCACAGGGATCGATAGAGGAATATCTCCAACTATATCTCCAGTTCAGAGCTTTCTCTTTGATGCAAAGCACTTGCTCCCGTATGGATTCCTCGCATTCCGCCAGCCATTCCGGCTGGATGTACTCCGGATCGAGTGTATTGATGAACGCAGCGGCGCGCAGGCGTAGATCGTTTCGCAATTCTCTACGAAGCACGGCGTCGCGAAGCAGCGGCAAGCTAACCTCGGGATTGGCGAGGATGGCATGCGCCGCGGGCCAGAAATGCAGCCTTTTTTCGGGAGGAAGCGGCTGATCGGGTTGCGTAATGACTTGACTCCAGCCCGCAATATATCCCCGGTAACCAAAGGCGAGATAAGTATCGCCCACGTAAACGTTCGCGCATTCGAGGAAAGGCACAATATCGGGTATGTACTGGAACTTGCCGCAAATCATGAATGCCGCCATCAATTGAATAGTATCCACTTCCGGCTCGCAGGCCGCCAATGCCTGGCCGTTCATGGTGCCTTGCAGAGGAAGATTTTTCATTTTGGCGAAATTCTCTCGAATCAGTTTCTCCACATACGCCTCCCGCCGGCCGGAAGCCAAGTCACCCGTCTCATAACAATGAGAGACAGCGATTTCCATGGCTCCCAGATAGGTACTGTAGGCCCCCCGGATGAGGGCGGCGTTTTTCTCATCGATGCCATCCAGGTTGAAAGGAAACCCCATAACCTGTTCGATAAGCGCCCAATTCGCGATGCCGGCTTTCGAATATTGCGGGGGATTGAATACAGATTCCGCGGAAGGTTCGTCAAATTCCGCCGATGATATCGAATAAACGACTCCGCAAATAAGAATTAAACCGCAAATTAAATATACGAACTTTTTCATTTTTTTATCTCCTTTTCCAATTGTCATTAAATAAAAAACTAGGGAGTAGGTGGTGTTGGCCAATCAGGTATATCTATATGATTAACTCCAAATTTTGAATCTCCTGAATAATCACTAGCACATGAATCATTCAAATCCAATCTTGTCTTAACATGAAAATATCTTGTAGCAAGTTCCATGTATGGCTCTGTTTGTACAACTTGGACGATGAAATTCAAATATAAAACACATATATCCGGCTTTCTGGGATCATACCATATCTGGGCTGTATCTATACCTGGATGATCGAATACGTAAAATTGATCCTTGAATATACGTGTTATCTTTGCATTTTTGAAAGTGTAATCAACATAATAGTGATGATCATAAGATGGAATTTTATGTACAGTGTGCATTTTTTCATTTGGATAATATATTCCATCTAGCACCCAGGTATTCCAATCTGTTGGATAATCAGAATATATGTCATCATTTATGACTACAGTTCCATCAAAACGCCAACATTTTAGCCTACCTTTCATCCAAACGAGTTGTGCTACACCCGTGGAACTGTTTATTAAATCTATTGCTGCTTGATTATTGGGTATAGCCACTGTATCGAAACCATAACCCCAATTATAAAAATCAACGGCGGGATATCCGATTTTCCCCCGAAACACATACGATTTGCCGCGTATCGGAGGATTCATTTGAATCATATTGCAGGCACCTTCCCAAAAACCGTCCGCAAAATCTATTCTTTTTAGATCATTTCCTAATTCTAGAGTGAAAATGGAATCATTGGAATCCCATTCACCAGAATATATCAGTGAAATTGAAAAATCAGATTCTTCAGAATAGGATTTTGTAGAATAAACAAATAAAAAAGACAAAAATATTATAAAATATGAAAAATATCCTGCTGATGTTTTTTTATCCATTTCTTTGCTCCGTATTTGATTCAATTAAAGGAGATTCAAATCAAAGGAAACTCAGAAAAAAAGAAATTGACCATCATTTCAGGCGTTTATTTCTCAATTGCCAGCAAGTGATCATAATAGGACAATGATTTCAGACCGCTAAGGGACTTTTTTTCAATGATCAACAGTACCTCCTTCACTTATTAAACACATCAACACTACCGAATGTCGAAAAAAAATTCATCCATTTCCCAGAATCTCCCGCAATTTTTTACGGGCATGATAAGCCCTATCCTTTACCGCCTTTTCATTCATGCCCAGAGTAATCGCGATTTGCGCGTAAGACATTCCTTTCACGTAATGCTCGATCAAAATCATTCGATCGATTTTATGGAGATGGCCCAACAGACGTTTGGCTCGGTCATGGTCCTCCATCCGGCCTGGCATGGACGAAGTCTCTTGCCAATGGCTGAATTCTCGATGCCTGGCAATGAAATCCTCTTGATTGGTGATCCATTTGTTCCTCTGCACGTAATTGATGCAACGATTCAGTACAATTTTATACAGCCAGGTACGGAAGCGCGCGCGGGGTCGGTACCGGTTCGCGGCTTTCCAGATAGCCAGGAAAACATCCTGCGCGATATCCTGGGCTATAGTTTCATCCCCGGTTAAGCGGCGGGCCAGCCAGCGCGCATAACTCAGATGGCTATTGTATAGAATAGCGAATGAATAATGATCGCCTTGCCCCATGCGATCCATGAGTTCTTCATCAGAAAAATCCTCCCAAAATTGGGCCTCGCCTATCGTGCGATTATTTTTCTCAGCCGATTTTCCCGAACTGCATGCCACATCGACTGCCCTCTACCGGGATGTAGTGCGGGCCGCCAACCGAACCAAGAAAGCAGAACAAACGAAAACATCTTTATTATTGATAGCATAAGGATCAGAATTCATCAACCAAATTTTATTTATTAATTATTACATATATTGGAGGATTAATGGTTTGGCCGGAGCGGTGGGGATAAGCGCAATGTGGGCCGTCACCTGAAGGGAACTTAATCAGCCCTTGACGGGGGTGTGGGTACAATTCGTGAGGTGGGTGTGAAGAGAGAAGGCTTTCCCTCACCCCGGCCCTCTCCCGGAGGAAGAGGGAGGAGATTAGGGAGGTTATTGTCTGAATCAGGATGGCCTGGATGGACAAGATGACCAGGATAGACATGATGACCAGGGTGGTGGGTTTTGCGAGGAACGCATGATTCAATATTTTCAACCCCCTCCGAGACTCCCCCTGATCTTCGGGGGAGAAATCGAGAAGAACACAAAAGACGAAAGGGACGAAAAGAATCGGGCAGGCGGGACACCTGCCCTACAACATAGTGGATTTGATGGGTTACGCGCTGCGCGCTAACCAACCCTACGGTGAGTAATCCATCCTGCAGTGACTAAAACTTCATCGCGTTCCAATCGGCCAGGGGGAGGATTTGGCGGGCGGCGGCGGGGATTTTCTCCCATTCGTCCGGCGAGATCAGGACGGTGATGTCCACCGTTGATATTTTGTCCGGCAAGCGGACCACCAGTTTGGTGATGTCCGGCTGTTGCCGTTGGGGAGCGGGGGGATTGGCGGACACGGTCTCGAAGCGCGCGTTTTCCGGAGTAAGAATCCGCGCGTGCATGGTTTTATCTTCGATGGTGAGCACCGCGTCGCGGCCGTCGAGCGCGACCTTGGCCGGCGTCAGCATGCCCCACAGCACCTCGGCGGGTTGTTCTGCTTCGATTTCATCCCGCACGAGGATGTGTCTCCGGCCCAGCATTCCCAGTCCACGGCGGGCTTTTTTGATTTTATACGCCGCCGAGAGATCGGTCTGCGCGAAGGCCCAATCCGGCGCGGAGTGGAACGCTGTGATGGGCGCCGCCGCCTTGGGATCCTGGATTTGATCATCGATCACCAGGGTGTTGTGGCTGTGGTTGATCAGCC
>Ga0067045_1029360_pt1 | contig 21391 bp, 19 predicted proteins | sample TerdegcTABiofilm_FD_59184 | JGI IMG/M metagenome (GOLD analysis project Ga0067045, IMG submission 59184) | Combined Assembly of (Gp0054472, Gp0054536) Wastewater bioreactor microbial communities from Singapore -Terephthalate degrading...
GAGCCGGCCTGTGGCTGGGAGGCTCTGGAAAAGGCCCGGGAGCTCACTGCCACGGCCATTCCCTCGGGATCGCAGCGCTTGCGCTGGTCGTCAGATCAGGATTTGGAGGATGCCCGGCTGCAGGCTTTGCGCGTGGCCCTGCCTCAGCCCCTGCTGGTGTCGGCATTGCGCAATCTGATGGAGAACGCCTTGCACTATGGGCAGACGGCAGACGCAGGGCCTGGCGAATCTTCGGTGCTGCTTGGTCTGCGTCATGTTTCGCACCTGGTGCAGCCTGATGCCGACAAGCTGCAGGCAACGCCTGCCAATCCCTGCGGTTATCTGGAGTTCACGGTAATCGATCATGGACCCGGGCTGAACAGCGAGGACTGTGCCGTGGCGACCCAGCGCTTCTGGCGCAAGCAGCATCAGGCCCATGGCAGCGGCCTGGGCCTGGCAATCGTGCAGCGCATCGCACAGAGCGGCGGCGGTGAGCTGGAATTGCTGCCCCTGGCGCAATGGAGGCAGCAGAACGGCCAGGCGGAGCCTGCGGTGACGGGGCTGGTGGCGCGTTTATGTCTGCCGATCAAGCCCTGTGCGGCATTGCCCGATTAGCCCGGTCCTGCAGCGGCAGCCAATTGCTGGCGGCATTAATTGGCTCTTAATCTTCCCTCGGTATCTTCGGGCCATGTGCTTGCTGTCATGGCTTGCTTCGGCCGTGACTGCCCAGCTCAGACGTAGGCGTCAGGCACAGGCCTGATGCGCGGCAGATCTGCGCCGCCCAAACCTCCATTCCCAAGATGAATCGCTTGAACACAAAGACTCTGCCCCGGTCGTGGGTAGCTGTCGGCATTTCCATGCTGATGGCGACCAGCGCCTGGGCACAAGAACCTGCCGCCGCCAAGGCCGCATTGAACGGAAACTCTGCTGCCGGGGCCAGGATTGCCCAGTCCGGCTCAGCGGGCGGTGCGGCTGCCTGTGCCAGCTGCCATGGTGCCAAGGGTGAGGGCCAGGCCGGCTTTCCTGCCCTGGCGGGCCAGCATGCAGGCTACCTGGAGCGTCAGCTGAACCAGCTGGCGGCCGGCGCCCGTCAATCTGTTGTCATGGCTCCCATGGCCAAGGCCATGAGCGCGCAGGAGCGCGCCGATGTAGCAGCCTATTACGCGAGCTTGCCATTGCCGATCAAGAGCGTGCGCGGTGCCTTGCCTGGCAAGAGCGACGATGGTGGCGCCTGGCTGGTCGAGCGCGGCCGCTGGGCCGACGGCATTCCTGCCTGTGCGCAGTGCCATGGCCCTGGCGGCGTGGGCGTGGGCAATGATTTTCCGGCCATCGGCCATCTGACGGCCGACTACATGCAAGGCCAGATCGACGCCTGGAACAAGGGGCAGCGCGAAGCCGGCCCTCTGGGTCTGATGGGCGCAGTGGCCAGGAAGCTCACGGCCGAGGACATCAAGGCCGTGGCTGCGTATTACCAGCGCCTGCATGCCCCCGCTGCCTCTGCAGCGGCAACCAAGCCTTAAGTGTTCGGGAGTTGACTATGTCGGACCAACAACAAACAGCTTCTCAAAGCTCCAATTTCGCTGAATACGCCGTGGTGGCCTGCCTGTTTGCAGGTCTGGGCGGAGCGCTCTGGTATGGCATGAGCATCAGCCGACCCCAAAAGGCCGAAGAGCCCGTCAAGGTGGCAGCGCCTGCGGCAGACACCAGGGCCATGGTCGTGGCTGCCAAGCCTGGCGAATTCACACCTCCCGGTGTGAGTGACTACCCGGAAGGCCCCATGGGCGAGTGGGTGCGCCGCGGCGAAGCCATCTTCACGCGCACGCCGACCAATGCCGTGGGCTTCTCGGGCAATCCGCTGAGCTGTACCAACTGCCACCTCGATGCGGGTCGTCTGAAAGGCGCTGCTCCCATGTGGGGGGCCTATCCCATGTACCCGGCCTATCGCAAGAAGACCGATCATGTGGACACGTTTGCCGAGCGTGTGCGCGGCTGCTTCATGTACTCCATGAACGGCAAGGCGCCTGATGACGGTCATGATGTTCTGGTGGCTCTGGAGTCCTACGCCTACTGGATGGCCCAGAAGGCGCCCACCGGAGAGAAGCTGCCCGGTGCCGGCTTCCAGAAAGCGGGTCAGCCCGAAACGACACCCACTTACGAAGCCGGTGCCAAGGTGTATGAAGCCAAGTGCGCGCTATGCCATGCCGCGGACGGCAAGGGCCAGTTCGTCGGCGATGTGGCCGTGTTCCCGCCGCTGTGGGGCAAGGACTCCTATAACTGGGGGGCCGGCATGCACGATATCGACAAGGCGGCCAACTTCATCAAGAACAACATGCCTTATGGCAATGCAACCCTGAGCGATCAGGAGGCCTGGGATGTGGCCACCTTCATCAATAGCCAGGAACGTGGCCAGGACCCGCGCTTCAACGGCAATCTGCAGGCCACGGCGGAAAAGCACCATGGCAAGTACTCCATGTACGGCAAGGAAGTGAACGGCAAGCTGCTCAAGGGTCTGTAAATGGACACTTGATCGGGTCTGCTGGATGCATGACCGGGGCCAGTCCTGCAGCAGGGACTGGCCTTCTTTTTTGATGATCCCGGTGACGAGAATCTGCGCCCCTCCAGGTCTTCGCCGAATCATCAGCGCTGCGTTCGGTCTCGGTCACAAAGCTGTGCAGTGGCAGGGTAAAGCAAAATCTGAATGAAATTGCGCTCAAACGCATGCCCATACAGCGCTGATAGCTCACTTTTTGAGAGTGTCAAAAAAGCCCGGCGAACCGGGCTTTGGCATGGGCGAAACCTCAAAGATCAGGCCATGAACAGATAGTGGTCCACGAGCAGGGCGAGGAACAGCAGGCTCAGGTGAAGCAGCGAAAACCTGAAGGTGCGGCGCGACAGCTCGTCCGAGTAATTGCGGTACAGAGCCACGGCATAGACGATAAAGCCAGCGCCCAGCACGACAGCCGCAAACAGATACAGCCAGCTGCTCATGCCGTACATAAAGGGCAGCAGACCGGCCGCAAACAGCACCAAGGTGTAGAGCAGAATCTGCAGGCGCGTGTATTCGCTGCCATGGGTCACGGGCAGCATGGGCAGGCCGGACTGGCGGTAGTCCTCGACACGATACAGGGCCAGCGCCCAGAAGTGGGGAGGGGTCCAGAGGAAGATGATGAGGAACAGAATCAATGCCTCGGGGCCGACATTGCCCGTCATGGCTGCCCAGCCCAGCACTGGGGGCATGGCGCCAGAGGCTCCGCCGATAACGATGTTCTGTGGCGTGGCGGGCTTGAGCACCACGGTGTAGATCACCGCATAGCCGACAAAGGTGGCCAGCGTCAGCCACATGGTCAGCGCATTGGTCCAGAGCAGCAAAATTGTGGCACCGATCATGCAGAGAATGGCCGAGAAGGCCAGTGCCTGCTGACTGGAGAGCTCGCCGCGCGCCGTGGGGCGCCAGGAGGTGCGCTTCATCTTGGCATCGATATGGCGCTCCACCAGGCAATTGAAGGCCGCAGCGGCAGCTGCCACCAGCCAGATGCCGACGCAGGCAACACCCATATGGATCCACTGGTTGGCCGTGGGCCATCCGGGAACGGCCAGCACCATGCCGATCAGGGCGCAGAACACGATGAGCTGCACCACGCGCGGCTTGGTCAGCGCGTAGAACTGGCTGATTCGCGAGGTGTTGTTCAACAAGGCTTCACTTTGACTCATGCAATCACTCTTTTACGCTATGCCTCAGGCTGGGCGGCGCGCCATTTCAGGGTCGGGGGCGGCGACGGCATTTGAGCGCGTCACGGCCAGACTCCAGACCACAATCGTTACCAGGGCCGCGGCTCCACCGGTGTGAAGCACGGCCGCAACCAGAGGCCAGTCCAACACCACGTTGGACAGACCCGTCAAAACTTGCAGCACTGCAAAAAACCCCAACAGCCGTCGCTGCTTGGCCAGTGCCGGAGCATGGCGCAATGCCCACCACAGACTCGCCAGTGCCAGAACCACCACATAGGCCGCCAGACGGTGGGTGTAGTGAATGGCGGTCAGTGCTTCGAAGCTGATATGGCCGCCGTCCTTGAGCATGCCCAGGGGGCGCCAGATCTGCAGCGCTTCGGCAAAATTCATGGTCGGCCACCAACTGCCCTGACAGCCAGGGAAGGTCGTGCAAGCCAGGACGGCGTAATTGGTGCTGACCCAGCCGCCCAGGCTGACCTGGACGACGAGCAGCGCCAGGCAAAGCCACAGCGCAATGCGCAAGCCTCTGGCGATCAGGGCCGGAGACAGACCGGTCTGCTGCAGGCTCAGGCCCGAAGCAGGAATGGCCAGCAATGCCAGCAAGCCGGTACCGCCCAGCAAGTGCAGCGTGACGATGGCCGGAAACAGCTTCATGGTGACCGTCAGTGCCCCAAACGCACCCTGGATGCAGACCCATACCAGTGCCAGAGTCGGCCACCAGGGGTTGGCAGCGCCACTGAATGATATGTGTCGGCCTGCCCGCCTGGCGGTGCCTGCCTGCTTCCAGCTCATGACCGTCATCGCAATAATGAGCACGCCGACCGTGGTCGCCAGATAGCGGTGAATCATTTCCACCCAGGCCTTGCCATGGGTGACCGGGCCGGTCGGCATGGCAGCCTGCGCTTCGGAGATCTGGGCATGTGCTGCGATGGGGCTGGCCGTGCCATAGCAGCCAGGCCAGTCCGGGCAACCCAGGCCTGAGTCCGTCAGACGGGTGAAGGCGCCGAACAGAACCAGGTCGAAGGTCAGAAACAGCGTCAGCACACATAGTGCCTGGAGGCGTCTGCCGGAGCCGGTGCCGCGATTGCGCCACCAGACCCAGCATAAAGGCCCAAGAGCCAGGACCAGACCAAAAGCCATCAGCTCCAGTGCAGGAGCCAGGTCGTATAGCTGCTGCTCTGTCATGCCATTGCTCCGGGGGCCATCTTCCAGCGCCTGGCCGCCTGCACTTCAGGCAGGGCAGGGCGGTCGGCGGTCAGGGCAAAATCGCAAAAGCAAAGCGGCATGGTTCGGCAGGGGCGGCCAGTGCTTGGCCTGTATTTACAGAAATTCTTGAAGATCTTGGTCAAGCGCAGAACGAGAGAAAACCTGACTGTACGTAGCGAGCCTTGTGCGCTCCAGGGCCAGGACTCTGCTCGACGCTTGGAGCAGCAGTTGAATGCAGGCTCTTTGATCCCGCACAATTTTACCCATGTGATTTGAGGCTAGGCAGCCGTGACCTGAGTGCCCCTAACAAAGTGGAAGAAAGACTTGCCTTCCAGATCTGCTTTCGTTGAGTCCGTGAGGCAGGAATTGCCCCGATGCTCTGACCTTGGACGAAGGCCTGAGGCTGAGCCTGCTGTAGGGAACCCGAGAGGGTCCAAGGCATGCAAGGCCGGCCCGTCCAGCAAGCATGGCTGGTATCTGCAGTCATTGAGGCCGCAAAGCTGCAGGGCAACGGCCAGCCGGATGCGCTTTGCCGTGAAACCCGGCCGTGTGCCTGCTCCCGGCCGAACGCGATCTGTGGCAATCAGGGAAGCGACTGTGCTTGTCCTTAGCTGCGACCGGGTTTCCGATCCGAGGCGGGCTGTGGCCACCCAAGGTGGCCGAGGCTACCTCCCGATTCAGGCTTGGATCATTTGTCCGACATCGATACGGTTGCCATCAGGGTCTTCAAACACGAATGCCCTCAGGCCATAGTCCTTGTCCTGAAGGCTCTTGATGATTCTCAAGCCGTATTGATGGCAGATGGTGTGCAGCGCATCAACGTTGTCGACCAGGAGATGCGCGACATTGAATTTCACGGCTTTGTGGCTGGGCTGCAGGCTCAGGTGCAGCTCGCCGTGATGCCGCTTCAGGATCATGAATCCGACGGGGTTCCCGTTTTCGAAGACTTTTGTGAACCCGAGAATCTTGGTGTAGAAGTCACAGGCTCTGGCCATGTCCTTCACCGGAATCGTCGCGGCGATTCGGCCGAACTGGACACCGTGATCGGTGGTATTGCTCATTCGATGGTCTCTGCTTGCAAGGCGCGATCAGCTTGCAGGCGGTGCTGAATGGCTGATGCGCTTGCGGTTGAGGTCAGCAGGACGGTGCCCACGCGAAGCAGTGTAGCGCAGAGAAGCCCCGTGACGGGGCATCAATCCACCGCCGCGATCAGGTCGATTTCCACCGGAGCATTCTTGGGAAGTTGATAGACCCCCACGGATGTTCGCGTATGAATGCCGGCATCGCCCAGCACGGAATACAGCAGCTCGGACGCGCCGTCCGCCACTTCGCTTTGCTGGCTGAAGTCCTCTGAGCATTTGACAAATACGGTGATGCGCAGAATGCGTGAAACCCTGTCCAGAGATCCCAACTCTTGCCGCAGCAATGCCAGTGCACGCATGGTGCAAATCTTTGCGGCATACCGCGCTTGCTCGACCGAAACTTCAGCGCCGACTCTGCCTGTGACGACCACGCTGTCACCGACGCGAGGGATCTGGCCGCTGACAAATAGCTGCCTGTCGTGGCGGACCACGGAGACATAGTTTCCGCCGATCTTTATCTCGCCGGAAAAGCTCAGGGAAAGTGCCGCTTCCATTGCGGCAAACCTGGAATCTCGTGATTCGGACATGATGTTCTGCTTTCATTGCTGACAGTGAAACTGAGGCCCGCCTGGGCTCAAGCACCAATAGGCCAAGCGGACTAACCGGACGCAGCCTCCGCACGGAGGCGAGATGCAGCGTTTGCATGGGCTACCTTCAATGTTTGAGTCGGCTGGACATGCTCAGGGCGTGCCGTTCCTTCCATGCTGCCGGAATCCTGGGCGAAGACTCAGGCGTTCGTAGTATTCGCGCACCGCAGGCAAGTCCGGATGCTCCAGCGGAGTTTCAAACCAACGGTTCACCGACAGTCCTATAGGTATGTCCGCCAGAGAAAACTCGGTACCGCCTACGTAGGCTCCGGTGGAGCCCAGTTGTCGCTCGAGGATTTCCATGTGCTTTGCCCAGTCCTTGCAAGACAGGGCCAGTGCACGGCGGTCCTGGTGCTCCGGCGATTGCCTGACAAGGGACATGAAGGCATAGCTCCATGACCTGTTGAGGTCTGACGCCTGCCAGTCGATCCATTGGTCAATCCGCGCCTTCGCTTTGGCGTCGAGGGGGTAGAGCCTGCTCCCGTTGTATCCATTGGCCAGATAGCGAATGATCGTATTGGACTCCCATAGCGTGAAATCGCCGTCCTGGATGACAGGGATCATGGCATTGGGATTCAACGCGAGGAATTCGGGACTGAGCGTCGACTGGAAACCGCTGCCCCAATCTTCCCGTTCGAGGGGAATGTCCAGCTCGGCGCAGGCCCAGAGTACCTTGCGAACATTGATTGAGGATGCCTTGCCCAAAATGCGCAACATTTCATCTCCGGGTCATTAAGAGGAATGGATTGAGGAATGTGGGAGCTGCGAGCATGCGTGGATCTGTGACCTCGCCCAAGGGCGGTATACCGAATACAAAAATGAAGCCGCTTGCGGCAGGTACTCTAATGTATGCGGCTGCAGACCCCCAGCAGCGGTTGACCGGTTGTTTTGCGCCTGTCTGTGTCACGCAAGTGGCGCTTGGCCATCATTGCGGCACAGGTCCATGCTGGCACAAGCCCCAGGGGCTGGCGCTGGACACAGCTGATATGGCTTGCCCTATGAGCCAGTCCCGCACAGCGGTGCCTGCGACGGCATCAGGGCAGAAGCCGTGGTCGCTTCGGGTCATCGCTGATGAGGCGCACTTGGTGCTTGAAGCGAGGCTTGTGAGCGTTGCATGGTCTTTTGCTCCTGCTCGGATAGCGTGGGATCGATAGCAATCGAGCCCTGGCAGTCATGCAACGGACGATAAGACTTCGATATTGCAGAGCTTCTATAGCCATCAACCCGCTGGATACATGCTCATGGCCATCGTCATTTCTCAGGTGTAGATGCTATGAAGATCAGTGCTCGAAATGTCTTGCAAGGCAAAGTCATCGCGATTGTCACAGGCCCGGTCAGCAAGGAGTTGACACTGGAAATTGCTCCCGGTGTCAGGGTCACATCCTCGATCACCTCGACTTCAGCCCAGTCGCTGGGGCTGAAGGAGGGCGACAATGCCTACGCGGCTCTCAAGGCGTCGTCGGTGATGGTCGCCGTTGATTGAGCGGTCCAGGCTCCGACAGGAGCCTTTTCTATTCTTTAGTCATGGGGGCGTTCCGGCAATCGGGCGCGCGTTCTGAGCGAATTCAGCCTGTCGTAGCCAAGACGCCCGAACTGATTAGATTTCCAGGAATAGCTCTGCCAAGGTTGAGCGCAGCCATCGGTTTGCCGGGTCTTGCTGATAGCGTTCATGCCAATGCTGCTTGATGGCGAACTCTGGAAGCCTGTATGGTGACGCGATTGCCTTGACCTGGGCGATCTTTACCAGCGTCTGCGCAATTCGATGCGGAACCGTAGCGATGAGGTCCGTATGAGCCAGCAGGTTGCCAACCCCCGGGAGTGTGGGCAGAGACAGCGCAACATTGCGCTGCGCCCCTTGGCGCTTCAACTCCTGCTCGACAATCTCGTTACCAGTTCCAGGAGCCGTGATGATCACATGGCGCTCCTTCTTGAACCGAGCCATCGTCAGGTTCTTGTCGATTCGAGGATGCGATTTGCGCACGACGCATGCAAACCCATCCCTGAACAGTTTCTGCTGGTAGAAGCCGGCATCGAGTTCCGGCATATAGCCTATCGCCAAGTCTGCATCGCCTGCCTCCAGCAATCTGGCTGTGTCGGTCGTGATGCGCAGTACTTCGACTCTCACCTTGGGTGCGATATTCCCCAACTTGTTCATCAATGCAGGCAGGAATTCCAGGTGACTGATATCGGTCATCGCGAGCCGGAACGCTCTGCTGGAAGAGGCCGGATCGAATTCCGCTTGCTGCCTAGTCGCTGATTGCAGCAGTTCCAAAGCCTGTCGCAGCTGAGGAACCAGTGCGGCTGCACGCGGGGTGGGAAGCATCCCCTCACTGGTGCGGACAAAGAGCTGGTCATTGAAGGCTCGCCGCAGTCTGCCGAGTGCCAGGCTGACCGAGGTCTGGGCCAGACCCAGGTTCTCTCCTGCCCGGCTCACGCTCCGCGTTTTGTAGATCTCGTCGAAGACCGAGAGAAGCTTCATATCCATTATTCGATTTTCCGCTAGGAGATATTGCTCATTATCAATCGACGCAATGATGCTGCTTGCCTAGAGTTCGAACCAGGCGATGAGGAACTCGCCCCGAATACGTAAGAACCTGGAGACATTGTTGTGAAATCGCGCTTGCTTCTATCCCTTTTTTTCACCTGCATTTCCATCACGGGTGGCCATGCTTACTCACAGGAATGGCCAAAGGTCCCTGTCAAAGTCCTTGTGCCCTTCGATGCAGGCTCGACCCCTGATCTGGCGGCCCGCATCATCGGCGATAGGTTGGCCAGCAGGCTGCATCAAGCTTTTGTGGTGGAGAACAGGAGCGGCGCCGCCGGCAACATCGGCACCGACATGGTGGCCAAGGCCGAGGGGGATGGACGCACCATCGGTGTCAGCATTGCCGGACCTCTTGGCGTCAACGCGCTTCTGTTTCGGAAGATGCCTTACGACACGTCCAGGGATATCGGGCTGGTGAGCATTGCCGTGTCCCAGCCTTCAGTGCTGGTTGTCGGCTCCAGGCTGTCCACCACAGATGCCAAGCAACTGTCGGCTCTGATGAGGGACAAATCCAAGCTCAGCTTTGCGTCGATTGGTGCCGGCTCCATCTCGCATCTGGCAATGGCTGCACTGGTAGCTCAGGCGGGCGGCGATGCAGTGCATGTTCCATATCGTGGATCGGGTGCTGCGGTGACCGCTCTTTTATCGGGTGAGGTGGACATGGGCTTGCTACCTGCCGCAGCCGTGATGCCGCATGTGAAAGCCGGGAAGCTGCGAGCCCTGGCCGTGGCTTCCCCAAGCAGATCGCCATCACTTCCCGAGCTGCCCACTCTGGCTCAGAGCGGCCTTCCCGACATAAAGGGAGATGCATGGATCGGTTTCATCGTGCCCGCGAAAACGCCTGCAGCCATTGTCGACGCGCTGCGCGACCAGATTGCGCAAGTCCTTGCCGAGCCCGCCGTCAAAGACAAGCTGCGCATGCAATACATGGATCCGGTGGGGAATTCGCCCGAGGAATTCCGCAGATTGCTGGCTGCGGATGTGGCGCGGTGGAAGCCTGTCGTCGAACGTAACAAGATCACATTGGACTGAAGCAAGAAGCCATGACATCCTCGCAAAAATCCCTTCTGGAGCCTGCCCGTTATCTACCGGTTCAGGGTGAATACGATGTAGTCGTCATCGGTGGCGGTCCCGCCGGACTGGCTGCTGCCGCCAGCGCTTCTCGGCTTGGGGCACGAACCCTTCTTGTGGAGTCCTACGGTTTCCTGGGAGGGATGGGCACCGCCGGCGGCGTGACAAACTTCGCAGGGCTATATGGCCGTCATCAAGGGGAAATGCGCCAACTCGTGCATGGCGTCGTGGACGATCTGCTTTCACGACTGCAGGCAATGGGTGGGCTGAACAAGCCTCAGGACGGGATGCAGGGCAGGATTCGCGTCCGCTCCTATGACACTTCCATCTATAAATGCGCGGCGGATCAGTGGATGCTGTCTTGCGGCGTGCATTTGCTGTTCCACACCAGGGCCTCATCTGTGCTGATGGATGACTCACGCATTCATGCCCTGGTCATCGAGACCAAGTCAGGACGTCAGGCAGTTCGGGCCAATATGTTCATCGATTGCTCGGGCGACGCAGACATCGCAGCCCTGGCCGGCGTTCCCTATGAGGTGGGCGACGGGCATGGCAGCGGTCTTTTCCCGTCCACGATGTTCCGCATTGGCCATGTCGACGCATCGCAGGCCTTGCCGGCGGTTGGCGATTTCAAGGCAATCAATGACTTCATGGAGCGTTCTCGGCTCCGCGATCCAGGTCGCTACAACTTCCCTCGCGAAGGCGCGATTCTTCGGCCGCAGATCAATCCGTCGGAGTGGCGTGCCAATGTCACCCAGATTGCCAATTCCAGCGGTCAGGCCATGAATGCCGTGGATGCGCAGGAGTTGAGTGCGGGAGAGGTCGAGGGGCGGCGTCAGATTGTCGAGTACTTCCGCTTCTTGCAGGAGCAGATACCGGGGTTTGCCGATTCGAGAATCGTGGAGATCGCCCCTCAGGTCGGCATTCGTGAGACGCGTCGAATCCAGGGTCTCTATGCGCTGACTGGCGATGACATCCTGAATTCGGTCCGCTTTGATGACAGCATTGGCATCAATGCGTGGCCGATGGAGCTGCATCGAGCCGGAGGCATCACATGGGGGTTTCCCTTGGATCCCGAGCGCGGCTATAACGATCTGTCCTGGAGAATGCTGGTGCCGCAGACGGTTGAGAACCTGCTTGTTGCAGGGCGTTGTGCTTCCATGACCCACGAGGGGCAGTCTGCTGCTCGTGCAAGTGGAGGATGTTTTGTGATGGGGCAGGCCGCGGGCACCGCGGCAGCGATGGCGGGCAGCGCTGCTGTTCAAGGGATGGACCCAAAGCGTTTGCAGCGGGTCTTGCGTGAAAGCGGCTGCTTGCTTGAGCCATGAGCACGCATCTTTGATCACAGGAGCTGGCGGGCCGAAAGCAGGCAGTAGCCGTGTCGTGGATGGTGCTTGCTTCAAAAACATGGCGGGTTGATGATTTGGCTTCATCAACCACTGTCATGGATAGGCCTGAGCTTGAAACCCTTGGGCCGAACATCGGCCTCAATGGAGCATGAGCATGGGCAACCGGAGCAAGGCCGCTATTGCGGCAGACTTCCTGACCTTGTGCGCAACAGGGCAGGTAAGAAAAGCCTACGATCTGTACGTGTCGGAGAGTTTTCACCATCACAACGCGTATTTCCCCGCTGATCGGGAGTCCTTGCTGCTTGGCATGGAACAAAGCGCTGAATCAGAACCCAATAGATCGTTCATGGTCAAACAAACCATTGAATCTGATGACCGGGTTGCGGTCTATTCACATTTGCGGCGTGAGAGAGTCGATATGGATATTGCGGTCGTGCATATTCTTCGATTCGAGAATGGCAAGATCGTCGAAATGTGGGATATAGGACAGCAGGTACCCAAGGACTCACCCAACAAACTGGGCATGTTCTAAGTGTTGCAGAGCACTTGATGCTTCGATCCGAGCCTGGGCAACTGCATTCTCTGTTGCCTCGGCCTGTCATTGGCTGCACTCGATTCTGGGCAGTTTTCAAGGACTTGGTGTCGGAGGCTGCTACGACCAAGAGTCCGTCCAGAAAAATACTTTCGGTGGGCAATTTTCGGATGCGCGCCATGTACTCTCTGAGAAGTGACCGAGCGGGCACCATCACTGATAAGCTGTAGCAATGCTTTTGGCACTGGGAAGAATATCCTGCTTTAGCCTGTTGATTGAGGCCTGCTTATTTCAGCAGTGGCTCGATTTTCCAGAGCCCATGTCCGCTGTGGATTTTTCTCTTTCCCAGTCATTTCCTCAAGGGCTTGAGCAAATGTGCGTTGAGATGCTCTTATGGCATATCAAATCGCAGCCGGTGCATTACTGGTAAATATAGAGCGTCATCATCAATGACATCCATGAAAGGCAAGACCATGAATCGTGCAGAGTCCCAGGCTTCCGTTCGCGTGGAGGCGAATGTCGGCGAGAGCTTTTGGCGCAAGAGCGCGAAAGATACCTTGCCCCCGCCGGACATGGTCGGTCCGTACATGCGCAATCGTCCCGTACCGACCAGGCAGGAGTCGGGCCGCAAGGCATGGATCATAGGCAGCGGCATTGCCGGACTGGCGGCCGCTTTCTATCTGATTCGCGACGGAGGAATGAAGGGGGAGGACATCACGATTCTTGACAGCCTGAGCATTGCCGGCGGTTCGCTTGATGGCTCGGGCAATGCCGAGGATGGCTACATCGTGCGCGGTGGCCGCGAGATGAACTGGAACTACGACAACTTCTGGGATCTGTTCCAGGATGTCCCGGCGCTGGAGCTGCCTGAAGGCTACAGCGTGCTCGATGAATACCGCTGGATCAACGACAAAGATCCCAATTGGTCCAAGGCCAGGCTGATGCACAAGCAGGGGCAGATCCGCGATTTCGCTACGCTGGGTCTGAGCAAGTCGCACCAGTGGGAGATCGTCAAGCTGCTGCTCAAGCGCAAGGAAGACCTGAACGACATCACGATCGAGGAGTATTTCAGCAAGAGCTTTCTCGAGACCAACTTCTGGTATCTGTGGCGTTCGATGTTCGCCTTTGAGAACTGGCAAAGCCTGCTGGAGATGAAGCTGTACATGCATCGCTTCCTTGATGCCATTGACGGCCTGACCGACATGTCGGCCCTGGTGTTCCCCAAGTACAACCAGTACGACAGCTTTGTCGTGCCGCTGGCCCGCATGCTGCAGGAGCAGGGGGTGCGCGTGCAGTTCGACACCCGTGCCCATGAACTGGACATGCGTGAGGACGAGGGCAGCCGCACCGTGACCGCGATCCGCTGCAAGGTTGCGGGTCGCGAGGAGAGCATCACCGTCGGCTCCGACGACGTGGTGTTTGCGCTGACTGGTTCAATGACCGAGGGCACGGCCTACGGAGACATGGACACGGTACCGGTACTGGCGCGCGGCAATGGCGAGCCGGGCGAGGGCAGCGACTGGACGCTGTGGCAGAACCTGGCGAAGAAATCTCCGGTCTTCGGCAAGCCCGAGAAGTTCTGCGGTGATGTTTCCCGCTCGATGTGGGAGTCGGCCACGCTTACCTGCAAGCCTTCCCCCTTGATCGACAAGCTCAAGGAACTGGCGGTCAATGATCCATATTCGGGCAAGACGGTCACCGGCGGCATCATCACTTTCACGGATTCCAATTGGGTGATGAGCTTCACCTGCAACCGCCAACCGCATTTTCCCGATCAGCCTGACGACGTACTGGTGCTGTGGGTTTATGCGCTGCTGATGGACAAGGAGGGCAACCATATCAGGAAGCCCATGCCCGCCTGTACCGGACGAGAGATCCTGGCCGAGCTGTGCTACCACCTGGGTATCGATGATCAGCTCGATGCGGTGGCCGCCAACACCAAGGTGCGCCTGGCTCTGATGCCCTACATCACTGCGCAGTTCATGCCGCGCGCGGCGGGTGACCGGCCTCATGTGGTGCCTCAGGGCTGTACCAATCTGGCCTTGCTGGGCCAGTTCGTGGAGACCAGCAACGATGTGATCTTCACGATGGAGAGTTCGGTGCGCACGGCGCGTATCGGCGTCTACACGCTGCTGGGACTGCCCAAGCAGGTGGCCGATATCAGCCCCACGCAGTACGACATCCGCAATATTCTCAAAGGCGCGCGGGCGCTGAACAACAACGAGCCTTTTCCGGGAGAGCGCCTGCTGCACCGGGTTCTGGGCAATAGCTACTACGCCCATATATTGCCGCCGCTGCCTGAAAACGAGGAGACGCTGCGCGAGCGTGCCGAGACGGAGCTCTCTTCGTTGCTGGGCAAGGGCAGCCAGGCACTGGTGGCAGCCTCGGGCTGGCTGGCGCGCTGGAGCGAAGGTCTGCGCGATAGATCCAGATAGCAGCGTTTGCGCATGACGCGCCTGCCAGACCTCGTTTTGGCGAAACAACCAGGGTCATGAGCACATGCAAGGTGTGCTCATGATTCTTCAGTCTCCATGTTGGAGCGCATCGAATCTGGCAGGTCATCCTGTCTTTTCGCGATCAGCGTGTGCGAGGCCATCAGCCGTTGTCCGGTTCGTCTCACCCTGGTCGGCAGTCGCGGCCCATAGCGGCGACGCTGCCCAATGCCTGTTTGGGGAGTCCGCACCGGCCGTGACGCGTTTCTAATGCGCGAGCGAATGCCCCAACCAGGCGGTTACGGAGCTAATTGCTTTCGCAGGGTGGCCAGTATTTCTTCAGAAAGAGCCGGGTTGCCCGCTGCTGTTGCACGAGCGAGAACCAGTGCACCCACCATGCTGCTGAGGGTCACGATAGTCTGGGTGCGTCTGGTCTCGTCTTCACCCTGGAGCACGCCCATAAAGCGTTGGATGTTGCGTTCCACACCCAGCGCAAATACCTCTGACATTTCGGTGCCTGCTCTGGCGGCATCTGCGGCCAATGCAGCAGCAGGGCAGCCCTCTCCAGGGTGGTCGCGGTGGGTTGCGGAAAGGTAGCCATGCACCAGTGCGCGAAGGCTGTTTGCAGATGCGGCGTCGGCCTCCGAAGACTCCAATCCGTCTAGCGGGGTGATTGTCCACTCGAATGCGCGCAGGCATGCCTCGCGTGCGAGGGCATCCTTGGACTCGAAGTGCCGGTACAGCCCACCATGTGTCAATCCTGCGTCGCGGGTGATCTCCGCCACGCCCACTCCATCCAGGCCTTTTTCTCGATACAGACGTGCAGCGGCATCCACGATTCCCTCGCGATTCTCGGCTGCCTGTGCTTTGCTCACTTTCATGCGTTAGATGATAGCCGTCATCAAAACTCATTTATGATTGCGGTCATCATCAATATAGTCATGCTCTGTCCCTGCTGGAGACTGGGCATGACATGCGAAAGGTGCAGCATGGGTCGTCGGGTGGTTATTACCGGCTTGGGTCTGGTATCTCCTTTAGGGTGCAATGTGGAACTGGCCTGGCAGAGGCTGCTGGCCGGCCGGTCCGGGGTGCGGACTCTGAGTGCTGGTACCGCCGAGGGGACAGGCGTCTGTGTGGCTGGGCGTGTACCAGGCCAGCAGGAGGATCCAGAGGCCGGGTGGAATGCCGAAGCCATCATTTCAGCGAAAGAGCTACGCCGCATGGATCGCTTCATTGCATTTGCGTTGGGCGCAGCCGGCCAGGCTCTGGCCCATGCGCAGTGGGCTCATCCATCAGCCGAGCAGCGGGAGCGCGCTGCGACCATCATCGGCTCCGGCGTGGGCGGATTCAGCACCATCGCAGAAGCCGTGCGAACCACGGATGGCAAGGGACCCCAGCGCCTGTCACCCTTCACGGTACCCGCTTTCCTGGCCAATCTGGCCGCGGGGCAGGTATCGATCAGGCACCAGCTCATGGGGCCGTTGGGGGCGCCGGTGACTGCTTGTGCTGCCAGTATTCAAGCCATTGGCGATGCGGCGCGCTTGATTCGCAATGACGAAGCGGACATGGCGCTCTGTGGTGGTAGCGAAGCCACGATTGACCGGGTTGCGCTAGGCAGCTTTGCTGCGGCAAAGGCCGTGACGACTTTTTGCGGCGGCGATCCCGCGAGGGCTTCCCGACCTTTCGATCAGGCGCGGGATGGCTTTGTCATGGCCGAAGGTGCGGGGCTGCTGGTGCTTGAGGCACTGGATCACGCATTGGAGCGCGGCGCCAAGCCACTGGCGGAGATCGTGGGCTATGGTACCTCTGCCGATGCCTACCATGTCACTTCCGGTCCGGAGGATGGAGCGGGCGCTGCTCGTTCGATGCGCGCCGCGCTGCGTCAAGCACAGCTGCAAGCTGGTGATATTCAGCATCTGAATGCCCATGCGACCTCTACACCCGTAGGTGACCGAGGCGAGCTGGCCGCCATTCGTCAAGTGTTTGGCGCAGACTCCGGTCCTTCGATCACGGCCACCAAATCGGCCCTGGGCCATATGTTGGGAGCAGCTGGCGGAGCTGCCGCGATCTTCACGGCATTGGCCTTGCGCGACCAGATCGCACCACCCGTGCTGAACCTGGAGCATCCAGATCCTATGGCGGCCGGTCTGGATCTGATCGCCGGTAATGCACGTGCCCATGCGATGGAGCACGCCATGCTCAACGGATTTGGGTTCGGCGGTGTCAATGCATCCTTGATTCTGAAGCGATTTGCGGCCTGAGCAATGGCGCACCGGAGCCTCCACGAGGCCGCAACAGACATGCGGCTTCCGGGCGTTCGTGCAGACTCTCGAGCCGACCGTTGCCAGTGCGCGAAATGGATAAAAGGCGCCGTGCCTGGATCGCGGATATTGCGCCTGGGTATTGGGACAGCGGATGAAGGACCACGTCCGATCGCTGCGGGGTATTCGGGCAGGGGCGTAGAAGCCCGAGCTGAGTGCGGTCTTGAGAGCCGTTGCGCTTGCACCTCTGGAGCTGGCCGAATGCAGCCGTCCCGATCAGCGGAGGGCCTGTGGCACCCAGCATCTGTGTTGTGCTGACAAGGCTACCTTGTTGCGCCTAGTCATCTTGGCGTTGTAGAGCACCTCGTCGGCATCACGGATCACCGCTGCCATATCTGTATCGGCCCGTTCTGGGCCCCACGTGGCACTCCCTATGCTGACCGTGATGTGACCGAAAGCGCTTTCTGTATGTTCAATGGCAAGCTTGCAGATTGCGAGACGAATATTCTCAGCAATGAATTCTGCGCCGTCCGAAGACGTGTCGGGCAAAACGACAAGGAACTCCTCGCCTCCATAGCGAGCGGCACCATCTCCGGGGCGGCGGATATTGTTGGCAATGCGTTTCGCCACGGTCGCTAGAACGGTGTCGCCAGCTTGATGCCCGTCGTTGTCGTTGTAGGCCCTGAAACAGTCAATATCCACGAATAGCAATGACAGGGTACTCTGATGCCGTGTGGCTCTTCGCCATTCCTGATCCAGGATTTCATCGAGCTTGCGGCGGTTGCTCAAGCCCGTCAGTCCATCGGTGCGCGCCACCATTGCTGGCTCAGCCCGCGTGCGTATTTTGCGCTTGAGCTGTACTCCAAAATCGCAGGACAGACCGATGAATGCCAATGTGAGTGTCCCCATGACAGAGGCAATGAGCAATGTTCTGTGCCGCCAAACCGCATAAATATCAGAATGCGCCTTTGCCACCATGATGATGAAAGGCGGGTTCGGCAAAGTCTTGAAGAAATACAAGCGTCTTGCACCGTCGATATATGACGTGTCCGAAAAGCTGCCCTCTGGCGCCGCCATGAACTGCTTGAATGTGCTGGCGCTACTGATATTGCGACCTATGACTTTTCAGTGCCTGCGCTCCATGTGTGCCTAGCAACAGTTCAGAAAATAGTTTCTGGAAGTATTCGAGCTGTATATCAATCAGCACGATGCCAGCGAAAAAGCCGTTCGCATGAGAAATCCTGCGACTGAGAGGAATGCTCATCGAGTAGCCATGAAGTGGTGATACATAAGGGTCGCCCGCATAGAGGCCCAGGTTGGAGCTTTCCTGGTGTGCTTTGAAAAAATCCCGATCAGAGAAGCTGTCGTCCACCAGACTCTCTGCACCTGCTTTGAGGGTGACTTTCCCCTCCGCATTGAGCACCAGAATGGATCCCAGATAGGTCGCGCTCGCCGCCTTGTCGAACAAGGCCGCTTTGCGAACATGTGGCGACGCAGCCATCAAGTCAGCGCTTCGCGATAGCGCTTTCAATGGTGATGCGCCTGCTTTCTTCAGCGAATAGTGAGCTTTTGGCGATTTGGAATTGATCTGTTCAACGTCGCCAAGCTGCGGCCTAGCGCTCGCTCAATTATCAAAGTCTGTGTGCAGGTCCTTTCAGTTCCAGCTGATTGCCGTCTGGATCGTGGCAATAGATGGACGGGCCAGTACCGTCAGCTCCATAGCGCTGTTCTGCTTTCTCGGCCTTGAGCGCGTGGCGGCTCAAGTGGGCAAGGATGGCCGACTCATCGAATGGTTCGATGCGCAGGCAGAAATGGTCCATATTCCTGCGCTCTGTTGAGGCAGCAGGGCCGCCCTCACGTCCAAGCGGGCCATGGATATCCACCAGATCAATCATGGATGCACCGGCTCGAAGATGAACCATGCCCAGGTCGTCACGACGTTTTGCAAGTGCGCAACCAAGCACTTCCCGGTAGAAGCGGATGCTTTGCTCCAGGTCACTGACGCGCAGCACGATGTGGTCGATGTGTTGAACGCGGAAAGTGCTCATGGCGATCTCCTGTACAGACTTGGCTGGGGTAATCATAGGCACTATGAGAACGCGCACTCCAAACCAATGAAGTGGGGGACTGGCAGACCGTACCCCAAGCGTGACATTGAACACTCCGCTCATGGCAGGTAGTGGATGCTGCTGTTCGGCGGGCTGCGGTCGTTTGAGACTTGCCTGTCGGCAGACATTGGAGCGGCTTGTGGTTTTCTTATGACCCTTCGATAGTCTTTCGGTCGCGCTCAGTCAAGCGGCCCGGCATTGGCTGCCAGTTGCAGCAGGCGAGGCGCCGGAAGTCCGTCTCCTCGCCTGTGAACAGATGTGGCCAGGCAGCAGCAGACTCAGCTTTCGTAATCAGCTTGCATCACCTTGAGGTGTTTGATGCTGGATCCAGAAAGCAGCCGCTGGCAGACAACGGCAAAGCCCAGCAGTAGCAGCAGCACTGGCTGGAAGACTTGCGCCCCCCAGGCCACGACCAGAAGTCCGCCGGCCAGACCTCCGCCGGCGATGGCAGAGTTCCACGTCGTCACGAACAGGGACTGGGCCAGGTCGACCTGTTCCCCCGCGACTTGTGCGAGTGAGGTCTGAAACAAGGTGGCTGAACCGCCGAAGGCGAATCCCCAGACTGCCAATGCTGCCAAGGCCAGCGACGAACCGCCCCAGCTCAGCCCCAGCATCAGAACAGCGCCGCAGAAAAGCAGAATGCTCGCCATCGACAGGCGATGCAGATGCCTGTCCACGAACAATCCCGTCAACCAGATGCCAGGCAAGGCCGCAATACCGAAGACCAGCAACGCCAGGTCAATGCGGACATGCACTCCACTGGCCGCCAGAAAAGGCGCGATGTAGGTATAGAGGATGTTGTGGGCAAGCACATAGAAGAGCACTACCATCAATACTGCCAACACGCCGGGCGTGCGCATCACGGCGGCAATGGGCTTGCGCTGGTTCCGGTCCTGCCCTGGAAAATCCGGAAGCCGCAGCCACATCCACAGCCACAGCAGCAGGGCCAGGGTACTGGCCAAGCCGAAGCACCAGCGCCAGCCCCATGCCAATCCCAGCCAGCCGCCTGCGGGAACGCCCAGAGACAATGCCAGCGGCGTGCCAGCCATGGCTACTGCAATGGCGCGGCCACGGAACTGCGGTGCAACCAGGCGGGTGGCGTAGCCCGCCAGCAGCGCCCACAGCATTCCTGCAGCCATACCTGCCACGATGCGCGCAGTCATGATGAGGGTGAAACTGTCCGACAAAGCCGTCACGCTGTTGGCCAGCGCAAAACCCAGCACGGCAGCCATTAGCAGCGGGCGCCGGCGCATGCTGCGTGTCATCGTCACAAGCGGAATGGCAGCCACCAGCGAACCGAATGCATAGGTGGTCACGGTCTGGCCGATCCAGGCTTGAGAGACACCCAGGTCTTGTGCCATCTGCGGCAGCAGCGCGGCGGGCAATGCTTCAGTGAGGATGGTGATGAACGCAGCCATGCTCAGGGCCAGCAAGTTCGCCCAGGGCAGACTTTTTTGAGAGGTGGAGGCACTCATTCTTGAAGGCCCCGGTAAACCGCATCCCGCAATGCCGATACAAAACGCCCTGACATTCCCTCATACAAGGTATTGGTCATGGCAACCACCGTCAGGCCCCGGGGACGGTCCACCCACCAGGCATGTCCGTAGGCACCACCCCAGCGCCAGGTGCCACGGGACTCGGGTGACTGGGCCCGTGCCGGGTCGCGCAGCACGGAAAAGCCCAGGCCGAATCCAAGGCCCGGGCCGGCGGCCAGCTCCTGCCCCTGTGTCTGGTCCCGCGTCATCTCGGCGACCAGTTGCTCGGGCATCCAGCCATCGCGACCTGTGCGCAGCGCCTCCAGCAGACGCAGCAAATCATCGGCAGTGCCCACCATGCCGGCGCCGCCGGAAGGAAACGCGCGTTCATCAAAAGCGCGTGAAGGGCTGTAGGCAATACCCACCGTGCCTTCGAAGGGCGCCACGACCTCGCCTTCCTGCAAGCGATGGGGCTCCGGGCCGCCATTGACGTAAGCCGTCGCCATACGCGCCGCATCCAGGCAAGTGAAGCCGGCATCGACCATGCCCAGGGGGCGCGTCACCAGAGTCTCGATGGCCTGCGGCAAGCCCATGCCGCACACTGCTTCGACCAGCGCGCCTAGTACATCCACGGCCAGCGAGTAGCCCCAGCCAGTACCAGGTGCATACAGCAGCGGCACGCTGGCAATGCGGCGCAGATTCTCCTGCAGGTCGATACCGCTCGCATCCATGCCATCCGATACACCAGCCCGCGTGTACGGGCCGTGTGCGTCCGGTTCCAGAAAGCGGTAGCCCAGGCCTGCGGTGTGGCTGAGCAACTGGCGCACCGTGATGTTCGTCTCACCGCCATCGGGAAGCCGGGGGCGAAAGGCTGGCAGCCAGGTCGTGACGGGCTCGTCCAGCGCGATGCGTCCCTGGGCCACCAACCGCAGAACGGCAGCGCTGATCACCGGCTTGCTGGCGGAAGCCCAGCGG
>Ga0067045_1029361_pt1 | contig 21389 bp, 18 predicted proteins | sample TerdegcTABiofilm_FD_59184 | JGI IMG/M metagenome (GOLD analysis project Ga0067045, IMG submission 59184) | Combined Assembly of (Gp0054472, Gp0054536) Wastewater bioreactor microbial communities from Singapore -Terephthalate degrading...
AACGAATTTGTCAACCAGGCGGGGGGATACTTAAGTACCTATCGCGAATGGTTGTCAACCGGCTGGAATACCGGCGCCGATGTAGTGCGCAGGATCTCAATCGAAAACTCGATCAACCCACGCCTCGTCCTGGCGCTCATCGAGTACCAGGGGCACTGGGTGTACGGCCAACCACAGAGCCTGGCAGAGACCGATTACCCGCTTGGATACAATGAATTCAATCACAAAGGCCTCTACAAGCAATTAAGCTGGGTGGTTCAACAAATTTCGATTGGGTACTATGGTTGGCGGGCTGGGCTGATAACCGAAATCTCCTTTCCAAAGGACGCCCAAAACCCAACCCTGCGCCTGGCGCCCCAATTGAATGCTGGATCTGTCGCGCTCCAGTATTTGTTCGCTAAGCTCTATGAGAATCAGCGCATCTGGTCAGGGGCTTTATACGGCTCAGAGAGTCTTACCGCCATTCATGAACAGATGTTCGGCAACCCCTGGTTGAGGGCGCAGTCGGTTGAGCCCCTTTATCCACCCAACCTGGTGCAACCTCCCCTTGAACTGCCCTTTTCCCCCGGAAATATCTGGAGCTTTACAGGTGGGCCGCATTCCGCTTGGGGGCCAGATGGCGCTCTGGCAGCCATTGACTTCGCTCCATCGGCGATGGACTCAGGTTGTGTCGAATCGTTTGAATGGGCTACCGCCGCCGCGCCAGGTCAGATTGTACGTGCAGGTAATGGCATTGTTGTCATTGACCTGGATGGTGACGGGTACGAGCAAACTGGCTGGGCTTTGCTCTATTTACACGTCAGTACAAAGGATCGCGTCCAGGTAGGCACCTTCGTCAGCACCGACGACCGCCTCGGACATCCCTCTTGCGAAGGCGGCATTTCTACAGGAACCCATTTCCACTTTGCGCGTAAGTATAATGGGGAATGGATCCTTGCAGACGGACCAATCCCTATGATATTGGGCGGCTGGCGTGTTCACGCCGGAGAGAAACCGTATCTGGGTACGTTGACTCGGGACAACTACGTTGTCACGGCTTGCCAGTGCGGCTCCTACGAAACCCATATCGCCCGTCCAAAACCAACGCCATAATCAGCTTTTCGATATTCTATGGACCAGTTTATTAAGTATGCACCAATTAGCTCTGTAAGCCTGTCCGTAAGTATTTTACGGATCCTGTCCTGCGTTCTGTGGGTCACCTTCGCGAGTTGCACACCGGCCACCCAGCCCGCTCCGATCGTCCAGGCGCAGACCTCACATCCAGACGAAGGTGCAATTTCAGCAAACCCTACACCGCTTCCAACCCGCCCGATCTACTCCCCAGGCGAACTGGTCGCCTATGAAGCGCAAACAGGCGATACCATCCCTGCGCTGGCTGCCCACTTCAACACCACAGAAAAGGAAATTTTTGAGGCAAACCCTACCATTCCGTTAGATGTAACCACCCTTCCCCCCGGCTTTCCCATGCAGATTCCAATTTATTATCAAGCTTTGTGGGGCAGCCCTTACCAAATCATTCCAGACAGCCTTTATGTAAATGGGCCGCTCCAATCGGATTTCAATACGATAGAATTTGTCAAAAAAAGTCCGGGCTGGTTTAAGAATTATGAATTTTTCACTTCCGCCGGGACATTAAAAGGCGGCGAGCTGATCAACCATGTTGCCGGCAATTTCAGTATTAGCCCTCGCTTGTTGCTAGCGCTGGTTGAATACCAAACCGGCGCATTGAACAGTTTAGACCCAAGCAAAGCCGAAGAAGATTATCCATTTGGCTTCCAGCATTACGCCCATAAGGGCCTGTATCGCCAGTTGACCTGGGCTGCCAACATCCTTAATAACGGTTATTATGGTTGGAGGACAGGAAAGTTAACCGCTTTTGAACTGGCCGATGGCTCGCTGGAACGGCCCGATCCCTGGCAAAATGCCGCCACTGTAGCGCTGCACTATTACTTCGCACAAACCATGTCTGGAGAAGAGTACAATCAGGCCGTTCACAGTCAGGGATTCGAAGCAGTTTACGAGTCTCTTTTCGGCAACATACCCGAAGACGCCCCCTCCCATATACCGGGAAACCTCAAACAACCAGCGATGAATTTCCCATTCGAATGGGGAAAATCCTGGTCATTTACCGGTGGGCCTCATACCGGCTGGGGAGATGGCGAACCCTTTGCCGCAATTGACTTTGCCCCACCGGCCGTCGTTGGAGGCTGTGCCGGGACGGAAGAATGGGCTACTGCAGTTGCCGATGGCATAATCGCGCGAAAGTCAACTGCAACCGCCGAGCTCGATCTCGATGGGGATGGCGATGAACGCACAGGTTGGGTCGTCTTTTATCTACACCTTTCCACTGCGAGCATCCCACCGGCCGGAACTCAATTAAAAACCGGCGACCCCATTGGCCATCCCTCTTGCGAAGGAGGCGTCTCCACAGGCACCCATGTGCATATTGCCCGAAAATACAATGGGGAATGGATTCTGGCAGGGGGCCCGCTAGCTTTCAACCTGGAGGGTTGGATTGCAGCCAATGGTTCTGGCCCCTATCAGGGAACCATGTCGCGCTTCAGCCACAGTATTCGGGCTTGTGTCTGTTCAGATCAGGCCAGTCAAATTCAGTCAGGCAGCCTGAAAACCCCTCAATAATAATCCGCCCAGACCTGCTATCTATCCCTCCAGGATAGTTTTCTTGATATCAATAGGAACGATCCTTCCAAACATCGCCTGCGCTGGACAATATTTAGTGGCCGAGAGCTCGATCGCTCGCTCGACCGCCTCGGGATCAACCTGGTGGCCAGTGATGACATATTCAATTGTGATGTGCGTAAACACTCTAGGGTGTTCTGTCGCTCGCTGACCCTCCACTTTCACTTCAAAAGCGGTAATAACCTGGCGCTTCTTGGTCAGGATAGAGATGACATCCATGGCAGTGCACCCCGCCAACCCCATAATCAAAAGCTCCATGGGACGGAATCCGTCCTCGTCGCCTCCAACAAGTTTCTCAGTTCCAAGCGGCGCTTTAAATCCGCTTCCTGCCGCTCCTTCAAAGCTCATCCTGCCTTTCCAGGTTACTTTTGCTTCCATGGTCAGTTCTCGCTCGTGTGCAGGGATAAAGCTTCGCGGATCTTCTCCATAAGATACTGTTCCGGCGCCGCCCCAATCAATTCCGAGGCTCCACCATTGATCACAGTATGTGGAACTCCGCTTACATTATGTCGGGCAGAAAGTTCAGGAAATTCCATTGCTTCTACCATTTCGGCCTCAACCATTGGACTCTCCATGGCCATTTGATGTGCCAGCACAACAGCTTGAGGGCAGTAAGGGCAAGTGGGAGTCACAAAAACCTGCAAAGTGATTGGGGACTTTAAGTCCGCCAGAAACTCACGCGTAGCGGGTTGCAATCCCGAATCGCCGGATGAGACCATCAGGATATCTCGTATTAGAGAAGTAAATTCATGCCCCGCAGGGATTCCAAGATACCGAATCCCATGATCAACAATCTCTCCTTGATCGTAGGCTGCCACAAGAAAGCTGGGCGCTTTGTCTACATGGTATTTGTTGCTCTCTTCCGGGAACTTTTCCAACTCATAAATCTCAAGATGAAGTTTATCGGAAAGTGAGGTCACCTCGGTAATCAATTGTTTTGTATCCTCACAATACGTGCAGTTTTGATCCTCGCTTCCGAAGAAAATAATCGCCACATCCCTTTTCAAAGACTGAAATACCTCTTTGACCTGTTGCTGCGTTCGTTCATCAAGCAGTTTTTCCATATTTTGCTCCAATTTGCATATTTTGTTTACCTAAAACAATAGATGCACTAACCCCCTCAAAGTTACAGGACCAACTTCACTTCAAGAAATCCCGCAAATTAAGGCGGTAAAACAGGCGCGTTCGGACATCCTCAGGCAAAGTCTGGCTTTCATCTTCATGCTGGTATAGTTCAACAGTCTTTTTCAGCGTGTCCACAACAATCCTGCAATTCTTACATTCCTTAAGATGCTGCTCAAGTTCCATGCACAAAGCGGAATCCAATTCGCCATCAATATAGTCTGAAAGGCTGGTCAACAAATCATGGCAATTAGAATGTCCCATCATCCCGCATTCTCCGTCAGAGCTTTGCCAAAATATTCTGAAAGATCTTCCCTTAAGCGCAGGCGAGCTCTGAGCAACCTTGTTTTCACTGCGCCTTCGCTAATCCTCAGGACCTCTGCCGTTTCCTTAACAGAAAGCCCTTCGACATCCCGCAAGAGAAAAACCGCTCGCAAAGAAGCAGGTAATCTTTGCACCGCCTGATCCATGTGCTGTTTCGCCTCGGAAGATTGAAGCTCCTTCTCAGGCAAAAAGCGCCAATCGGTAAAATGGTATGGGGTGACAATTGCATCCTCGTGGTCGTCCTGTCCTTCTATCTCAAGCGACAACTCGGGTTTCCGCTTGCGAACGATCATGAGCGCTTCATTCGTGGCAATCCGATACAGCCAGGTGGCGAGGCTGGATCGGCCTTCAAAGTTTGCAATAGAGCGATACGCTTTGAGAAATGTCTCCTGAAGTACATCTTCTGCATCTCGTTGATTTTCTAAAATCCGAAGAGCGAGCTTATAAATCTGACCTGAATAGGCTTCAACCAATTTGGCAAACTCGGCTCGATCGCCATTTTTTAATAAATCCAATGAGATCGTGTCAGAAGTCAGGTTGATTTCATTCATTGATTAGATTCATAAAACACGCAATGGTTACAATTTTTCCTAAAATTGGCCACACGGTTTGAAAAATAAGGCAGTATCGCTGACGCCATTGCTGGTCCATATAAACCGCCAGTTTTTGAGAGTATTATAAGCGATCTCCCAGAGAGGAGAAGCAGGAGCATTTCCTAAAGGTATAGAGTTTGGAGATATTGACCGGCTGGGAAGATAATGGTTGACATTATCAATAATCAATAATCCACCTGAACGCAACTTTCGGATTGCCAAATGTGCGCACTCATCGCGATAAATTCCATCAACAAGCACAAAATCCAGGCTTTCATCTTCCAGAATTTCAGCGGTTTCCACGTAGGATGGCTTTGCAATACCCATCTCATGCTTCTGAACCAACCGGTAATCAATATTGGTGAGATTAAGGGTCTGAAGCTTTTTTGACACAATTTCATACCATGCCGGGTTGTGCTCGATGCTGAACAGAGATGCCACTTTCTGACAAAACCAGACCGTGCTGCGGCCAGAGCCGAATTCCAGGCCGCGGTCCTTTGGCAAAAGCCAGGTGGCAAGAATCGAGTTCGCCTGTTGGGTCAGCCACGGCAAATCTGGGTTTGAAGTTCGGTATATTTTTTCAATGCTGCGATTTAATAGATAGCGCGGGGTCCAATGACGAAGATCTCTCAAAGATGCACACTCCAATTCACAATTGAGAAAGCGGCCAGGTTGGAAGTACATCCATATCCAGGGAGTCGCGTTGCCCCTTGGCGTAGCGATAGTAACCTGCCGATGCGATCATTACGGCGTTATCTGTGCACAAAGAAAGAGAAGGGATATGCACAGGAAATTCGGTTTGGGCCAAAAAGGCTGTTCGAAGGGCACGGTTTGCAGAAACGCCCCCGGCCACAAGGATATTTTCTACCTCGAAGGTTCTGGCAGCCTGGATTGTTTTTCCAACCAGCGTGTCTACGACGGCGGCTTGAAAACTGGCGGCAAGATTCTCGACAGGGAGGGGTTTCTGTTTTTCTTCAAATTCCCGCACCACCCTGAGAACAGCGGTTTTCAGACCGCTGAAAGAGAAATTCCAGCTCCCTTCCAGGCGAGGTCTTGGGAAATTAAAAGCCTCTGCGTTTCCTTCTGCCGCCGCTTTCTGAATTGCAGGCCCGCCAGGATAAGACAAATTGAGAAGCCTGGCTACCTTGTCGAAAGCCTCTCCAACAGCATCATCCAGCGTGCCGCCCAGACGTTGATAATCTAAATGCCCGCGTACAAGATTCAACTCCGTATGCCCGCCCGATACAAGCAACGCCAGCAGAGGGAACTTCGGTTCTGGCGGCAGGTGGGTCACATCGCCAGGTGAAACCCAGGCAGAATAGATATGTCCTTCAAGGTGATTCACCCCAACAAGCGGCAAATCAGCTGCCAGAGACAGGCCTTTAGCCATATTCATCCCGACAACCAGCGAACCGGCCAAACCCGGGCCGCGCGTTACGGCAATCGCATCCACATCATTTAACGTGAGATGAGCCTGATATAAAACCTGTTCCACCACCGGGAAAATCGATAAGATATGCTGCCGCGAGGCGACTTCAGGAAACACGCCGCCATACTTCGCATGCAAATCTACCTGAGAAGCAACGATGCTTGCCAGTTGCACGCGTCCATTTTCCACAACAGCAGCAGCAGTCTCATCGCAGGAACTTTCGATTCCCAAAATACGAGCCGGCGGGAGAGAAATAGGATCATTCATCGATTCCATAGTCCTCAACTTTTCACTGGAATAACCAGATCCATGGAAAAATCCCCCACCACACGAAATCCATTTTCTTCTACAAATAACGTGTTCTCCAGACGAACACCAAGACCTTGATCTGGATAATATAATCCCGGCTCAATCGTAATAACAGAACCAGGGGCAAGGATATCCTCTTCTAAACCCTCCATAGAACTCGAAGGCCGCTCATGAATATTCAATCCCACGCCATGACCAAGGCTATGAACGTATCCAACCTCAGTCCTTGGATTGCTCAGCACTGTAGGATGTCCCATCGCTTCAAACAGTTCACAAGTTCTCCGCTGATAATCCGAAAAAGGAGCGTTCACCCTTAGCTCAGCGATAATCTGATCATAAACTGTCTTCACCTGCTCAAAAATTTTATAAACCTGATCAGGAGCATACCCCAGACACCAGGTTCTTGTCATATCATAGAAATATCCTCCCCCCTGTTCACAAGGGAAAATATCCAAGACAATTGGTTGTCCAAGGCGGAGAAAGTCCGAAGCAGTTCCGCTGCTGTGGGGAACTCCCGCGTCTCGTCCAATGGAAAATATCGTCCCCTCAGGATTTTCAGCCCCGCTTTCAGCCAGCCACAGGTTAATCTTAGATTTGACGTCTCCGATGGTAATGGGTTCGCCTGCCCGGTTTACCAGAACGTCGCCTTTTGTCCGCTGACTTGCCAAAAAATCCACTACTTTTGCAACAACCGTTGTCGTAATTTTGCCCATTTCCCGAATATGTTCAAGTTCTTCTGCATCTTTAGTCATCATCGCGCTCGACAACAGGTCGTTTTCCTGAAACCCAACCAACGTGATTTCCGGCATAATGGTTTGAAGTTTTGAGAAAAAGGCGTACCCTTTTCCAAGGTCGATTTTCCCATAGAGAGCAACTTTTCCTGAGGACACCCCAGCATCGATCAACATTTTCCGATAACGGAAAGCCATTGCAAGAGCAAAATCCTTGTCAGCCTCGTTGATAAAATCCTTGATCGGATAATCAAGATAGCTGCGTGTATCTAACCCGGTTTTTATAGCCTCATCCCGTTCCATGGACGCATGGAATAACACCGCTGTCCGGTCGCGCGGTTTAACCAAATCAGCATGTGTCAGGTGCACACCGCCCGTAAAGTAAACCATATATGGGTTGTGATCTCCCGCTCCGGTAACCAGGAGAGCCTCTACATCATTACGCCTCATCAAATGATCCAGGTCTTTTTTCATACCACCATCCCATTGAATACTCACACGATCCCTTTTATTGCGTTTTGCAAACCAACCAGCAATGCCCCATCCTGGTCTGGTAAGATTGTTCGAGGATCAAACACAACGTACTCATCTTGCACGCGTGCGATGATCGGAGGATTCGCCGAGCGTAAGCGTTTCAAGAACTGATTGGGTTGCTCAATTTTAAGGGCAAACAAATAGGTGGGCAGAGTCTCTCCCGGCAAACTTCCACCCCCAATGGTCGAAAACCCCTCGATAATTTCCCCAATTCCAAGATTTTCCTGCCAATGCCTGGCGTGAATCTCAATTTCGCGCCGTGTTTTGGCGATCATTTGCCAGACAGGCACTTCTCGCTCGGCCTCATCTTTCAAGTAATGGAGCAGAGTGGCCGAAAGCGCAGCCAGACACAGCTTGTCCGCCCGAACAGCCCTGGCAATCGGATGCCGTCTGATTTTTGCTATCAGATCCGCACGCCCCGCGATAATCCCAGCCTGGGGTCCTCCAAGAAGTTTATCGCCGGAAAAACACACCAGATCAGTACCCGCCGCGAGCGATTCTTGTACCGTTGGCTCATGAGAAAGTCCAAAACGAGTTGTGTCGAGTAAAGCGCCCGAACCCAGGTCATCCACAAACAAGACGTTGTATTCATGCGCTAAAGAGGCGATTTCGCTCAGCGAAGGTTCACTTGTGAAACCAATGATTTTGAAATTAGACTGATGGGCGTGTAAAACCAAAGCGGCTGGTTCTTGCAGAGCTTCTTGATAATCCAATAAATTTACCCGGTTTGTTGCGCCTACCTCAACAAGTCTTGCGCCCGACTGCTTCATCACATCCGGTATTCGAAACCCGCCTCCAATCTCTACCAGTTGGGTGCGAGAGATGATAACTCGTTTACGTTTTGCCAGCGCAGAGAGGATAAGGAATACAGCGCTTGCATTATTATTTACGACCAGAGCCGCCTCGGCGCCTGTAATACGCCGCAACAGTTCCTCAGCATGAACCCCTCTTGATCCCCGATTCCCTAGTTCAAGATCGTACTCCAGTGTTGAATATCCCCCGCTCAAACTGGCCAAAGCCTGCAATGCCGATTTGCTCAACGGAGCACGTCCAAGGTTGGTGTGTAAGACCACCCCTGTGGCATTGATGACAGATATTAATGTTGGCGCTGTCCATGCTTCAAGTTGTTCCCGAGCCAGATCCAAAACCAGGTGCCTTTGAGGAATCGTGCTTTGATCCTTGTATGCAGAACGAATGTCCGATAAGACGTGCCGTATAGCATCAAGCGTAAGAGGTCGCCCAAAAGACGCGATTAATTCTGCCGCAGTCCGGGTTTGCAATAGTTGCTCAATGGAAGGTAAGGAGCGCAGGTCATTCATTCTTTAGGTTCTCTGGGTTTCCACTGGCTGCGCTCCCTTAACCGCAACAAGAATTCTACCAAACCGAACCCTGCTGCCAAAAATAGAGCCAGCGCCGGATTTAACACCCCCCCAGGAAGTAACCACACGATTAAATCGCCATAGATTCCAATCCAGATCGCCTGTCTGAGAATCGCGCTGCCCGAGATCGGTGTTTCACCAGGAAAACGCATATGGAGATAGGAAATGAAAGGGAGCGAAGTTCCAACTAAAGCCATAGTGAGGAGAAAGTAGAAAAGCCATCGTGGGCCCAGGGTGGGCAACATTAGAAAAATGACAACAAAAACCCCGCTCCAGCCTATAGAACCGAGAATGAAACCCGTCCAAACAAATTTGCGCAATGGGGGCAAATGGATATGCTCCTGAAGTGATGGACTTTTTTTGATTATATCATAGGGCAAATTGACCTGTTTTGGTCTTTATGTTACAATCACGACAAAATTGATCAGGGTAAGAATTAATTTCTTGCCTGCTCATCACGAGAGGTGGAGGGACCGGCCCTGTGAAACCTCGGCAACCACTTCAAATGGATGGTGCCAATTCCGGCAGAAGCTGCTCCAGCAGGGTTTCTGGAAGATGAGAGTGCTTAAGAAGACGCGCCTCTCTTGCCAGAGAGGCTTTCTTTGTTATCTAGGAGAATTGAAGAACGATAGAGGTATTCAATGGGTCAAACGTATACAAATTCCAGGTACATCGAGTTGATCAAAAATAAAATTGTCGTCTTTGATGGCGCCATGGGTACCAGTTTACAGGCTTTGGGTCTAACCGCGGCCGAATTCGGCGGTGAAAAAACGAATGGGTGCAATGATTACCTCGTGCTTAGTCACCCCAAAGCAGTCGAATCTGTTCACCGTTCTTTCCTGGAAGCCGGCGTGGATGTTATCGAGACCGACACTTTCCGTTCAAATCGTATCACGCTGGCTGAATATGGCCTCGAAAATAGCGTATTGACAATAAACCAGGCGGCCGCGGCGCTCGCGCGCAAACTTGCGGATGAATTTACGCAAAAAACAGGGCAAGAGCGCCTGGTTGCTGGTTCAATTGGCCCTACCGGCAAACTACCTTCGATGAACGACCCAGAGTTATCCGATATTTCTTTTGAGCAATTGGTGAATATCTTTTCAGAACAGGCAACGGGATTAATTCGAGGTGGCGTTGATCTAATCCTAATCGAAACTTCTCAGGACATCCTGGAAGTCAAAGCTGCAATTTTGGGTATCCATCAGGCTTTTGAAAAAAACAACGTCCGTTTGCCCATCCAGGCGCAAGTAACCCTAGACACTACCGGTCGTATGCTATTGGGAACAGACATCAGCGCCGTGCTCACAATTTTAGAGAATTTTCCTCTGGCCGCCATCGGCCTAAACTGTTCCACCGGCCCCGATTACATGCGAGAACCCATTCAACTCTTGGGAGAACAATCTACCCTGCCGGTATCCTGCATCCCTAACGCTGGTCTCCCACTGAATATCGATGGGCAAGCAGTGTATCCACTCGAACCCGAACCCTTCGCCGAAACTCTAATCGAATTTGTCAACAAATACAAAATCAACATTGTAGGCGGCTGCTGCGGAACGACGCCAGCGCACTTAAAACGCCTGGTCGAAGGATTGAAGAACACCCCACCCAATAATCGGCCTCATTTCTCCTCACCCCGTCTGGCCTCAGCCACCAGAGCAGCTATGATGATTCAAGAACCTCCTCCCTTTCTGATTGGGGAGAGACTAAATACGCAGGGAAGCCGGAAGTTTAAAGAGATTATCCTTGCAGAAAATTATGAGAATATTCTTGAAATTGCCAGACAGCAGGTGGAGAATGGCGCCCACGGATTAGATATCTGCGTCGCCTTGACTGAAAGGGCAGATGAAGCCGAGACGATCCGCAAAGTGATCAAGACTTTAGCCCCTGTGATTCACACCCCCTTTGTAATTGACAGCACCGAGCCGGAAGTTATGGAAGTTGCATTACAAACCGCGCCGGGGCGCTGCCTTTTAAATTCCGCAAACCTGGAAAGCGGACGGGAAAAGGCAGATAAAATTTTCAGTCTTGCAAGAAAATATAATGCGGCTGTCATTGCTTTGACGATAGACGAACAGGGAATGGCAAAATCCGCCGCGAGGAAATTAGAAGTAGCCAAAAGAATTTATGAAATAGCCGTAGATGACCATGGCTTAACACCTAAAGATTTGGTGTTCGATACGCTGACATTCACGCTTGCGACCGGCGATCCTGAATTCATGCAATCAGCTTATGAGACCATAGAGGGCATCCGGCTCATAAAGCGAGAGCTGCCCGGCGTACTTGCCTCCCTGGGGGTAAGCAACGTTTCTTTTGGGCTCACGCCAGCAGCTCGCCATGTCTTAAACAGCGTGATGCTTTTCCACGCCGTTCAAGCAGGACTGGACATGGCCATTGTCAACCCTGCACAGATCACCCCATACCCAGACATACCTGAAAATGAGAGAGCCCTGGCCGAAGACTTGATTTACAACCGTCGAAATGACAGCCTTCAAAGATACATTGAATATTTCGAAAAATTCAAAGGCGGCGACAAAGAAAAAACCGGTGGAACACAGGCGCTACTTTCTGCCATGACGCCCGCGCAAAGAATTCACTGGCGCATCGTCCACCGGCAAAAAGAAGATATCGAAAAGGATATTGATGTAATCATTGATGAAAATTCCGGAAACGGAAAACATGGCACCGCTATCAAAATTCTGAACGACGTTCTATTGCCGGCCATGAAAGAAGTTGGGGATAAGTTCGGAAGCGGCGAGCTTATCCTGCCTTTCGTGCTTCAATCTGCAGAGGTGATGAAAAAAGCTGTTTCTCATGTAGAAAAATATTTGGAACGAAAAGAAGGGGTATCCAAAGGAAAAATCGTCCTTGCCACCGTGTATGGAGATGTGCACGACATCGGCAAAAACCTTGTAAAAACCATCTTATCCAACAATGGGTATGAGGTGATCGATCTAGGAAAACAGGTGCCGGCTGAGACAATCATAACAAAAGCTGTAGAAATCAATGCAAATGCCATTGGGTTGAGCGCCTTGCTTGTAAGCACAAGCAAACAAATGCCATTAATTGTAAATGAGCTGCATCGAAGAAAACTGGAATTTCCTGTGCTGATTGGCGGAGCAGCCATTAACCGCCGTTTTGGCAGGCGCATTCTGCGGACTGAAACCGGAGAATATTATCGAGCCGGAGTCTTTTATTGCAAAGACGCTTTTGAAGGGTTAGAAACCATCGAAACCCTTGTGAACGGGCGCAGCCGGGAAGAGTTGCTCGATCGCATTAAGCGAGAAGCCGAGATAGAGCTTGGGCGATCCTTCTCATCCGAAACAGCAGAGGTTACAACCTCATCGCGTTCAAACGTCCCACCCGCAGAGAATATCCCGCGCCCGCCAAGTTGGGGTGTGAAGACAGTCAGACAAATGCCACTGGAAATTGTTTTCCAATTTCTCCCTCTCAACGAATTATTCCGGCTGTCATGGGGAGGAAAAAACACACACGGCGAAGACTGGGAAAAACTACGGCAAGATTTTGAGGATCGGCTGATTAAAATGCAGCACCAGGCAATTCAAGAAGGTTGGCTTAAGCCCCAAGGGGTCTATGGATATTTTCCAGCCCAATCCACGGGAAACGATTTAATCATCTATGCCCCCGATAGTATTGATTCCGGCAACCCTGTCGAACTGGCGCGAATGTCTTTCCCCCGTCAGAGCAGCGGCGAAATGTTGTGCCTATCGGATTACTTCATCGAGGTTAACCCTGAAAAGTATGATGTGGTTGCATTTCAAGTAGTGACGGTCGGAAACGCCGCCGCCGAGCTGATTGGAAAATTACAAGAGGAAGGCAACTATAGCGAAGCTTATTTTATTCACGGACTGGCAGTGCAAACCGCCGAAGCCACAGCAGAATACTTGCATCGCCATATTCGCCGTGAATTGGGCTTATCAGAATATCAGGGCAAGCGATACTCATGGGGTTACCCCGCCATTCCAGAACTAAAAGACCATAAAACTGTGTTTCAACTTTTACATGCCGAGAGAGAGCTTGGCATGAAACTTACATCGGCTTACCAGCTCGTTCCGGAACAATCTACCGCCGCGATCATCGTTCATCATCCCCACGCAAAATATTACAACGTGGGTGAAAACCGTATCAACCAACTCATCAAAGAGTAACTCATGGAAAGAAACAATAATCCATTTCTATCGTTGATAAAATCTGGCCGCCCTGTCCTGTTTGATGGTGCAATGGGGACAATCCTCCATCAGCGCGGCATTGGATTTGATGAGTGTTTCGATGGATTGAATCTGAGCCAACCTGCCATCGTGGCAGAGGTACATCGCGAATACATTGAGGCTGGTGCCCAGGTCATTCAAACCAATACCTTTGGCGCCAACCGGTATAAACTGGCACGCCACGGGTTGGAAGAAAAAGTTAAAGAAATTAACACCGCAGCCGTGGAATTGGCCAATCGGGTGATTATGGCCTCTTTTAAGCCCGTGCTGGTTGCCGGAGATGTTGGCCCATTGGGAGTCCGGTTAGCTCCATTTGGAAGGGTGCAATTGGATGAAGCCATAGCATCTTTTTCCGAACAAATCTCTGCCCTCGCCAATAGTGGAGCGCATCTAATTATTATCGAAACGATGACCGACCTGTATGAGGTGCATGCTGCCATTCAGGCCGCCCGAAGAGTTGCTCCCCACCTGCCCATTATTGCCTCAATGACCTTTACACGCGATGACCGCACGCTGTTAGGAGATAGCCCTTCCAAAGTCGCACAGAAAATTAACGAAGATGGTGCAGATATCATAGGGGTAAACTGTTCAGGTGGGCCTAATCAAATCCTCCGGATCCTCAAGCAAATGCGGCAGGCCGTCCCGCATGGGCGCTTCTCTGTGATGCCTAACGCTGGTTGGCCCGAACAAATTGGCGACAGAATTATGTACCCGGCTGCGCCTGAGTATTTCGGAGAGTACGCGCTGGCCTTCTGGCAGGCAGGCGCCTCTGTAATCGGGGGTTGTTGTGGAACAACACCCAAACATATCGAGGCAATGGCAAAAGCTCTCCAGTCTGCTCCAGAGCTTAATACGATAGCTGGATTACCGATTTCTTCCCTCGAAGGAGAGGAAGCATCGCCAGCAGAACAGCCAACAGAACTCTCAAACAAAATTTCTAACAAGAAATTTATTATCGCCGTTGAGATGGATCCTCCCCGTGGCTTATCCACACACAAACTATTGGCAGGAGCAAGTCTATTAACAGAATCAGGGGCCGACGTAATCAACGTTGCGGATAGCCCGATGGCGCGTATGCGGATGAGCCCCTGGGCAGTATGCAATCTCATCCAAAGAAAGGTGGGAATTGAAACAATCCTTCATTTCCCAACCCGCGGCCGTAATCTCATCAGAGTTCAGGGTGATCTATTGGCAGCGCATGCGCTGGGCGTTAGAAATGTCTTTGTTGTAATGGGTGATCCAACCGCAATTGGGGACTATCCAAACGCCATGGACAACTTCGATCTGGTTCCCTCTGGCTTGATTAAACTGATCAAACAAGGTTTCAATATGGGCGTTGATCATGCTGGGACCAATATCGGTCAACCCACAACCTTCCTCGTCGGCTGTGCATTGAATCTGCTTCCTCCGGACCCGATCAAGGAAATCAAGACCTTGAAGAAGAAGATCGAAGCAGGGGCCGATTTTATCTTAACCCAACCAATCTACGACTTAAAACCCATTCAATCTTTTTATGAAATGTATAATAATCTGTATGGTCCCCTGGAAATCCCGCTTTTCGTTGGCATCTTGCCCTTGGCAAGTTCTCGCCATGCGACCTTTCTAAATCAAGAAGTGCCAGGAATTACGATTTCAGAAGAGCTTGTTGCCAGAATGTCATCTTCAGGGGAAAATGGAGCTAAAACAGGGGTGAGAATCGCGATAGAATTGATAGAAGGAATCAAAACTCTTGCCCAGGGCATCTACCTGATGCCTGCCTTTAGTCGCTATGATCTCGCCGCCGAAATAATCGAAGAAGTGCGCTCATAAAGCATGAAATTATCAATCGGAAAAATCGAATGCTCCTGACAATTGATATCGGCAACACGAATATTACCTTAGGGCTGTACGAAAATCAAAATTTAGGGGCCCGCTGGAGACTTGCCACAGACCATGACCGCATGCCAGATGAGTATGGTCTTCAGATTCTGGGACTGCTTGAAAACAGCGGTTGTAAATTGAACTCTATTGAAGGCGTTTGCCTGGCTTCGGTTGTTCCCCCCCTCACAGGGAGAATCCTTCAGGCGTGTCAGCAATACCTGGGAAAACAGGCGTTCATCGTTGATCACAAGGTGAAAACAGGGATAAAAATTCTTTACGAAGACCCGTCGGCTGTTGGCGCAGATCGAATTGTCGATGCCGTTGCAGTTAAGCAGCTCTATGGAGGCCCAGCTTGTGTGGTGGATTTTGGCACTGCGACGACATTCGATGCCCTGGATAAGAATGGGCAATACCTCGGAGGCGCCATTGCTCCAGGCATCGGAATTGCCGCCGAAGCGCTCGTTCAGCACACGGCCAAGCTTCCACGTGTAGATTTTCAAAGGCCGCCTTCTGTAATCGGTCGCAATACCGTTCATGCAATGCAATCGGGGCTGCTGTTCGGATATGTTGCAATGGTAGAAGGGATGGTGGAACGCTTTCGAGCTGAATTAAGCCCTGAAATGAAAGTCATTGCAACCGGCGGACTGGCCGAGATTGTCGCCAACGAAACCAAAGTGATCCAGGTCTTAGCGCCCTGGCTAACCCTGGATGGCCTTCGAATCATTTGGGAAATGAACCATTAAGAAATGCCAAACCCATTAAAAAACCAAACCATTCTCCTCGGCGTAACCGGAAGCATCGCGGCATATAAGGCAGCCGATTTAGCGTCGAAGCTTCACCAGGCTGAAGCCATCGTTGAAGTTGTATTAACCAATAGCGCACTGAAATTCATCACGCCCCTGACCTTTCAATCCGTAACCGGCAGAAAGGCTTACACCGACGCCGACCTATGGGGAGGTGAAGGCCATGTAACCCACATCGGATTAGGAAGGGCAGCCAGACTGATTGTAATTGCTCCAGCGTCCGCAAATACAATAGCTAAATTAGCGCATGGCATCGCCGATAATTTATTATCGGTAACTGTGCTTGCCTCACACTGCCCATTGTTAATTGCTCCGGCGATGGATGCAGGCATGTATGATCACCCGGCCACCACTGAGAATATTGGCATCCTCAAGAATAGAGGGGCTCATTTTGTTGGGCCAACAGCTGGACATCTGGCTTCGGGTCTGGTGGGGGTTGGAAGGATGTCCGAACCTCAAGAAATATTAAACTACGCCCGTTGGATTCTCTCGACCGGGGGACCACTTTCCGGCAAGAAAATTGTGGTCACTGCCGGCGGCACCCAGGAACCAATAGACCCCGTTCGACTAATCACCAATCGCTCATCTGGCAAACAAGGGTTTGCATTAGCTCAGGCTGCCGCGGATGTCGGCGCAGATGTTGTCCTGATCTCCACCGTCACGCATCTCCCCGTGCCAGTTGGAGCCAGCCTGGTCAAAGTATGCACTGCTGCAGAAATGCACCAAGCGGTCCTGCAAGAGATCCAAACTGCAGATATTTTGATCATGGCGGCAGCCGTCGCCGATTTTCGTCCGGCAAAACAGGCTGACCAAAAAATCAAGAAGGATTCAGGAGTAACTACCATCCCCTTGGAGCCAACGATAGATATCTTGCAAGCCGTAAATGAATACCGGAAGAAGACGGGATATCCCCGTAAAGTTATTGGGTTTGCAGCAGAAAGCCAAAATCTGCTGGAGAATGCAACCAAAAAATTACAAGCAAAAGGTTTAGACTTGATTATCGCAAATGACATCAGCGCGTCAGACGCTGGCTTTGAAGCAGATACGAATCGAGTTACTTTCCTTTATCCCAACGGGGAGCAGAAAAACCTTTCAAAGATGGCAAAGAGCGAAGTATCCGAGAAAGTCATCGAACAGGTAATTGAATGGTGTTAAAGAAATGGCTTTTGCCAGGGATCATCCTGTTGCTGCCGGCTTTGGTGAGCTGCCTGAGCATAGATTTGTTTCAAGGGAACGATACCATCCCCGCTGTGCAAGACAAAGCCGCCCAACTATTACCTACTGAAGAACCATTCCCTGTCAATAACACCCACTCGCCAGAGACGTTTACATCATCAGAGAAAATACTCACTCCAACCACATATCCCTCCCCAATTCCCCCGCCCGGCGGCTTTACCCAATCGGTTTTGGGGCTTGAGGGTATCACCTCGGAAATTAATCCTTTGACTGGTCTGTCTGTCGATGAGCTTTGGCGACTTGAAAGACACCCAGTCATGGTGAAGGTATCCAACTCATTAAACGTTCGGCCTCAATCCGGCCTGTCCTTTGCAGATATTGTCTTCGAATACTACATCGGCGAGGGGATCAACCGTTTCCTGGCCGTTTTTTACAGCCAGGATGTCCCCCAGGCAGGACCAATCCGGTCGGGAAGGATGGTTGATGCACAGCTCGTCAGCATGTACCGCGGCATCCTTGCTTATGGAAGCGCAGATCCCCGAGTAGATGAGATTCTGAAAAGAGAATTGGGGGATCGGGCAATTTCCCACCTGGAAATCGGATGCCCGGTCATTTGTGGTCAGGATACTCATGCGAATCCAGGAGTCTATGGAAACACTTTTGAATTGACCCAATATTCAAGAAAATTAGGGCTTGACGAAAAACGACAAGAACTACATGGCTTCTTTTTCGATCCCGCTCCTCCCTCGCAAAACGAATATGCCGTTCAAGTAGGAATTCAATATGCGAAGTTCAATAGAGGAGAATGGCGCTACGACCCAGAAACAAAAACCTACAATCGTTGGACAGATGACAAAGGCGATTCAACCAACATGATCCCGTTGACAGATCGCTTGACAGGGGATCAGGTCACTGCAGCAAATGTGATTATCTTATTTGTAGAATATGTGGAATTTAATCCCACCCTCCATAATATTAAAGTGTGGGATAATCAAGAGGGTCAGCGAGCTCTATTTTTTAGAGATGGGGTATTAATTAATGGATCCTGGCGCGCTCCTGGACATCATCAGCCTATCCAATTCTATAACGACTTCGGGCTACCTATGGCATTAAAGCCGGGGAAAAGTTGGATAACCCTTGTAGGAAATAGTTCGACATTCGATACAATAGGACCGGGTGCATGGGAATTGAGATTCCGTCTTCCATAAAACTAACACTTAAAAATGTAACAACAAAGCCATGACGCGCATATTAGTAATATCCGATATCCATGCAAATTTGACAGCTTTGCAGGCTGTCCTGGATGCGGCAGCGAATGTAGATGCCACCTGGTGCTTGGGGGATCTCGTTGGTTATGGACCCGACCCCAATGAATGCGTCGAGTTGGTACGTTCAATTCAAAATCTTACCTGCTTGATCGGGAATCATGATGCCGCCGCGATCGGGTCAATCGACACAATGTTCTTCAATCGAGAAGCCAGGCTTTCAGCACAATGGGTAAAATCAAGGATTTCAAAAGAAAACATCCTGTTTCTAAAGAGCCTACCAGAACGCGTCGTTATTGGAGAAGCCACCCTGGTTCATGGCAGCCCGCGCAATCCAGTTTGGGAATATTTGCTCGATATTCAGGCTGCCGCTATCAATTCCTCGTACTTTAAAACCCAGCTTTGTTTTGTCGGCCATACTCATGTTCCCGTGGTCTATACGGTAGACGAACTAGGCGGTGGAACAATGAGAAAGCTTGACCACAAAGAGATTGTCCCCTTAAAACAAAGATTAATCATAAACCCTGGATCTGTTGGTCAGCCAAGGGACCGGGACAAACGCGCGTCGTACGCGATCTATAACCCAGAGCAAAAAACCTGGGAAGCTTATCGCATAGATTACGACATCAGCAGCGTCCAGCAACGGATCGTTACCGCAAAATTACCTCTTAGGCACGCCCAAAGACTTGCAGAAGGCTGGTAAATCCAGGGAACTTTTTATTTGCACCAGCGTCCAACAAGAAAGGATTCTTGTTATAGGAGGAGAATATGAAAAAACCGGTTATTTTCACGATCAGCATACTCTTTGTAATTGCTGTTATTACGACAGGATGCGCGTCCGGTGCCGCCGCTCCAGTGCCCGAATCCGCAGATCAAAAGTCTGTCATGCTCGAAGCAGAAGCGCCTGCTGCTACACCAATCGCCATGGAAGCAGGGGGAAGAGGCGCTGAAATTAGCTTCGACACGAACGTTGTAGAACGGATAATTATTAAGAATGCAGACCTCTCCATCGTCGTGGAAGATCCGGCAGCTTCAATGACAGCCATTGGAACGATGGCAGAAGGCATGGGTGGGTTTATCGTCTCTTCGCAATTGTATAAAACCAGGACTGAAGAGGGACTGGAAGTTCCGGTTGCCGATATCACGGTCAGGGTCCCGGCGGAAAAACTAACAGAAGCCATGGATCAAATAAAATCCCTTGTTGCCGACCCTCAAATGGATGTTCTTTCCGAGAACGTCAGCGGCCAGGACGTGACCAAAGAATATACGGATTTGCAATCAAGACTAAAGAATCTACAAAATGCCGAAGCTCAGCTTGAAAAAATCATGGCGGAAGCATCCAAAACTGAAGACGTTCTAAATGTTTATCGCGAACTCACCAATGTGCAGGAGCAGATCGAAGTAATCAAAGGACAGATTAAGTACTACGATGAGTCCTCACGGCTTTCCGCCCTCCATGTCAACATTCAATCCCAAGAATCGGTAAAACCCCTGACAATCGGAGGTTGGCAGCCCGTTGGAGTAGCCAGGGATGCTTTGCAAGCTCTTATCGACACCCTGAAATTCCTGGCAAATGCAGCCATTTGGTTAGTCATCTTCTGTCTGCCCATTTCAATTCTCATCGGTATCCCTGGATGGCTAATAATCAGAACCGGCCGTCGTTGGTGGCTTAAGAGAAAACAACAAAAACAAGCAGAAGCTCTTGTTAAAGAAGAAAAATAGTAAACAAACCGCCGGCCAAAAAACCGGCGGTTTGTTTACTAGTCCTCACCTTTTTGCATCAATTCCAGAATAACCTTCTCAAGCTCCTGGGGCATACATGGCTTTGAAAGTACCCTGGAAGCTTTGAATTCCAATAACAACATTTCTTCTTGCAATCCTGTGGCCGATAAAACAATGACCGGTATGCGCTTCAGGGCTGAATCAGATTTTACAATTTTTAGAAAATCAAAACCGTTCATCCCCGGCATGATCACATCACAAATTACGACATCAATTTTGCTGTGCCTTAAGATTTCTAGCCCCTCCTCTACAGAAGGAACGTTGGAAACCAAAAAGCCCTGTTTCTGAAGGTACATAGAGAATAATCTTCGGATAATTACGTCATCGTCAATTACTAAAATATGCACAGCCATACCTGTTTTCTCCAATGTTCGTAGCAATGATTGGGGTTTTTCACATGCAATAAACTAAATATAGCACAAGAAGGGAAAGCACAAGTCACCCGAATGGTATAATCGGCAATATGCAACCAATCGTCGCCCTGGATATAGAAACAACCGGTCTCTCCCCTGAAAGTGATGCAATTATAGAAATAGGCGCTGTCCGTTTCAATGGCAATCGGGTAGATGCTGAATGGTCAACGCTTATCAACCCCAACCGTACTATTCCTCAATTTATTACACAATTAACTGGAATTACGAATGAAATGGTCCGCAACGCCCCTCCCATTGAAGCCGTATTGGATGATTTCGCAGAATTTGTGGGGAATTTACCAGTTTTAGGGCATAACGTACAATTTGATTTATCTTTCTTGCAAAAACACAAGATCGTTTCCTTCAATGAAATCCTGGATACTTACGAACTTGCTTCTGTCTTATTGCCAACAGCCAGCCGATATAATCTGAGCGCCCTGGGACAACAACTAGGCGTGTTGCTCCCGGCGACTCATCGAGCGCTCGATGATGCCCGTGTAACCCATGCCATCTTCCTGAGGCTTTACGAGAAAGCGCTTGAATTGCCTCCGGAACTGGTGGAAGAAATTTTTCAGTTAAGCGAGCCTCTCAATTGGGGGGCTTTCTGGATATTTGAACGTGCGCTCATGCAGAAGCAACACAAGACAACCGCCCCTGTCAGACGCCTCCCTCTAGCGCCAAGGATCCTAAAAGATCAGAAATTAGCCCCGCCGCTCTCGCCCGTGGACCCTCCTCATCCTTTG
>Ga0067045_1029362_pt1 | contig 21384 bp, 17 predicted proteins | sample TerdegcTABiofilm_FD_59184 | JGI IMG/M metagenome (GOLD analysis project Ga0067045, IMG submission 59184) | Combined Assembly of (Gp0054472, Gp0054536) Wastewater bioreactor microbial communities from Singapore -Terephthalate degrading...
CGGCGGCGGGGGTGTACACTATATTCATTATGAAATTATTTTAAGGAATTATTACTGTTTTAGATTATAAACTATAAAAGAATAGGTTTTATCAAGAATAGTCAGGAAATTAATTGAATTAATGAGATAGTTATTTTGTATTAGTCAAATGAATTCCATCTTTTTCTGTAGAATAATAGAGTGTATAAACTTTATATTCATAACAAAAATTATAAGGAGGAATATCATGAAGTTAATAAAAGTAACTCAGATTATCGCAAAAAACGAAAATACTGAAATACGCAGTTATTGATTCATTTTTACTTTGTGATTAATTTGATACATAAGTTTGGAGGCTATTGGGTGGCCAGTTTTACCAATTCTGGGGGTGGTCCCCAGTAAAATTGACAACAGGGTATGCCTTCTTCAAGATAAAATGAAAATGTGTAACCACTAAAGCGATAGTTATCGGTATTATCTTCACTGTCTAATGCGGCAAGATAATCATACAGATAATTCTCAACACAATACGCTATAATTTTAGCTAGTGACATCTTACATATTTTCCGCACATCCATAACAAACTCATACTCATTCTCGTATAAATACAGATGTACGCGTTTCCAGGTGTGATATCGCTTTCTATACCGTAACCGTGTGTAGCTTTTAACCGGTATACGTTTATAGGACAACACATAGTTTATGAAATTTATAATGAAGGTATGAAGAGATAGTTTTTTGATAGCGGCATATTGTTTTAAAAGCGTTAAATGTTCTACTGTGATGCATGTAGTTGTCTCTATATTCATATGTTCCCTCCAAAAGTATATATACTGCAACAATACTATTATTGGAACAAATTGCAACTACAATTTGAATATATAAAAAAATTAAAAACGATGATTGAAGGATAGCCGCAAGCAAATATAAAGACAAAATACTTGGTAAAGAGTAGGAAATTAATTGAATGCATCACTGACCAGAGTTGAAAGAGTAAAATAATAGTTTAAAGTTTAAGAGGAAAAAGAGAATTTTTATGGGAAAAATATAATAAGTAAATTTCTGTAGGGAATAGTAAAAAAGAGGATAAAATCATGGCAAAAGAAAAGAATACCTTCAATACTGAAGAAAAGTTAAGAGTTGTACTTGAGGGATTACAGTGTAATTATTTTTCAATTGCCATGAAAGATGCTAATCGTTCTTCGTCGGATGGATGGGTTGAAAGCAATGATGGTACATTTACCGGTGCTTTTTGTTGCAAGCGCTTATATAAGTTGACAAAATGTTTTCCGCTGATGTGGTGTTTTTTGCAATAATCAATTGCAAAAGAATCAGCCTGCCGTTCAAACTCGCGTGAATAGCCATTATGAATAAGCAAAAGGGGAAGCCCTATCGTTGTGGTGGATACAACATCGCCAAAAATTGCAATGGCTATTACCAGTAATCCAGAATTAAGCAGTATATTGCGTACACCATGGCGGTATACAACATGAGCTGTTTCATGTGCTAGTATTGTGAAAAGCTCATGTTTGTGCTGAATCAATGTAACAAAGTCATCGGTAATGATAAATGTGCCATCAGGAAGTGCAAAAGCATTGGGGCCAATTAAATTGCTATGTCTAAAATATAAGGTGAAGGTGTATTTGTTTTTTTCAGGTATGGTGGCAATAAATTCTTTAAACTGTGTTTTTATAGTATGTATACGTGTTTGTGGTAGCTGTGTTTGTGTAAAAAACTGTTTATCAAGATACTCAATAGTTTTTTCAGAAATAAGGTGCAGGGTGCTTGTAGGAACAGAAAAAGCTATATGTGTTACAATTGCAGGAAAAATAAATTTTATAAAAATAAAAACTATAATAATTGAAACCGCAATAAGGGCCACTATTGCTGTAACATGTGATTCAAGGTAATAGAGTAGTGAATGAACGGTATTTTTTTGCTTGGGAGAAATTTTTGCAATCATTGCATCCACAGCATTGTTGTCTTTTGTTGTGAACATATCGCCGTCAGGCATTGTGATTTGCCGTTGAGTATTTGCAACACGGGGTGATATGGTAAGATAAGAAATATGTAATTTTTTTGTAGTGGATTCTGTTTCAATGATGATGTCCCCATTATCAAAGTAGTACAAAGTAGCAGCGTGAGGAGTACTGATACCTTTATTATACAATGTACCCTTAATGTTAGAACCCGATATCAAGGTCAAGAAATCCTCCTAATTCTTCAGCAAATGATTTAATTTCTTTTTCATCCATGCTGGTGATGTCATCAAGATTGTTTTCAAGTGAAATAGAAATGGAAGAATAAAAATATTTGTTATAACGAATACGTGCCCAGGGTATTGCCAACCCCAATGAAAATAAAATGGCAAGAGCATTGGTTAGAAATATGGATATATACTTTATATAATCCATTGAACAGGATAATTTTGATTGGCCGCAGTAAATACTGGATATGACGTTATTTAAGATAAAGATTTTATAAAAGGCAGAGCCAATAAAAAAAGAAATTATTAGTAACGCGTAGATGCCAAATATTGTTGCAACTATTGACGCGTCAATTGATGCAGTGTTTTCAATATTTTTTTTCAGCAGTTCAAAAAATCCTGACGAACCCAATGGTATTGCAATTCCCAGTATCACACCTGCTGATAACATGGTAATAATTGTTGCAGCAATGAATGCAATGTAGAATATTGAAGCTTTTCCTTTATACTTTATCGGGAGTATGCCAAAGTATAAATTATTGATAATATATTCCTTTTGTTTGTAGTAGATATAGGGAATAATAATTCCCAGTGTTAATGGAACCCAAATGTATATTAGTATAAAATATTTAAATGCATCCAGATAATCACCTTTAAAAATAAAAGGGATATTTTTATAAAGGGTATATTTACCTCTGAATCGCAGACTGTTGACGATTACCCATGGTATAATTGGCAATAATGATAGTGTGAGGATAATATACAGAGTTTGTGAATACTGCCCGGATAATGAATACACAACAAAAAACCCTAAGGCTAACAATCTACCTTTCAGGATATTAACAGGCATAGCAGTATATGCAAAAGGTTCATTGTCCAGGTATATATTGCCATACATATAACGGTTTGTACGCACTTTTGCCCATGCAGAATAAATGCCCAGAGTTAATACGGTAAGCAAGCCATTGACTATCCATATTTTAAAATATTCAGATGTTTTGCCAGTAAAGGAGAAGGGTAAAATTTTGGTACTGCTAACATTTGCTATGGATTCCATAACCTTTACCTCCAGAAGTATTTTTTATTCATCTACTAATCCGCTATGCATTGCACAGGGAGAGAATACAATTTTATATGGTGTGTCTGCTCCATTGTTAGTGATATGATATATTTTTATTATATTTGTCAAACCAGATAAATAGTTAAAATTTATTATGTCAACAATAATTCTTTTTTATAACGTAAATAGTTGTTATTAATTGAAAATTTATTGACAACACGTGTAAACATTTGGATTTATAATTAATTATTTTATTGTAAGTTATTATAATGATTTGAAATAGGATTCTACGCTTTCATGCATAATACATGAAGCTGAAAATTTATACTAAAATTGTTACAATAACAGTGGTATGTTTTCTATGACAATAATTAATAGAGGTTTGTTGTGAAGATAACTTTTAAATTAGTAATTTTTAAAATACTTCCCACACGGCTTTTGTCGCGGTTGTTTGGATATTGTACTTGTATTCCTTTGCCTGCTTTTATAATGAAAAAGCTCATAAACTGGTATAGTAAAAAATTTAATGTTGCGCTGGATGAGGCATTTATTCCTCCGGGTGGTTTTAGAAACTTTGATGAATTTTTCACTCGTAATCTGAAGCGGGGCATGCGCTCTGTACATCCTCACCCTATTGCCCTGGTATCGCCTGTTGATGCTATGGTGAGTGCATGCGGCAGCATTAAAGCCGGTCAATTAATTCAGGCAAAAGGCATCAACTACGATGTGGCGTCGCTTTTGCCGGGGCAGTTTCAAAGCTATTTTATTAGTGGATCGTTTATCACATTATATCTTTCCCCCGGTGACTATCACCGAATACATTCACCAATTAGTGGTACAATCGTTGGCTACCAGTATGATCCTGGAAAACTGTATACCGTACAGGACTGGCTGGTTAAAATTTTGCCCGGGCTTTTTACGGTAAATGAGCGCATAACGTCATATATACAATCTGCTTTTGGGTTAGTAGCCGTATGCAAGGTTGGTGCAATGAATGTGGGTAGGATTTCACTAAGCTACGCACCAGTATATACCAATCAATGGTGTGCAAAGCCATATTTTTATAGATTTGATGAAAGCAAGCGTCCTAAAATATCTAAAGGCAATGAGCTTGGGATTTTCCATTTAGGCTCCACTGTGATTGTGGTTACGCAAAGAAAAGTTAGCTTTCTTCCCAATATAGAGGGCAGCAAAGTGCAAATGGGGCAGGCAATTGGTTATTTTTAATTACTTACAGATAGTTTACTGGTATAGCATACACCGTATTAGAAATTGGAATAGGTTTATCTACAAGACATACTATACAGCCAAATCCAACTTTCATACCTATTTTTACAAGAACATTATAATGTAAATCGCTTTTACCCGGCAATGCAGTCTTTTTTAATCTCAATGGGATACACAACTCCATCTTTAATTATAAGTATGTCTATTTCTTTATGATCTTTATCCCTGTAAAAATAGAATGATGGATGCAATCCATTGTGCTGCCAGGTTTCTAGAATTTCTCCAACAACCCACGTTTCAAATATTGGGCCTGAAAAAGCACCTGCTTCAAGTGTGTGCGGACTTGTCTACCCGGTAAACATTTTTGCCCAATCCTTTTGTTTCTAACAATGATAATCCATAAAGGTTGATAATGCTAACCCTTCCAGATAGCGATTTGGATATTTCTTGCATCATATGAAAATGCTGTGAGCCAGTTAACCAGAAGAGATTGCTCTTCTTTTGTTTATCCGATTCCATTTTAATATATGGCAAAAGTTGTGGGGCATATTGTATTTCATCAATTACTACAGGTGGTTTGAATCGTTGTAAAAAAAGAGCAGGTTCTTCTTTGGCCATTGTTTGTAGTAGTGGATCATCCAGTGTTACATAAGTACGATTTTCTTTGCGTAAATGCAGTAGGAAATTTGTTTTTCCAACCTGACGGGCACCGGTGACTAACACAACAGGGAATTGTTTCCCTTCTGTCATTGTGAAAAACTCTAGTGACAAAGCAACCTTTTCTTCTGTAGCATTGAGATTCCTTCCCTTCGACAAGCGGTTACTGAGCATGTCGAAGTACGGTTACTGAGCTTGTCGAAGTACTTAGGACAAGCGCTAGGCTAGCAATTACTTTACATCCGCGTCATTGCTAACCCTACGGTTTGTTTTGAGACACCCCCACCATCCCCGAAATTTTTCCTTGCTATTTTTCAATTTGATACACACTGTGATTGGGAAACCCAATCACACACAACCACATTTTTTCCTTGCTATTTTTCCTTTTGTTGCGTATTTTATAAATGAAGTCAAGGAGGCAATTGTATTTGCAAAAGCCTTTATGGTTAATTTTTGTGGGCGATAGTCCTTATTAAAGAAAGGAGGCCACTATGAAAGATGTAGCCGTAAAAGAAAGCGCCATTTTTAAACAGATTGAACACTGGCGGCGACAGAAACAGCAGGTGGTCGAAGATAAGGAAAAAGCTAATACGCTGCCCTTTATTACAATTTCACGGGAATATGGCTGTGGCGGATTTGATATTGCAATTAAACTGACTGATATTTTGAATAAGGAATATCATGCTACTCCAATATGGGCAGCATATGATAAGCAGATTCTTGATAAAATAACTTCGGATTTGGGATTGACACAGGCATTAACCGAAACACTGACAAATACTGCACGAAGCAAGATGACCGATCTTTTCCAGACAACATTCAGCAAATTTCCTCCACAGGTGGCTGTATATAGAAAATTAGCCGAGGTGGTACGCACTCTGGCAATCAATGGGCATGTGGTAATAGTAGGCAGGGCAGGCAATGTTATAACCCGTGGCATGCCCTATGGGTTGCATGTGCGTATTGTTGCACCAATGAGTTACAAAGTTAAGCGTATAGCAGCAAAGCTTAAAGTTACGCAAGCTGAGGCGCGGGAAATAATTGAACAGAAGGAAATGGAACGGGAAAGCTTTATAAAAAATTTCCTTAAATTTGATCCTGAGGACCCGCATAACTATGATATAGTCATTAATAACGAAAATTTTGCTTTAGATGAGATGGCGCGCTTGATCATTGATGCCATGAAGCGTAAAGGGATTTTTGCATAATACTTTGGATATGCTGACATTTCATTGTAACGACACTGCAATTATATATAATCCAGAAAAGGATACACTGCTGTGTGTAAGCAACCCTGATGGCAAAAAGCTATGGGTTAAAAAGCTTTCAGAACCCATGGCTATTCAAAATGTACTGTATGATGACCGTTTTTACTATATTGCCTGTAGAACTGGCGATACACAGGGCATGTTTTTAACAGTGGAGCGAAGCAACGGGTCCACCATGTGGTTTATCCCGGGTCGTACGTTTTTAGAGGTTTTATATAATGGTTTTTTGTATCTTATATTTGTGGATGATAATGACAGGTATTTCCTGATAAAAGTAGAACGTGAAGAAGGCACAAAATTGTGGTATCACCAGGTAGATAGTGACCTGTATTACTATCACTTTAAAGAAGACGGGATTCTGCTCCATTACGCATCGGGAAGAAAAGAAAAGATTACTTATGACGGTAAGCGCATTATATGTTAAATTTTTTTCATCAGTTACTATCGCCCAAAAACTGCTATGATGAAATTCTAAATGAAAATTAAAGTTTTACCGATAGGTATACCGTAGGTGATAAATGTATATTACTAAGCAAGAGGTTGTGGTATGAAAGCAATGGGTGTACCAACTGAGGCTGCCAGCATATATAATCAGGCGCTTGCGTTGTCCAATCAGGGAAATTATGCACAGGCTATTGAAACATATATGCATGCGGTTGAAGTGTTCCCGCAATTTATTGAAGCATATAACAATATTGGCGAGATATATTCGCGAATGGGCAACAGCGAAAAAGCCATTCAGGTGTATGTAAAAGCATTGTCAATCAAGAAGAACCATAAGGTGCTGCTTAACTTAGGTGTTGAATATTACAACGCAGGTGATTATAAAAAGGCACTGCAATATTTTCATGAATCCCTACAGCTTAAAAGCGATTTTATTGAAGGAAACTTTTATGCAGGCATGGCATACTTCAATTTGAAGGATTATACTAATGCGCTGCGATTTTTTGAAGCAACGGTAGCACTTGACCATGTTCACCTTAAGGCAAATTATCTTTTAGCGTACATCTATTATGAAAATAAAGATTATGGAAAGGTAATAGAGTGCTTAAACCGCATATCCCATATTGCTGATGACAGGATGTTTATAAACAGGTATTATGGTTTTTGCTATTACCACATGGGTGATTTTAAAAAGGCAATAAAGTACCTTACCACGGCGTTAACCAGCAGCCCAAAATATGCTCAGTTTAAAGCGTATTTAGAAAGCTTAACCTATGAGAATAAGATAAAAGAAATTGGCGATATAGATGCAAAGATTAAAGAGCTTGAACATAAGATAATGAAAGAAAAACCCAACCTGTCCGAATATACCCGCCTGAGTATGCTGTATATTTTTAAGGGTCAGTATAAAAAGGCTGAGGACCTGCTTGTAGGTGTTAAAGCTAAAATGGCACGGTAACTATAAAACCCACAGTGTTGCTGTGGGTTTTTAATGCCTTATTGAATGCACATACGTTTATTTGTCAATTTGTTGTTAAAGGTACTTGACTGCGTGTGTATTATAGTGCCTTAACAGCTGCAGCCGTCGCTGAAGCCACCGCATGCATCACATCCACCGCTGTATTCAGGCTCATCGCTAATATTAACTACCTTTACGTGAAAATGAAGCGTTTTCCCTGCCAGAGGATGATTCATATCAACCACCACTTCATCGCTTGTGATTTCTTTGATTACTGCAGGGATCTGTGCACCGTTGTCCATCTGCAGGCCTATAGTCATCCCAATTTCGGGCTTAAACTGCTGCTGTACTTCTTCCAGTGGAAATGCATATAAAAGGTTTTCGTCATAATCCCCATAACCATCTTCGGGTGCAATAACGATATCTTTTTCTTCGTCAAGCTTCATGCCTAAAACTGCTCTGTCTAAGCCAGGTATAACCATGCCAGCTCCTGCTTGAAACTCAAAAGGTGCACCGTCTAAACTTGAATCAAACACCTGTCCGTCATCAAACTTTCCGGTGTAATGAATGGCCACATATTTACCTTCTGTTACCATAAAAACTCCTTACATATTATAATTGGTAATTGCTGCAATTTTTGTAGGTAAATGCAATAATCCTGTGGGTTAGTTGCTTTGGGCAGGTGATTACGGCATTACATGCTAACAAAAATGTAATTAATACAGCAATTATATACTACCACAATAAGATACTCTATGAATGTGTCAATATCAATATTTTTTTAGGAAAAATTTAGATTATTAATGGGCGATAGGGACTACCATAAAGGATGTCCCAATGTGACAGGGGTATAGCTCTGTAGGAGCGACGGTTTATTCACTCCCCCCACACCCTATCAATCACACGATTGATTTTTTCTTCGTAGATCTTTATCATCTCCTTGCGCCCTTCGGCAGGCTCAGGACGTCGCCCTCAATGACCTTGCGTTCGGATTCGATTTATTACAATTTTACAAAAAATTTATCCATTTCCCATTTCATAGGATTATTTGTTATGTATTTTCGAATTTTGTTCAAAGACGATTCATTTCGAACAATGTGTTCGTAATAATTGCGTTGCCAGACAGATTTATTGTGGGTATTACGTAATTGGTTGATTTGTTTTGTTGTTATGGATTTAAATCCACGGATAATCGCCCCAATGGTTTTTGATGGCGATTTAAATATATTGGTATTTGGCGTATTAATGTATGGCGCAGGTTTAGGGGCGTATGGCGATACGCCCCTACATGTTGCACCACAACCATCATCGTTTATTATAAAAATCCCATGCAAATGGTTGGGCATTATAATAAATTCGTCCACAATAACATTGGGGCGTATTTCCGATGTCCGTAACCATTCATTTTTTACCAAAATTCCATATTCATTTAAAACCATTTCCCCATCCACAATATTCCCAAACAAACATTCCCGGTTATGCGTGCACAGGGTAATAAAATATGCCCCAGGTTGCGAATAATCGTAACCTTTTAAACGTATTGAACGCCTATGATGTATTTTGGGATTGTATGGCATAATATGATATTTTTTTTAATTATAATACGGACAAATCATTATTCGCTTTTTTTAATAGAGGCGAATAGCAATTCGCCTCTACATTAATCCCCCCACACCCTATCTATCACCCGCTTTATTTTTTCTTCGTAAATTTTTATCATTTCTTTGCATCCATCAACAATTTTTCGTTCAGCCTCGATGCGGTCAACAATACGTTGCTGGACTTCGAGGGGCGGGAGGGGGATTTCATAATTTTCAATAAATAAAGCCGGTACTCTTTGGAGTCCACCTGTTCCTGTCATCATAACTTTTCCAATGTTAATAAAATTAGTCGAAGATACAAAAGGATAAATATATTCAGAAAGAATGTTTTTTAGTGGTCGAATTACATGTAATTCACTTGAACCAAAACCTATTCCATTTTTTAACTTTCGAGCAATTCCAGATTTCCCATTTTCAAAACAAGGAGTAACCTTTGCAACCAAAACATCATTTTCACGAAAATATGTATAACCTTTGTAAACATCATTTAGCTTTTTTTCTTGCTTTGGTATTACATCTTGAGTTGTACCAAGATCCTCCATGGGTAAAAATGAAACAAAAGTGTTTTTATCAAGTAATGACACTTCCGTTTTTTTAGGATTTATCTCACATACCTCCCCCAGCTTCACCATTGGCCACCCTTCGACAGGCTCAGGGCGGTGTCCGTCTTTTAATTTATCTTTTTCTTCGGGGTGTTGGGCAAGGTAGGTTTTGCGTTCTTCTTCCAGATATCCTTCTACATCGGGCTTCCAGTTGTCTATCACCTGCTTGCAGCCATCGATGAGCTTCTGATAGCCCTCTATTTCTGCCACTATCTCCTGCTGGACTTCAAGGGGCGGGAGGGGGATGGATAAAGAACAAAAATTACTTTTTGATATTTCTTTAAAAGTACCACCAGAAGCCAATTTTTCCATATCTGGAATTATTTTTTTCAACATATATGCTAAATACCATTCATTAACCAAATCTTTTCTTTTAATAATAATATTTTTAAAACCTTGATTTGTTGACAGTTCTATTTTATTTATACCAATTCTACCTATTGTTGCACGTGTTGATACAATAACAGAGTCAGGAGGAATTAATCTTGCAGAAGAATTTTTTAGACCTTTTTCTGTTATGCTTCTTTGAGTAGATTGAATAACAGTTATGTTATCATCTTGAGGTAAATCAATTAGTGTTATCCAAGGGATTTTTCCATTCCAATACTCTGCATTTGAAGAGTCTGGTGTACCACCACTTTCTATTTGGAACAAATTGTCCTCCCCCAATCTCACCATTGGCCATTTCTGGTGTCTGGTGCGTTCTACTATGCGGTATCGGTCGCCTGTGAGGTTGTATTCGCCATTTTCGGCAAGTTTTTCTTTTTTTACCAATAAAGCGGCGCAGGGTTTCCCTTCGGTGGTAAATTGTTCTGTTTTTCCATTTTTGATAGCATCGGTATACCCCCGCAAAAGGTTCAACGCATCTGGCAGATCGTTTTTATCAATAGGTCGGCGCTGGGCACCTAAGTCATAGCCATCGTTTTCAATCTTAACAAATAAAATACTATCGGTCTTTTTAGCCAGTTGTTTGTCCATAAAAAGGATAGATGTCTTCACCCCAGAATAGGGCTGAAAAACGCCAGCAGGAAGCGAAACAACCGCATACAAGTGATTTTCAACAAGCATTTTTCTGAGTTTTTTATAGGCATTGGCACTCTGAAAGATTATCCCTTCAGGCACAATCACAGCAGCTCTGCCTGTGGGAGTAAGGTGCTCGGCAATATAATCCACAAAGAGCACCTCGCTGCGGTTACTCTGCACGCTAAAACGCTTGTGGGGCTTTATACCACCCTTTGGCGTCATAAAGGGTGGATTGGCAAGGATGACATCGGCATATTCATTCCAGCGGTCTTCACTTGTCAGGGTGTCGTATTCGTAAATCTGGGGTTGCACAAATCCGTGTAAATACATATTCACCAGTGAAAGCCTCACCATATCGGGCGATATATCGTAGCCCTTAAAGTTGGTGAGTAGTTTTTTACGCTCTTCGGTGTTGAGGAGGTCGCCGCGGTAAGTACCATTATTGCTGTTGGTAGTTTTATATTTTTCGCTGGTGTTTTCGCGTAAAATATGCTTGTAGGCAGAAATAAGAAATCCTGCTGTGCCGCAAGCAGGGTCAAGGATAGTTTCGTGCTTTTTAGGGTCAATTACCTCCACCATAAAATCGATGATATGTCGCGGGGTACGAAACTGGCCTGCATCGCCCTGGCTGCCAAGCACTGAGAGCAGATACTCAAAAGCATCGCCCAGCCGTTCGCTGTGGTCGTATGTGAATTCATTGATGGTTTTAAGGAAGAGCTTTAAGGTTTCAGGGTCGCGGTACGGGAGATAGGCATTCTTAAAAATATCACGGAAAAGCTGTGGCAAATTTGGGTTCTGGCTCATTCGGGTGATGGCTTCGGCATAGAGGTTAAGCATTTCGTAACCACCAATTCGTGGATCAAAGATTTTGCTCCAGCCGTACTTATCATAATCGCCGGTGAAAAACGATGGCTTTCCACCCAAGGCTATTGCCTCCTTGTCCATGTCGTCCATAAACTTATAGATAAGCGCAATGGTTATCTGCTCCACCTGACTTTTAGGGTCAGGTACTTTGCCCACTAAAATGTCGCGGGCAGTGTCAATACGGCGTTTGGTGTCGGTGTCTAACATGGTGGCTCCTTATAATAAATATGTAAATTTATAATTACTCGCCTCCGGCTACGCTCGGGGTGCAGACTACGCTCGTTTCGACTACGCTCAACGAGCGGATATGTCGCTCCCTGAGCGGAGTCGAAGGGAGATGCCTTTCTGACTTAATTCTCATGTCGAAAAAATCGTTTTTTTTCGACACGTTGCATTGTCTATGATGAAAATTTTTAAAAATTTCATCACGATTTATTCAAATCAAATTCTTTAAAAAGTAAAAATAGGGGCTCGTTGATATAATAGTTATGCTTGCCAATTTTTTCCAGTTTCAAGAATCCCCCTTCAACAAGCTGTTCGAGATAACTGGCTGCGGTCTGACGATGAATATTTAAATCTCTTTCAAGATATTCAATCTTTGTGTATGGATGCTTGAAAAGGTTATTAAGTAAATCTTGTGAATAAAATTTGTATCGGTTTCTGATTTTATGTTTATAGTCTTGCATAAGTTGCTGTATCTCTTTTACAAGATATATCGTTCCCTTTGAGGTTTGTTCGACTGCTTTTAAAATATATAAAATCCATTCTTCCCAGTTATTTATATCCCTTACCTCCTGAAGTAACCGATAGTAATCAGGTTTCGTTTTTATTATATAGCTACTCAAATAAAGAATTGGTAAATCGAGCAATCCTTTTAAAATAAGGTATAATATATTGATAATTCTGCCGGTTCTTCCATTACCATCATAAAAAGGATGAATTGATTCAAATTGATAATGAATGATTGCCATTTTAATTAACGGGTCAACCAGATGAAGAGCGTCATTATTGATGTAATCTTCAAGATTTTTCATTAAAGCAACAATTTCATCATAAGATTGTGGGGGAATGTAAACCGTTTGTCCTGTGGCTGTATTTTTTAATTCGGTACCTGGTAATTTCCTGTAACCTGCATTATTTTGTATAATTTCTCTTTGTACCTCGAGTATAATATTACTAGTTAGAACACCATTATTTTTAACCTTTTCAAATCCTTTTTTTATTGCAGTAGCATATAGTTGAACCTCTTTAGCTGCTGGATTAGCAATAAAGTTTTCAAATAAATCTTCCTGATAGATTTCATCATGGGTAGTAATAATATTTTCAATGGCAGAACTGTCTTTTGCTTCAAGCAATGGCAGAGTATTTATTAAGATAGCTTCGTTAGGTATTGTTTTTGCAATTCCCTTGAGTTCTGCCAGATAACGATATGCATTTGTCAATTGTTTCAAAACAGCCTTTGTCTCTACATCGAATTCTGGAGGTAAAGATTTTAATTCAAAATTATTCATATTCATTTCCCTTTAAAAAATTATTACGCCACAAACTTATTCAGTGGCACAAAGTCTTTTATATATTCCGGTATAGCCTTTCGCAGTTCCTGTGGCAGTTTCTTATAATCCTCCCCATAAGGTGAAACATTCAGAAGGGAAAAATTGCCATTGTCGACTATTGCCCTGAAATCAGCGTCAAGTATATAAGCTTTAAAAACCGTTTTTGCATAATCAAAATACTCTTCCTTGGGTAAGTAGCGAGTATCAAATTTGTCAAACTCTTCATCTAAAAGCTCGTCTTTTGTTTTGAAATAGGGAATAATGCCCAGAATCTTTTCGATAATCTCACGCATGCTAATGCGACGGTCGATATGAATAGATTTTCTCAGTTTCTCAAGGGTAAAATAGTCTTCTGGTTTGTTGAGTATGTTTTTTTCAAGATAATCCAGAAGTTCATCCCACTTTTCAGCCTGAGCCTTTTCTTTGATGATAGGATGCTGGAGTATTGTTGTTTCAAATCTTTCAAAGTACTTGCGGTCAATTTTCATCCCCTCCGGACCAATTGCTATTTGATCAAGTGTAGTAACTAAATCGGGTAAACTATTATGATATTCACTTGTTGGCTCTTGTATTAGCATTTCAGTTTGTTGGATACTTCCTTTTTTTATGGTAGGAACTTTAAGAACCTCATCGTAGTTAAACTTCTCTTCAAAATATTCGCAATTGGCAAAGAAATCAAACATTTTAAAGTTCTCTTTCTGCTTTTCACCAATCTGAGTTTTTACATTTGGGTCAATAATCTCATTGGCAAAATTGTGCTTTCTTGTTCCCCTGCCTTTGATCTGAATAAATTCAGTAGGTGAAAAAATGGGGCGCATAAGACAGAGGTTAAGAATATCGGGGCAATCATAGCCTGTAGTCATCATTCCTACTGTAACACAAACGCGCGTTTTACTTGTTCTATAATTTGAATTGAAGTTACTAGAACCAGATAAATTATTATTTGAAAAGTTGATAGCAAACTGTTGTGCATCGATAATTCTTGAAGTTACCTGGATGGCAAAATCTGACTGATACTTCCCGGGAAACATTTTGTCAGCCATTTCATTCAGTATTTGAGTAATTTTTGCAGCATGATTCTGGGAAACACAGTAGACAATAGTCTTGCCAATTTCACCACTGATGGGATCACGGAGTGCATGTTTAAGGAAAGCTTCGCAAAGTGCCCAATTGGTACTTTCGGAGAAAAATCTTTTTTCAAAATCCTTTTGAATAAAGCTTTCTTCAACTTCTTCTCCAGCCTCGTTTGGCATAGATACAACATAACCCTTATCAGAAAGCAATTGCGTGGTGATAGACGTTCGAGCATCTACAACAATTGGATTCACAAGAAAACCATCTCTTACTCCGTCCAAAAGCGAATAGCGGAAAGTTGGCACTCCGTTCTCACATCCAAAGGTTTTGTATGTGTCAAGAAGCATCCGCCTTTCAAGTTCTCGGGGATCATTTTCGCCAAGAGCTGAAATATCGATATGCTTGAGATAATCCTTCGGTGTGGCTGTAAGTCCAAGTTTATACCCAATAAAGTACTCAAAAACAGCCCTACTATTACCCCCAATGCTTCGATGGGCCTCATCAGATATGATAAGGTCAAAATCGTCAGGCGAAAAGAGCCTCTTGTAACGATTCTTTGCCATAAAAGTTTGGATGGTAGAAATGACAATCTCGGCTTTTTGCCAATCGTCACGATTTTCTTGATAGATGACTGTTTGGTAGTCATTTTTAAGATACGAAATAAAAGCCTTATAAGCCTGATTTTCAAGCTCTATTCGATCGACTAAGAACAGTACTCGACGTACATTCCCTGTTCGCAAGAAAAGCTTAATAACTGCTGCAGCCACAAGGGTTTTCCCAGTGCCGGTTGCCATTTCAAATAAAAATCTATCTTTACCCTCATTTACTGCCTGTTGGATATACTTAATAGCTTGTACCTGATAGTCTCTTAAAAATCTTAGTTTATTCGTTTCTATAAAATTCCTTCTTGTTTGCTCATCAATATAAGAAGGGTCGGTTTTGTAATCAGGTTTCTGGGTTAGGACGATATAATCGTTTTCTACTATTTCGTTCACCAGCCTCATTCTATCTGGCTTGAAGACTGAATAAGCCTTAAGAGCTTCAAGTGTTGGGAAACGACTTATAATATGGGGATTTCCACGTTCCAGATCCCAGAGGTAATGAATGTTACCATTAGAAAGGATAACAAACCGACATCCTAGAGAATTGGCGTATTTTCGTGCCTGTTCTTTACCAAAAAGTGGATTCTTATCCTCTGCCTTTGCCTCCAGCACAACCAGGGGAAAGCCTTTCTCATCTAGTAAAAGAAAGTCTACAAATCCATTGGCTGTGTTTTCAAAATCCTCACCAAACTCGTTGATTTTTTCTTTTGTAAGTTTAACATTATTCTCAAGCAAAACATTTGCTTTTCCATGTTCATCATCAAGAAACCGCCAGCTGGCTTCTTCAAGGAGCTTGTTGATTTTAATTCGTGCTTTTGCTTCTTTTGGTGCCATAGGTTTATAGCAATACTATCCTTTTTGTTATCAGGAAATATTTTATATTTCACTTTTACAATAATTTTATTATGGTCACATATTGCTACGGTATTGTACATATAAATATCCTTTTTCAAGCTTTTTTTACCGCACCACAGCATATATTCATTTTGCATTTATTACCAAATATGATATCTATTATTTATTGCGCAATTATTATGGGCACCTCTAAAAACCGCTTTCATCAATAAGAATTCAATAAAAAAAAGCGGTTTTATCCTATATATTGTGCCCACAAGGGAACATCCGAAAAAATAGTTTTTAGAGGTTCCCTTATAATGTAGCTGATTATAGCAATATGGATTTTTATCAATTAAAATCATGTTGACATATATGCAATACTATTTTATAATGTGCAACAGCATGGAGGGAGCCATGAAAAAGATACATGTTGGATTTATTGGCCTGGGGCGTATAGCCGACCTGCATTTTTTAGGTTATAAAAACAACAAATATGCAAAACTATATGCTGTATGTGATATCAACCAGAAGCTGGTTGAGAAAAGAGTTAAACAATGGCATGCAACTGCTGCATACACTGATTATAATGATCTGCTAAAAGATCCTAACATTGATGCGGTGGAAATTTTGACTCCTCACTCACTTCATGAGCCTGTGGTTATGGCAACCGCAAAAGCAGGAAAGCACATTGCCCTGCAAAAGCCAATGACAGTTAATCTTGCAAGTGCTGATCGCATTCTTAATGCAACAAAAGGCACAGGCAAAGTTTTTAAAGTTACCGATAACTATGCGTTTTATCCGCCCATTCGTCTTGCAAAAAAAATTATAGAAAATGGGGAGATAGGCGCTCCCATTGCAATCCGCATTAAATTTATTGGCGGTGGAAGCGGCGGCTGGTATGTACCACCTGAGGCATGGCAGTGGCGGCTGAAAGAAAACACTGAAAGCGGTGGAGTACGTGGTTTTGATACCTTTGACCATGGGCATCACCTGTGGACAACTGCCTGGTATTTATGCGGCGGCGTTGAGCGTGTCAGCGGCTGGATTGATTCAATTGATGGCATTATTGATGCTCCTTCTGTGATGATATGGAAGCATAATAATGGTGTGTACGGCTCAATTGAGTTTGTGCATATGCCTGCACTTAAAATCCCTTCAAAGTATTATGCCAATGATGAATGGATAGAAGTAAGCGGTATACAGGGAATTTGCATAATCCGAAGGTGCACCGGTGATATTGTAAAAGGTCCAGTGATAAGTGTGTTTTCCAGTAAAGGCTGGAAACACTATAATGAAAAGAGCGACTGGGCATTGGGATTTATTGGTGCAACTCACAACTTTATTGAATCAATATTAGGTAAAGCGCAACCAATGCTCTCAGGTTCAGACGCTCGTGATGTTTTGCGCTTTTCATTAGCAATACAAAAATCGGCTAAAGTGCGCAGGGAAGTCTATACGGAAGAGCTTGATGCATCATTTCCCGCATTGTATTATTATTTCAGGCATCGCAAAGACATTACAGCAGCAAAACCAAAGAAAAGTTTTCTTGAGCGCATTGGACTCTCTAGAAATACATCACAGTATGCTTCACAGGCAAAGGAATTGACCATTGAATTTTTAAAGCAATATAATCCTGATGCAGTGAAACAATGGACAGTAACTATCGCCCTGAATATTGAACCTGATGGAGAGGCTCAAGGATTTTGCTACAGCATAATGATCAATAACGGAGTGTTAACAACAAAAGAAGGGGAACTGCCACAAAAATGGGATATGAAGATAACAGTGCCTGCGGGCCTGTGGGCAGCAATTTTACTGAAGAAAAAAAGAATTGAGATGGCATATCTTCAGGGGCGTATAAAGATTGAAGGGAAATCTGAGGAGGCGTTGAAACTGCGCGCAGCATTTGGGATATAGTTTTTCTGTCATTCTGTGCTGATGATATTGGAGGGAGAATGCCATGTTTACAAACATAGATCTTTCGATGACTCAATGAATTGATGACTCCTGAAAATGATGTGTGTGTTATATTTTATTTTTGGAGGAAAGGGGACATGAAAACAACATCAGATAACTTATCCATAAAGACAAAGATAGGATATGGGCTTGGCGACTTTGGTGCCAACATGGTATTTCAGTCAGTGGTGCTGTTCTTAATGTTCTATTTGACCGATGTCTTTTTAATTGCGGCGTCAGCAGCGGGCACAATTTTTTTAATTGCAAAAATATGGGATGCAGTGAGCGATCCCATGATGGGATATATCTCAGATAAAACACGGAGCAGGTGGGGGCAAAAGCGGCCGTATTTACTTTTTGGTGCTGTTCCTTTGGGGCTTTCCATGGCACTTTTGTTTTATACACCATCACTTGGTGATGAAGCAAAGACACTGTATGCACTGGTGATGTTTTTGCTTGTATGTACTGCATATACGGTTGTCAACATCCCGTATGGCGCATTGACTGCAAACCTTACCCTTGACAGCAATGAGCGCTCACGCCTTACCGGTTACAGGATGTTTTGTGCTGTGATTGGTACATTATTTGTAGCTGGTGCAACTAAACCGCTTGCAGGGCTTTTTCACAATCCTGTTGACGGATGGCGTTTTGTTGGAGTGTTATACGGAAGCATAGCTGCCATTTTTACCCTTATAACATTTGCATCAGTACAGGAGCGCGTGCAGCACAGTGATACAGAAAAGTATAGACTCAAAGACGTCGCAACAACCCTTTCAGTGAATAAGCCCTTTATCTTTTTATCAGTTGGTGTATTCATGCATCTGTGTGCTATAGGTGTGCTGGCTTCCATGGTTAACTATTTGTTTAAATATAATTTTAACAAAGAAGACTTTATCCCTGTTGCGTTTTTGTCCATGTTTGCCACTGCTGCTGTTGCAATTCCTTTATGGGTTTTTATCTCAAATAAAATTGGTAAAAAGCATGCGTTTAATATTGGGATGGGTTTGCTTGCCGTTATTCTGGTTGTTCTGTATTTTGCAAAGCAGTTTAACGTTGTTTTTTTTACTGTGCTTTTTGTTTTGGCAGGGGTAAGCGTTTCCACAGTGTTTTTTAGCCCGTGGGCAATGATTCCTGATACTGTGGAATATTCACAGTGGAAGACGGGATTGAGAAGGGAAGGGATTATCTATGGATTTTTTTATTTCAGTCAAAAATTAGCGGCAGCATGTGCTGGGTTTATTACTGGAGTGGGCTTAACAGTATGTGGATATATACAGCCAAAGTTAATAGACAACGTATTAACAGCACAGATTCAAAGTTTTGATACACTTGCAGGGCTTAAGATTCTTACAACACTGATACCACTGGCATTAATTGTTTGCGGAATTGTTTTTATAAGTCTTTATCCTATAGATGAAAAGATGCATAAGGACATTTTGCAAAAAATTTGATTTTTTATCTTACCATCCCAGCCGGTGATACTCTTCCTGAACCTGTTGGCACCAGTTGCCCACGTTCCAGCTGCCAAATACGCCCATGCCGCCTAATTCATCTTGTCCATAGTACACGGGCACATGGATAACCGATAGTGCCTGGTAAGAGTGTGCTTGTTTTAATGCCTGCTCTAATTCTTGATAGGAATATCCGCCAAAAAGACCCTGTACCCCTTTTACTGCGTTTGCCATTGCCACATAATCTACTTCCACAGAATCAGATGTTTTGTATTCATTGCCATATTGAGCATACTGCAATCCAGTAATAGCCGACATCCTTCGGTTATCGAATATGACAATGATACCCTGTGCGTTATGCTGTACTCCGTCAATAAGTATCTGTGGATTCATCATGAAGCTTCCATCGCCACAAAATGCTATCATTGGTTTATTCAGAATTCCGGATACAAGCACCGATGATGACGCAAATCCCATGTATGAAGCGCCGGTCTCGGTGATCGTCTGCCCTTCGTGTTCATCCTCAACAATCTGGAATCCATTGGCCTGAACATCGCCAGCATCAAATACTTTGATGTAATTATGGGTGTCAGCAAAATCGCACACGGCCTTTATTGCAGCAGGCTGGGTAAGGACTTCTCGTTTCCACACATCATCATATAGTGTGGGATTATCAAAACGTAGCTTTTTGAATGATTGCCACTGTGCTTTTTTTTCTTGTAAGGCAGCAAGCCACTGTGATGAACTATCGCCTTTTTTAATTCCTGAATCCTTTACATGTTTGATAAACTGCATAAGATTTAACTTAGCATCGCCAACGATTGAAATGCATTTATTATAGTGGAATGCATGGTTAGGATTTATGTTGAAGTTTATGATAGTTTGAGCTTTTTTCCATGCTGTTCCTGAACAATCCCACTGGCAGACTGCACGCGCGCCGATGACAACCACCACGTCCGCTTCATTCATGGCATAGTTTCCACACAGTGAGCCCTTTGAACCGCCCACACTCATATACCGCGGATGCGAATATGGTACAATGCCGGTGCTCGAAGGCCCGCTTACGACTGCCGCATCCAGAAGGTTGGCAAGCTCAATAATTTCTTTCCTGCAACCGTGTGCACCGTTACCAAGTTTGATGGTTATCTTTTCTGCATTGCGCACCACATTGGCGGCTCTGGCAAAAATTTCATCATTAGCGCATATAACAGGAGCATGTTTATACGCGGTGGGCAGCTGTAACAAATTGAAGTTTTGCAGTACTGCCGGCTGTACATTCATAGGTGCAAGCAGAAAAAACGGCTGTGCAAAGGGTAAGCTGGTGGTAACAGCACCGCGTTTTAATGCCGCAGTCACCGACCATGGTTCATACAGTGCATAGGCATTTCCCATCACACTGCACAGTTTAAGAAACAATCCCTGCTCATCTTTTGGTATTTGCTGCATATTAAAGCCTTCATCGTGTGTGGTTTCGTCGCCGTAGATGTGATACACACCAACACCGTTTGAAGCAGATGCAAGGGAACCTGCAAATGCATGCAGGGCACCGGGACCAATTGAGGTGATGACAGCTGCCACTTCTGAAGTGAGCATCCCAAAGACAGTGGCTGCATGTGCTGCGGCCGTTTCGTGGCGCACATTATACATCGTAACCAATCCATGCTCTTCGTACATTCGTAATACTTCGGCAATGTCGGTTGAGCCATGGCCAAAAATTCCAAAGAAGTGCCTGACATTCTGATTAAGTAGCCCAAGGATTATGGCTTCGGATACCGTGATATCCTGATATTGTTCGATAGCACCTGCAGCAATTGCCTTACTGATAGAACCATGCTGTGCAATTGCCAGTGCGCGTTCATGTATTTTGTTATTCATTATTCGGCTCTCCTGAAAATAAGATTTTGCACACAATATCATTCAGAGGATTCCTTAGTTCATCAGAACAACGAAGAATCGTATCCTTATTCAGCAATAATTCCTTAAAAAATTTCATAATGAATATAGTGTACACCCCCGCCGCCG
>Ga0067045_1029364_pt1 | contig 21360 bp, 25 predicted proteins | sample TerdegcTABiofilm_FD_59184 | JGI IMG/M metagenome (GOLD analysis project Ga0067045, IMG submission 59184) | Combined Assembly of (Gp0054472, Gp0054536) Wastewater bioreactor microbial communities from Singapore -Terephthalate degrading...
TTTTCCTTGTCGGCAATGCCTGCCGCAGGATTTTCCGCAACCAACCCGCGCTCCACAGCGTAGTCATACACCCGCTCCAGCAGGCGCCAGTACCGACGCTCGGTGATCACGCTGATTTTGGTGTCGCCGTTGGCGCGAGACTCGATACCGGAAGCGAGATAACGGAAGCGCACTCTTCTTCGCATGGCGTGGAGCCAAGATAAATCGTCATAGGAACCTCACAGGTGAGCCGCCAGGTCCCCCACAAGGGAAGTACCTTGCGGACGGTGAAACCCTCGTTTGAGGGTGAAATGCCCTGAATCAGGACGGTGATGTTGATTGCCGGAATGGCGCGGTCAACTCCGCTTTGCACCTGAGCATTACGCTAGGGTGAAAAATCAGGTTTTCACAGGACTCGTGGAGCCCTCTGAAAACCCTCCTCTCGATTGAGGAGGCCCAGCCGCAGACGACCACCGTGAGGTGAGCATCTGCGCCGGAAATCAGCCTCTCTCTAGGCTGTAAGGGTCAAGCCGCCAAAAGCAGCAGTTGCTCAGGCTCGTTCGTAGTAGAGCGAGGAGCACCTTCTTCTATTTGCGGTTGATATGCAATGGCCGTAGAAGCGGTCGTGCCGGTAAGGGCAGGACCACAGTGCAAACCATGCTTTTCGTGAATCAGGTCAATGGCCTGTTCAAGTCGATCCAACTCAGGAGTTCCCTCGCCGAAATCCTTGCCCTGCACGCTACGCAGAAGCTTGTACGCCTGGTTGTCCCGGTCGTAATAGCTGGTGCGAGCCTTTCTGCAAGCTGCCAGATATGTCGAGCGCAGTGGCGATGCTCTTCGCTCCATCCCCGTACGCCTTGGTCAGATCCTCTCGCGTAATGCCCTTGCCCCAGGCCGTTTTCAACAGAGCGAGCAGTGCCGTTTGCCCTTGGGGTTGAAACTTCGGGGTCAGTTGCTGCTGCCTTACGGCGAGGTCGGCCATCATCAGCGCGAGGTAGACCTTTACCTCGTTGACGCCCAGCCGAGGAACCTTCAGCGGAATCTGTATGAGCTTGTCGAAGTAGCTCGTCACCAGGCCGCTTTCGATGTCCATGCCTGCAAAGTGCGCACGGACAGCGCCTCGAATCATGGCCTCGTCTGCAGCGATGACGAACGCAGTGTTCTTCACGTGCAGCAGTGCACCCTCACGCAGGCGCTATCGACTCGCCACTACCACCAGCTCCAGAAAACGTGCACATCATGCTCGACTCAAAAGCACCATGGGTCGACGCCGAGGGTAGCTCAACTGATCCCCGCTTCGCCAAGTACCCGAGCATGTCCTTGGCTCAGTGGCACCATCATTGGCACCTGGACTCACCGGCGAAGACGCCGACAGATCAGGATGTCGATCAATAACGCGACTGCCCCCTGCGCGTGTGGAAAAGCATCGAGAAGCAGAGTGATCAAATCGCGCGGGCGCGGTCTATTTCGTGCAACGCTCGACAAGCTGGACGACCATTTGCTGCCGATTCGACGCGTCAGCCGCAAGACTCCCGACAGAGACTTCTACCCTCGCCCCACGAACGGCATCTTGGTCGCCATGACTGTATGGAATAGGACGTTCGCCTCCAGCGGCAGATTCGCCATGTAGAGAACCGACTGCGCTACAACTTCGACGTCCATCAAGGGCTCCACCGCAATTTCGCCGTGTGCTTGCGGGACACCTTTCGCCATGCGCGCAGCCAAGTCTGTCATCGCGTTGCCGATGTCGATCTGGCCAACCGCAATGTTGTAGGCACGACCGTCCAGCGCTGCCGTTTTGGTCAATCCCATCACTCCGTGCTTGGTGGCGGTGTAAGCGGCTGAGTTGGGTCTGGGCGCGTGCGCAGAAATCGAGCCGTTGTTGATGATGCGCCCACCTTGGGGACTCTGGTCGCGCATGACACGGAAGGCCTGCTGCAGGCAATAGAACATGCCATTCAGATTCACGTCCACAACATCGCGCCACTGCTGCGGCGTCCACTCCAGGAAGGAGCCCGGTGGGTTGCCACGCCCCGCGTTATTGAAAAGCAGGTCCACTCGTCCAAAGCGCGCAACTGCTTTTGCAAAGAGGCTTTCAACCGCAAAGGCATCTGCGACGTCAGTGGCAACGCAAAGGATCCGTTTCCCGGCGCCGAACGTAGAGTTCGCTTGTGCATGCACTTCATCCAAAAGTGCACCGCGGCGGCCAGCAAGTACAAGACGGTAGCCAGCGCCCGCCAAAGCGAGTGCGACCGCTTTTCCTACGCCAGACCCTGCGCCGGTGATTACTGCTACTTTGTCGTTGTTCATTGATGCTGAGGTATGAAATAAGGTGGGTAGCGACGGGAGTTCGCGTGATGCATGGTCTGGCAAACCGCGAGACCTTCCAACCAAGACATTTTCGCGCAACCAAATTTGGCGCTGGACGCTGTCTTCATAACTGCAACTACACGGGTACGAAGTCTACGCAGCGGGTTCAGATGGGGACACCACCGCAGCGTGGCAGGCGGTCCAGAACCAGAGTCCCGCCTTCTTTCGTGGGCTGCTCTTTAGTCGATAGGTGATCCGCACCTTGCCGAAATCGGGCGTGTCCACGACAGCTGTTAGCTCAGGCGCTTGCCGTCCTTGCCTGTAGGGATGTGCGTTTTTGAGTTCGGGGGCCGTTCCGGGCAGGTATCCCACAACCCTAAACAGAAACGGTCGTTCCCCTCGTAATTGCAAATGCTCAGCACAGCGCCAATGCTGAGCATTTCCCCGCCTCAGGGATGTCCGTTTACAACTATGATATCTGACGATGTCCGTACGACCGGCAGAAAGACCTTCTCATGCAAGCTCCACCTGATCGCGTTGAGGAAGCGGCCACTTTAAGTGCGTTGCTGGCATTGGATATTCTCGACACAGAACCGGAAATCGAATTCGATGCACTGGTCCGCGCGGCGTCGATAATTTGTGATGCCCCGATTTCGCTCATCACCCTGATCGATGCGGACCGACAATGGTTCAAGGCGAATGTTGGTCTGCCAAGCGTGTCAGAAACACCGCGCAACCTCTCATTTTGCGCATATGCCGTTTTAGAAGATGGATTGTTCGAGGTGAATGATGCGTCGAGCGATGCACGCTTTCAAGACAACCCATTGGTGACAGGCGAACCGGACATCAAGTTTTACGCTGGAGCGCCGCTGACTCTGCGTGGCGGGCGAAGGATCGGCACTCTATGCGTGTTCGACAGGAAGCCAAGGAAATTGACAACTCGCCAGCGCGAATCGCTTCTATTGCTGTCCAAAGCGGCAACTCAGGCTCTGGAGGGGCGTGCGGCCCTGCAAAAGCAAACTGAGACTTCACGTCTCAATGCGCGAGCAGCTTTCGTACTGACACGAACAGGAGAGCTAGCGGGCGTGGGCGGGTGGGAAGTAGACCTGAGCTCGGGAAAGATTCTTTGGTCCGAAGAGGTGTGTCGCATCCATGGATGTCCGATGGGGCACAGTCCAAGCCTTGACGAAGCTCTTGGCTTCTACACAGTGGAGTCGCGACCGCGAGTGCAAAAGGCTGTTGAACTGGCCATGGCAGGAGGTGCTGGTTTTGATCTCGAAATACAAATCACGCGAACGGATGGTCAACTACGATGGATTCGGACCGTCGGGAGTGTGGATTTCGTCGCTGATTCCCCTGTCCGACTTGTGGGAGCCATGCAAGACGTCACCGAGCGGCATCGCTTGTCGGTAGAGCTCGCGGAGCAACATGAACTGTTGAGAGTGACGCTTCAGTCCATCGGCGACGCAGTCATCACGACCGACACGGAAGGAAATATCACTTGGTTGAACCCGGTGGCCGAACGAATGACTGGATGGTTGGCGTCAGAGGCCATGGGAAGGCCGCTAGACCAAGTTTTCCACATCGTCGATAACACGACCAAGACACCTGCGGAAAATCCCATTCTTGCCTGCATCAAACACGACAAGGTGATGGGCCTTGCGGCAAACACGTTGCTCATCTCACGCAACGGTGAAGAATTTGGCGTTCAGGATTCGGCATCCCCCATCCGAAATGACCAAGGCGAGATGCTCGGTGCGGTTCTTGTCTTTCATGACGTGACAGAGCAGCGCCGGATTACCGGGGAGATGAGTTATCGCGCTAGGCACGATGCATTGACGGGCTTGGTCAACCGCCTTGAGTTTGAGACACAGTTGGACAGGCTTTTGGCAAAATCGCGGCAGAACGGCAGCGTCCATGCGCTCATGTACATCGACCTGGATCAATTCAAACTCGTGAATGATGCATGCGGGCATGCAGCAGGCGACCTGCTTTTGCAAAATGTTTCCCGTCTGCTTGAAGACGTTATCCGAGGCAGAGACACCCTTGGCCGGCTCGGCGGCGATGAGTTTGCTGTCCTATTAGAGCGGTGCACCACTGAACAGGCGCAACGCGTCGCACAGCAAATCTGCGATCGGATGGATGAATTTCGATTCGTTCACGATGGGAAACGCTTCCGGATCGGAACGAGTATTGGACTCGTGCCGGTCGATGCGCGATGGACTTCCACCAGTGCCATCATGCAGGCTGCCGACACGTCGTGCTATGCGGCGAAAGAAGCCGGCCGCAACCGAGTGCACGCTTGGGTCGATACCGACGCGGCGTTGCAGGCCCGAAGTGGTGACATGAAATGGGCGACGCGCCTGGAGCAGGCGTTGGACGAAAACCGTTTTGTGCTCTTCGCACAGCGCATTTTTCCGCTCACTGGCGACAAGTCCAAACTGTCAGCGGAGGTTTTGGTGAGGATGCTTGATACGGACGGCAGCTTGATTCCCCCAAGTGCATTCCTTCCTGCTGCTGAACGGTTCACGCTTTCCTCTCGTATTGACCAGTGGGTGCTGCGCCGGTCCATCGATGCCCTCAAAATGCAGCCGCATCTGGACCGCTTAGCCTGCCTCTCTATCAATCTCTCAGGTCAGTCGGTTGGTGACAGAGCATTTCACCGCAAGGCCTTGGCGATCCTCGAGGAGGCTGGGCCCGCAATCTGCGGAAAGGTGTTCTTCGAGATTACCGAAACGGCAGCCATTACCAATATGGCTGATGCGTCAAGATTCATTGAACTCGCTCATGGCCTGAATATCGGAATCGCGCTAGATGACTTCGGCGCTGGCGCGGCGTCGTTTGGGTACCTGAAATCACTCAAGGCCGACAAGCTGAAAATTGATGGGCAGTTCATTCGTGACGTCATCGTTGACCCGCTCGATAACGCGACGGTCCGCTGCTTTGTCGAAGTAGCGAAATTAGTCAACATGAAAACAGTGGCGGAATTCGTGGATAGTGCAGCGGTCCTGGAGAAAATCACAGAAATGGGCGTTGATTACGCTCAGGGTTATCACCTTCACCGTCCAGAACCAATTCAAAATGTGTTGAACATGGTTGAGCAACTGGCAACGTTGCCTGCAATTGGCAATGATTGTTGACGCACTGCAGCCCGATTTCTGGCCAAACGAGTGGCATTGCTGGGCCCGTTCCCCTGTGACTGCGACGACGTGGACGTGTTACAGAGAGAAGGACATAGGACGGAGGACCGCCTATTGCTGAGGGTGGTAATAGCCCATACAAGACAGGCGACGTAAACGCGCTCACGAGTCTCGCCACCCGGCCCACTCCCAGTTCCCCTCTCAACTCAAGGCAAAAAACGCGCGCCACTGCATTCGCGCCTTAAGGCAATGCGGAAAAACCCTGCGAACTTCCGCCGTAGGCGGGACGCTGCAGAGATATGCCCGTCTTTCAGCCATTGGCATCGTGAAATCGAATCATGCTTCGTGAACAAGACCCAAGTTTGAAAGGACGGTTCTAGGAACAGCTGTCAATTATTCTCAAAGCTTGATTGACTGCAACCGGCCATTATGTTGAGCTCAACATAATGGCCGGTTGCTGCCGGTCGAGGCAGCACCATGTCCTCGCAGTCACGACTCCAAAGGGGTCTCCCAGCAGCAGGTGCTTTAGCCGGACCGACGGTAGGTTTCAGGTTAACAGCCAACATGGGCGTCGCCTCCTTTTGCGAGGCACTGGTGTGTTACCAGACCAGAGAAGTACAGTGTCTACATATCGATTAATACTTTCAAACACCAGACTTTTAGACGCCTCCACAGGGGTCGCCCGACTGATACAGGGTCGCCCCGCAGTAATTTCGTAAGACCCGTTGCAATCGTTCAGATTCTTCCGAATGTGAGATAGCTCGTCGGTCTTCCGCCGAGAAGAAAGATCCCCGCCGCCGACGCCAGCTGACCTGGGATCTATGAGACCCAGAAGTTTAGTGCGAGTGCAAAGCTCCACGCCCCCCGCTTCCTTCAAGCTCTCGGGATACCTTCGTTGGCCCACACGGCCAACGACAGCCCTCCTTACCTCAGGGAAGGCCTCACGCACCCATTTGGTCAGCGTTCCACGACCGGGGTAGCCCAGAGCCCTCATCGTGACTGCGATGCATTGATCGTGGGTGAGGTAGTGCTCGACGGCCGCAGCTTTCTGCGCCTGAGAGAACTTTGGTTCACGGCCTGCATAGCCCATCGGCAGGTCGAGCTTGCGCTGGTACTCGTTGTACCAACCCTTCAAAGAACTCTTCGTTGGGTAGCCCAGTTGCCGGATGGTGGGCCTGACACGCTTGCCCAGCTTGATGTAGAGCTCAGCGGCTCGGATTCGAGCTTCGTAGGAATACATGAACTACTTTCAGGTAGTCCAAGTTTTTGTCCGCACCCCCCGGTGGGTTAGGTTTACGTGGAAATCAACACTTGGGGACAAAGCTGCAACAGCACACCTCGTCACTGAGCAGGCCGCTTCAGGGCGCGGAGCGCTGGGTGCGTTCATGGTGACGCTCACATCTTGCTCGGCGCATTGACGCCGAGAATCGCGAGGCCATTGTGCAGCACTCGCGCTGTAGCGGCGACTAGCGCCAAACGGGCTTTCTTGACACTCTCGTCAACAACCAGAATGCGCTCGGCGTCATAGTAGCTGTGATAGCTGGCGGCCAGTTCGCGCAGGTAGAAAGTGACATCGTGCGGCGCGAAATCCTTCGCCGCTGCGGTCAGCATGTCGGGGTACTTGGCGAGCAGCAGCATGAGTTCCTGCGCAGCCGGGCTTTCGAGTGCCAAAAGTTCAACGTCGTGCAAGGATGCCACGTCGCCGCCCCAGCTCGCCAACACCGAGCAGATGCGCGCATGCGCGTACTGCACGTAGTACACCGGGTTGTCATTGTTCTTCGTCACTGCGAGGTCGACGTCGAATGTGTATTCGGTGTCGGGTTTGCGGCTCAGCAGAAAGAAGCGGACCGCGTCGGTGCTGGTCCATTCGATCAGATCCCGCAGCGTGACGTAGCTACCAGCGCGCTTGCTTATCTTGACCTCCTCCCCACCCTTCATGACGCGTACCATCGTGTGCAGCACATAGTCGGGGTAACTGGCTGGAATGCTTTTGTCCACACCCTGCAGGCCGGCGCGTACGCGTGCGATGGTTCCGTGGTGGTCAGTCCCCTGGATGTTGACGACCGTGTGGAAGCCCCGCTCCCACTTGGAAACGTGGTAAGCCACGTCGGGCACGAAATAGGTGTACGTGCCATCGCCCTTCTTCATGACGCGGTCCTTGTCGTCGCCGTAGTCGCTCGACCGAAGCCACAGCGCGCCGTCCTGCTCGTACGTTTTGCCGGCGGCCACAAGCTTGAACACGATCGATTCGACTCGTCCGCTAGAGTACAGGCTGGACTCAAGGTAGTAGTTGTCGAAGCGCACTCGAAACGCCTGCAGATCGAGATCTTGCTCCCGACGCAGGTAGGCCACGGCGAATTGACGTATGGAGTCAATGTCGTCGACGTCGCCGCTAGCGGTGACCGCGCGGTCTTCCGATTTCACGGTCTTCTTTGCCTTGAAGTCCTCGGCAATGTCGGCGATATAGTCGCCGTTGTAAGCCGCAGCCTTTTCGCCGCTCGGCCAATCGGCGTCGCCCGGCTTCAGGCCCCTGGAACGCATTTGCACACTTCTGGCCAGCGTCTGAATCTGAACGCCGGCGTCGTTGTAATAGAACTCGCGGTACACCGCATCGCCCTGCGAGGCGCGCAGGTTGCAGATGGCATCACCCAACGCCGCCTGGCGGCCGTGGCCCACATGCAGTGGGCCGGTCGGGTTGGCCGAGACGAACTCGACCAGCACCTTTTCGCCGGTGGCCGGCTGGCGACCGTACGCCTCACCAGCGACTAGCACTTCGCGCACCACCTGCTGCTTGGCGGCTGCCTTCAAACGGATGTTGAGGAATCCGGGGCCGGCAATCTCGACCGCCTGCACCCACTGCTCGAACGCAGGCTTCGCCAGCAAGGCCGCGCTCAGTTCTTCGGCGAGTTCGCGCGGCTTGCGGCCGAGCGATTTGGCGAGTTGCATTGCAGCAGTGCTTGCGAAATCGCCGTGCGCCGCCACCTTGGGAGACTCGAACACGCCTTTGGCGCCAGCGCCGGGCGAGAATGATTCGAGCGTGTTCGCGAGCGCTGCGAGCAGCTCCTGTTTAACCAATAGCATCCGCGAATTTTAACGGGGCAAACCTGAGACCGGCGCACCGAGTCACCGAGCATCCGACTTAGGTCGCTAAATATGACTGGTTCCGGCCCGGGGCGGCTGTCACCTTCAACCCCTAAAGGACAAATACGCAATGAAAGAGTCCCTTTCCCCAAAAGGCGCTCGGCGTCTGTCGCTCCTTCGACACCCACGCGCAAGACAAGATTGCTGCACCGGCCAATGCTGCCGGCACGAACTGCAACGCCAAGGCAATGGACAAAACGGTCATCCGCTCGTCGCCGCCTCCAAGTCCAGCTTCGTGAAGAAGTGTGAAGTTGCCGCCAACGGCTGATCGCTGCGCGGACGCGAGTTGCGTCACTTGAAAAAAGCCTGCTGTGTTCGTGCTTTCTGCTGCCCGGAGCGGCGTGGCTATCTGCCAATAAATAACGCACGTAAGGCAGAACGGGATCACCGGAATCAGGTGCGCCTGCACCACCCCCCAACCTGTGCGCTCTACGCATTGCGTCTTTCGCCGCAGTAAGACACAACGGAACCAAAATTCACCGTTGCAATCGTATCGGTCCGAGTCGGACTGCCCGCACCAATACCTGATAGCTGCGCTACCTCGACGCCAAGCACGAGCAGGACTACTCGACAAGTTGACTGGCGCGTTGTACTGACCTGATCGAAGCGGCGACTACTTTCGAGACGAGTCCTCGTGGCTAGGTTCGCGCGTCAGGGAGCGCGACCTCTGAGAAGTGCTGTCGGATGAAATCCAGTTTGGGATCGATATAGCGACGGCAGAAGGGCCTGTTCGGATCGTTTCGATAGTAGTTCTGGTAACGCTCCTCCGACGCCCTGAAACTTCTAAATGGGACAACGAGGGTATGCACCGCCTTGCCAGACTCGATGGCGAAGCGAGCTATCACCAGCTCAGCCTCATGCCGCTGGCTATCTTCAAAGATGTAGATCGCACTTCGGTACTTGCCACGGGGGGAGCGGGCCCTGGTAGCAGAATGTGTTCTTAGATGCACCTCGGAAAGCGTTGCCAAGCCAATAACCGAGGGGTCAAAGGTAACGATCACCCCCTCTGCCCAAGTATCTGCGGGCGCGCCCGCTTGGACAAAACCCTGGTCAACCTGGGCGACTCCGCGCAACGCTTGGAACACCCCTTCTGTGCACCAATGGCATCCGCCTCCAAAGCCAAGCTTCGCCATCTTCAGCTCCCACTCAAAGGCGTAATTTTCGACGTGGGCCTGCCCAGTTGGACACCACGAATGAGGGGAATGAACCGCGCCGAAACTTGGTCCACTTGGACGTCAGTGCAATGACTCGTGCCTTCACCGATCCTAATATCTGAATTGATCGGATAGCTGTTCGTCCTCATGCTCTTCAGAGCATCCGAGGTGGTTATCCCCGCACATTTCGGTGAAATCAAAGAGTGTCGGAACGGTGCAGCACTGGTTTTTTTCATCGCTAGGACTTTCTCATCATGGCTTACACCGGAGCCAACACCGGATACCACCACGAATGGTGATTCATAGAAAATCAACTACTTCTCGAAAGCTGCATCGAACTCGGCATGCTCCATCTCACTTCCCAAAAATTGATCCCGTAGACGCGCTGGTATTCGAGGTAGTTGGCCCCGGACCGCGCAAAGAGCACTGGACAGAATCCAGCAGCCGACTAGACCCGAGGTGGGCAGAAAAGCTGGCATCCTGAACGAGGATTTCGCTCTGCCCGCTGGCATCGTTGACATGAAAAAACCGCGCAATCCCTTGAGCGGGCAGATAGACGAGTGTTCACACACCTCAAACAGACTTTGGTCAACCGCAGAGGGTGGAAAGTGGTGGCTTCCATTGACGTCAACTGTCTCATCGCTTGTAGCGATGGCGGTGTTTTTCCAGAATGCTGATACCAACGAAACCTCCTCCCATATTCATCAATCGACACGTGGCGGGCTGGCTGTCGATAGGACTGAATTACTCAATTCGCAGGCGGACTACGATCTAGCAGTTTGTCGAGCATGCCTTTAGCATCGAGCTCGAAAAGGTCGTCGAAACCACCGACATGCGTGCCGTTGATGAATATCTGCGGCACGGTGTTTCGACCCGACGCTTGCGTCATGGCCTGGCGGTGATCGCGGTCTGCCTCGATATCGAGCTCTTTCCATTTCACCCCTTTTTCCTTGAGGAGCGTCTTCGCCCGTCGGCAAAACGGGCACCAGCTCGTTGTGTATAGGAGGACATCAGGTTTCATATTGCGTCTCTGAAAATTGATCTTTGAGGCTGAGCTTGTCGAGTCTCAGTCGAAGGTGAAAAGAAGGCTTGAGCGCTGGGTCCAGAAATTTGACTTCGGTACTCTCGCGAACAACACCACTCTGTTGCACTAGCTGATACAGCCGCTGTCCTTAGAAAACACTGCGCCCACTTGGGCCAATTTTCTTGCCGTGGTATTTGACACGCAATACCTTCAGGCACCACCGTCTATACGGATCAACGCTGACGAGGACACCGAGAGATACGGGTCGAACGCTTTGCTTTCGGCCATTCGGCGTAGATTCGCTCCATCGCTCCGGCCATCGGGACCCCTCAGTTGTTACTCGTCAAATCTGCCCGCCGCCGCGAATCCGCTTCAACCAGGCGCGCAACAGGTCGTTCAGGGAGGTCGTCGATCGAGTCTTTGCATCTACCTTTACGATAATGGCTGCGTACATGTTTACTTACCGCCCGGCTTGGGCAGGCTGACGATGTGCCCGGCGGCCACGACACACTCGGCGGTGCTGGCCGCCACGTGTTGCCTACTATCACCACAGGCCTGATCGGCAACGCCGGACAGTTCACACGGCAGCACTGGCATCGGGCAGCTTGGCAATCACCTTGATCTCGAACTGGAACCCATACAGCCAGGTAACGCCAATAGCTGTGAGTGTGGGGTGCGGAGCATCGCCCCAGTACTCTCCAACCACTTCCCAGATGGTTTCGAACTTCGACTCGGGATCGACGATGAAAACGGTCACATCGACCACGTCCTTGAACGTACAGCCGGCGACTGAGAGGATGGCGTTCAGGTTGTCAAACGCAAGCCGGACTTGGGCTTGCAACTCGGGCTCCGGCGAACCATCGGAGCGGCTGCCCACTTGCCCCGAGACGAAGAGAAAACCGTTGGACCGGATCGCTGGCGAGTACCGGTTCTTTTCATACAGCGACTGGCGCCCGGCGGGAAAAACAACATCACGTTCAGACATGGAATACCTCTTTTTAGTGGGGATGGACTAGCCACCCAAAGCGCCCAATCAAGGTCACCCGTTACCAGAGCGCTCCGATGATCAAGGGATCTATTGATGCGCTGATGCGCATGCAGGAGGCAGAGTTGAAGGATGCTCGGTACGAGCGCGGCGCCCTGAGGTGGAGTCACCCTATGCAACTTCTTCTACAGTGAGGCCCCGACCGTTAAATTGCACGGTGTCCCCTGCTTGGGCACCTCCTATCGCGTCGAAGATCGGCGCCATCGTCGAAATGCCCATGAGCTCACGCCCATGGCAGGTGAACTTGCTCGTTGACACTGCGATCACATAATAGCGGCCAGACAGTTTTACGACAGCGCCTTCGTCAACTGTCGACTTAGGGCCGAAATCAATCATCTTGAGCTTATCGAGTTTATCGGCGTAGTCATGGAGTGTGTCATCGAGCGCTTCAGCGAAGTCAGCTGCAACTTCGGCCTGAGCCTGCTCGTCGTTCTCGATCGGTTCGGTCGCATCAAGCCGGGCGGTCGAGAGATAATTCAGATAGTTGTCGCGAGCGCTATGCAAAGCTGACGTCTGCAGTGAAAGCATAGTTTCACGGATGTCCTCTTTATTCCAGTTCATCATCACCTCTTTTGTTTCGATAGTACAAATGTCCAGTAGGCTGGTCTGTGACCGCCTCGGAGGGTTGCCTCTACGCTCGCCGACCCCGCTATTCATAGCTGATGAAGTCATCTCCCTGATAGGGGACCCTAATCAGCCGAGAATCTCGGATGATGCTAGTGACGAGCCAGACATATGACTGCTCGGCCGTATCGAAGCCGAGGATGCTGAAGGTTCCACCGAAAGGGCATGCTGGGAAGTCTGGAAAGCCCTCTCGCAGAACGAAACGCTCGGGCTCCCGCTCAAACTCGTTCTTGTAGACTTTGCGCAGTCCGTGCTTACTCGGCGCATCCTGGTCACCTGCCGGCGCTGCTTCCCGATGCTCTACAAGCCGTTCAGAAAGTTCGCGGTCACACATTTCGTCGAACACGTCGAACGCATCGATCAGCAAGCCTTTATGGTTGGTCGCTGGATCGGTGATCGCGTAGATGTTGGAGGAATCTCCGACATCATCTCCGCTTTCAAGACGCAACGCCGCGTCGACGCGAATGGTGCGCGAATCGAGGATAGATCCTAGTTCGAGATCAACGAGATTGCCGTTCTGGACGCGGTATTCGCGGTCATAGCCTTTGGCGATGAAGGATTGGACGGCTTCTAGAACATCGTTCACGTGGGATGTCATGGATGCCCCTTCGCCTCGGGTCGAGTCGAACAAACTCCCGCACTAGGCGCGTTACCAACAAGGAGATGATGAAGAAAAACGCGACATGCGGTATTCATAGCCACTTGGCCTTTTTGAAACGAGCGAACAGGAAAACGCTAGACACCGCCATAAGCCCGAGCACGACGAAGTATCCATAGGCCGTATTCAGTCCCAGCATGTTCTTGAAGTTCATGCCGTATATTGCAGCGATCGTCCCCGGGACTGCCAGTATTGCCGCCCAAGCCGCGAGCTGGCGGGTGATCACACCAATCCTTTGCGCCTCCAGAAGGCTGCTGAACTCAAAGACCGTGGTCAGGCCCTGAAGGAGGCCGTCGACCATGGACTGCACACGATCGACGTGATCGGCGACATCGTTGAAGAACGGCCTCACTTCGGCACTGATGCAGGGAAAATGCCCCCGAACGAGCTTCCTGACAAGTTCAGCCATAGCTCCGAGCGTGCGTTGGAAACGCGTGAGTTCAGATCTCAGTAAAAATATGCGGGCGACTTCTTCTCGTCCGAGAAAGTCGTCTAACGACCGTCTCTCCATTGCTAGAACGTCATCCTCGATCATTTCGAAGATGGGCAAATACTGGTCAACAATACGGTGCAAGATCGCGTGCAGCACGTAGTCGACACCCTTTCCTAAAAGTGCCGGTGAAGCCTCGAGCTGCACCCGAAGGTTGCCAAGGGCTCCAGCGTTGCCATGACGCACGCTGATGAGATGATTGTGGCCGGTGAAGATCGCCGTTTTTCCATAGCAAATCTGGTCACCGATCAGCTCAGCGGTCTGAGCGACGACGTATAGCTCATCGTTGTAGGCTTCGAGCTTGGGCGGGCAAAGCGGGTGAATCGCGTTATCGATTGCCAACGGATGCAGGTGATAAGTAGCTTGGAGCGTGTGAAGTTCGTCGGCGGTGGGCTCGTGAAGTGCGATCCAGCAGAAGCCCGAGCGACTCTTATCCAGCTGGACACGCTCGTTGATCGCGATCTCTCGGATTCGCTTGCCTTCGTTGTAATAGTGGGCGGCGATGACGCTCATGCCGACCTCGCAGGGATGTGCAGGCCACGCTGAACTGCTGGTTTAGATAGCCCGCGTCCAAGCCATGCTTGGATATTCGAATAATTGCTGAGACTAAGGATATCCCCAGCTGCGTACGATTCAACCAGCGCATTTACCCAGCCGAGGGTCGCGATGTCCGCGATCGAATAATCACCGACCATCCAGTTGCGGCCTTCCAGCTGGCGATCCAAGACCCCCAGGAGACGCTTGGATTCGTCGACAAAGCACTGCCGAGGCCGCTTGTCCTCAAAGTCTTTGCCGCCATATCGCAGGAAGAAACCGAGCTGACCGAACATCGGCCCGATGGCCGACATCTGGAAGAACACCCAGGCCAGGGTCTTGTAACGGTTGGCGCGCGCATTCGGAATGAGCTGGCCCGTCTTGTCGGCGAGATAGAGAAGGATCGCACCGGATTCCCATACCGCAATGGGCCTACCGTCAGGGCCCGCCGGATCGATGATCGCCGGTATGCGGCCGTTTGGGTTCAGTGACACGAACGCTGGGTCCTTCGACTCGTTCTTTGAAATATCAATCAGATGGGGCTCATACGCCAAGCCAGTTTCCTCCAGCATGATCGACACCTTGACACCATTGGGTGTGGGAGCTGCATAAAGTTGCAGACGATCAGGATCTGATGCAGGCCAGCGCCGCGTGATCGGAAAGGATGAGAGGTCTGGCATGGTTCTGGGATCCTGGTGCTGCTGCAGCGGCGGACTCTGCAATGCCCCACCTCATTGAGGCTGGGTTCGATAACCGCGTCGTTGGACGATACGGTCACGAAGAGTGATGTAGTTCTGGCTGCAGGTTATATAGCGTCAGGATTTTTGCGCTTCGGAAGGATCCAGTCGGCACGTGGAAAGTGACAGGTATAGCCGCCAGGACGCTTCTCCAGATAGTCCTGGTGCTCCGGCTCGGCCTCCCAGAAATCGCCGGCCGGCTCCACCTCGGTGACCACTTTTCCATTCCAAAGCCCGGACGCATCCACATCGGCGATCGTCTCCTCGGCGACGTGCTTCTGCTCCACCCCGAGGTAATAGATGGCAGACCGGTAGGAGAGACCACGATCATTGCCTTGGCGGTTCTTCGTCGTCGGATCGTGGATCTGGAAAAAAAATTCCAAGATGCTCCGGTAACTCGTCAACTCCGAGGCGAAGACAATTTCGATCGCCTCGGCATGCGTGCCGTGGTTGCGATAAGTGGCGTTCGGAACATCGCCCCCGGTGTAGCCCACACGAGTTGAGATGACGCCGGGTAACTTGCGGATTAGGTCCTGCATTCCCCAGAAACAACCGCCGGCTAGGATGGCTTTTTCGTGATTCATCAAACGCTCTCCACTTGGTCGAGATAGGCACCATACCCCTCGACGGCCATCACTTCGCGAGGAATAAAGCGCAAAGATGCAGAGTTGATGCAATAGCGCAGGCCTCCTCGGTCTGCGGGGCCGTCGTTGAACACGTGGCCTAGGTGGCTGTCGCCATGCGTCGAACGAACTTCGGTGCGCACCATGCCATGCTCGGTGTCGCGTAATTCGTTCACATTCGCCGGAACGATCGGCTTGGTAAAGCTTGGCCAGCCAGTACCCGAATTGAACTTGTCCGCTGAGGCGAACAGCGGCTCTCCCGACACTATGTCGACATAAATGCCAGGCTCCTTGTTGTCGTTGTACTCTCCCGAGAAGGGCCTTTCGGTGCCCGACTTCTGGGTAACCCGACGTTGCTCGGGGGTCAGGCGGTCAAGTGCTGCTTGCGACTTTTCAAACTTCATGAAGTTCTCCTATGCTTAATTAGGGGCTAGGCACACTACGTTCAGCGCATCTTCTTAGTCATCAGAAGTGCCCTCCCTGAATCACCGGAAACACCCAATACTCATCTGGCGATAGGCGTAGACTGTCTATACGGCAAGAGAACAGTGAAAGCGGTAATCCTCAAGGACTATTGCTGCAGAACTTGCCTATCGCATCAGCTGCGAGCTTTTGGTTTACAAGACTCAGAACAAGTCCGCCTTTCACGCGGCAAAACGCATTTGTTGATGAAATGAAGCCTGCGGGATGAGCCAGATCAGTTTTGCGGACGTGGAGCAGAAAGCAGTCGCAGTGTCTCTAGACCATTGTTTCTTGGGTGTCCTCAGAGGTCAACAGGCCAATGTGTTTCATCGTCCGGCAAAAGAAGCCAAGAAACCTGAAGTGAGCCGCCCGTCTGAGACAGGCTCCGGTCAGAGCGGAACAGCCCGTCGCGGAGGCGCTGGCGTTTGCGTACCATCGGGATTGCGAGACGCCGCTCGACTTAAATTCACGTGGAGGCAGAAGCTTGAACGAACGACCGTTACTACGAATATCGCCAGGGGATCTCGAAGGTTTGCTTGGTACTCTCGATGTCAGTTTCGTTGCCCTTACGGAATGCGTGGTGAGCATGGGGTACAGCCTGGAACTGGGCGGTATGAACGCGCCTGGGATCCATTACAACGTCGTTGGTACTGGTCGGGCCGTGTTTGGCAATCGCGACCCTATACCGTTGATGCCCCACACGTTGATCATTGTGCCGCCCAATTCATCGTTTCGAATTGAGGTCGAAGGCAGCATGGGCTTCACAGCTCTGCGCTCCGTCAAGAAGCAGCCGCAGATGACCTCGTCGAGCACCATACGCAGATTCTCCGCAGGAGATGGAGATCCTTCCCTAATACTGGTGTGCGGTTACTTTTACGCTACCTACGGCGCCTGCGCCGACCTCTTCGCTGGCTTGACGGAGCCCATCTTCGAACAGTTCGACGTTGACGATCACGTCGACACGAAACTCCAGACAGCACTCAGCGAACTCGTCGCACAGGAAGTTGGCAGCGGTGCGATGAGTGCGGCTTTGCTAAAACAAGTCATTGTGCTGCTTTTACGGAGGTCGCTCGTCTCCATGAACGCCTGGGTGGAGCGTTTCTCGGTGCTCAAAGATCCTCTGGTCGCAAAAGCTTTTGCCGAAATGGCCATGCGTCCTGCCGATGATCATTCACTGCAAAGCCTCGCCCACACTGCCTGCCTCAGTCGTTCTGCTTTCGCCGCTCGATTTACTGAGGCTATCGGAAAGGCTCCGATGCAGGTACTGCGGGAGCTCCGACTGCGGCAAGCGATGTTCCAGCTGAAAGGCAGCGGCCTCGCCATCGATCTCGTCGCTCGCAATGCTGGATATGCCAGCCGGAGCAGTTTTACAAAGGCATTTCGAAGGACCTATGGAATAGAGCCCTCCGCAGTCCGTCGCACCGATGCGACGGCAGTTTAGCCTGACTCAGGATGTAGCGCCCTGCCCTACGCCCGATCACAGGCTTGCTCCATATCGCGCATATGCTTACACAGAGAAACCGCTTCATCCAATAGGTCCCCCGCGGAAACAACGGACGTCACCACTTCCGACCCGCGTTCAATTGTCTTGTGCACAGGACAGCGTGAGACGACTTCGAGGAGCTTCTGTTGCTGCTCGTCGCTCAGGCTTCCATCAAGCCGTATTTCTACGCCAAAGGAGTCCGTCGCGTCTAGTCCATTCCGGCGATGCGTGATCTTCACCCGAATCCGCTCCAGTGGCCACTTCTTGCGGGAAGCATACAAACGCATAGTCATCACCGAACAGGTTCCGAGGGCTGCGCTCAACAAATCGTACGGGTTGGGACCGGACCCAAGCCCCCCTATGCCTATTGGTTCATCCACGATGAATGTGGAGGAGCCAGCCCGCACTTTCAGCTGAAACGGGCCATTCTTGGTCTCGTCGATGACGATGGACTCCCCCACCACATCGGGTCGCTGATTCGTAGCCATATGAAACACCCCTCCAGGCGCCTGAAGTCTCTACTGGTCTAACGATCGCCAGAAACTGCCGGACGCGGTTACCAGATTGGAGAGCCTTTTCATGCTCACCCCCTACGACGTGGGCGACGCACCCGTAAGGTGCACCCGTGCCAGCAACTGAGAATGTACCCCCACCAAGACGTCACTGAATCCGGAAGAAGCGTCCGGCCCGCAGCGCCGAGTGGGGCCCTTCGCGTCGACCGCACGAGTCGCCCCCCCCCACCGCATTGATCGACCTGAGCAGTTTTCCCAGCAATCGATTTCTGCTTGGGATGTACCCAGCCCGGCCGGATGGAGTGCCGGGTCGAGCCCATCGTCAGCGCTTGCGATAGTCCTTATGCTCCGGCTCGGCCTCCCAAAAATCACCTGCTACATGCTGTAAAAAGCGGCCACTATGCTGGGAATGAATTTCAGCCAGTCATCGAATGAACCTCACTCAATGCTGGCACAACGTGCGTTCTTGAGGTAGGTGCAGTGTCCACATGTGCCCGGACTGGACAAGTCGCGGACCGACTACCAGGCACCCCCGTGAAAAAGCGGGCCACGCGCAGCACGACCGGGCGCGAGTCTCTGGAACAGCTGGGAGCCAGTTCTTGTTTCCGGCAATAGGCCTGAAGTCCGAAAGAAGTGGTCGTTTGATCGATTCATTCGTGGAGTCAACGATCTGGCGTGGACGACCGATGACCTTGCGCCATCATCCATGCAGGGTTATCTCTCCGTTCCTGGTTAGGCAAGCACGAACGGGAGCGCTGACGCTCGCGAAACCAGGCGAAAGCCTTAACCCGCGCTCATCCGAAGCCGCAAGAGGAACGTCAGATGAAGAAGCTTTTGTTTGTCGTCGATCCGCTGGACCAGTTCAAGGTCTACAAGGACACCACTTTCTCAATCATGCGTGAGGCCCAGTGGCGCGGCTACCTCATAGCGGCATGCCTGCCGCAAGACATTCAGTGGAAGTCAGGCGGTTTTGTCATGGCCACCGTGCAGCAAATCAGCCTGACTGGATCCCAGCCCGGCTGGTACCGTGTCCACAACACGATGCGAATGGCCCTAAAAGACTTTGACGCTGTCCTCATGCGCAAGGACCCACCATTCAACGCGGAGTACATCTACGCCACCCACCTCCTCGAACAAGCTGAACGGGAGGACGGCAACGTAGTGAACAGACCGCGGGCACTTCGCGACCATCCGGAGAAGCTCGCAATCATGGAGTTTCCTGAGCTCGTACCGCCAACGCTGGTTACACGCAATGCGGCGTCCGTGCGGGACTTCCACGCGGAGCATGGCGACATCATTCTCAAGCCGCTTGATGGAATGGGTGGCAAAGGCATCTTCCGTGTCGGAAAAGACGCGCTGAATCTCGGCGTCATCATCGAGACGCTAAACAAGGATGGTGCCGAAACCATCATGGTCCAGCGCTTTGTGCCGCAGATCGTCGACGGCGACAAGCGCATCCTCATAATTAACGGCGAGCCCGTGCCCTTTGTCTTGGCCCGCATTCCGCAGGGCACTGAAGTGCGCGGCAATTTGGCTGTTGGGGGCAAAGGTGTGGCGCAGCCCTTGACGCCGCGCAATCGTGAAATCGCCGAAACTATCGGACGAGTGCTTGCGCCCCGCGGACTCCTACTCATTGGGCTTGATGTAATTGGTGATTCCGTCACTGAGATCAATGTCACCAGTCCTACCGGCTTTCAAGAAATCACCGACCAAACCGGCTTCAACGTCCCGGCGCTCTTCGTTGACGCATTGGAGCGGACCACACGTACAACGAACGATGAACCCCTGCAGCGCCCGCAGTGGTCCACGGCGCACATCAATTAATCCTTCAACTTTTGGGCTCGGATATGTTCGAAAAGTTGCACGTAATTTGCCATCCAAACGTTTCGCTGAGCATCTGAGAGATGCGAAAGTCCGTTCGACATCAACACAACAGGTGTATTCAATGAAAGCAATTGGCTATCGGGTCCCGGGAAACATCGATCGCGAAGATTCTTTCGTCGATATCGAACTGCCGCAGCCAAAGCCTGCGGGGCGCGACATCCTTGTCGAGGTCAAGGCAGTGTCGGTCAATCCGGTCGACTACAAGGTGCGCCAAGGCACTGCACCCCTGAACGAAGAGTGGAAAGTCGTGGGCTACGACGCGGCCGGTATCGTTACGGAGGTAGGTCCGGAGACGCAATTTTTCAAGCCGGGCGACGAAGTCTTCTACGCGGGCTCGATAGACCGCTCGGGAACAAATGCGCAGTTCCACCTGGTCGACGAGCGCATTGTGGGGTCCAAACCGCGCACATTGGGTTTCGCCGAGGCGGCTGCAATGCCGTTGACATCCATCACTGCATGGGAGGCGTTGTTTGATCGCCTCGACGTTCGGCGTGAGGTGCCTGGTGCCGCACGCGCTATCGTGATCGTCGGGGGCGCTGGTGGGGTCGGTTCGATGGCAGTACAGCTCGCACGCTACCTGACCGATCTCACAGTGGTCGCCACGGCTTCAAGGCCTGAGACGTCGGCTTGGGCCAGTCAAATGGGTGCCCATCACGTGATCGATCACAGCAAGCCTCTAGCCGCCCAAGTTGCGGCATTGAACATCGGCGCACCCAGCTTCGTGTTCTCCACCACGCAGACCAACCGCCATGCCAGCGAGATCGCGGAGCTCATTGCGCCGCAGGGGCGCTTCGCTCTTATCGACGGGTTGGCCGATGCTGGCTTGTTCATGCGCAAATCGGTTTCGATCCACTGGGAGTTGATGTTCACGCGACCGCTGTTCAAGACGGCGGACATCGATGGGCAGCACACGCTCCTCAACGAAGTTGCACGTCTGGTGGACGAGGGCGTACTGCGCACCACCATGACCGAGCGGTTCGCGCCTCTCAACGCGGCCAATCTTAAGCGCGTGCACAAGCTCGTGGAGACCGGCACAACCCGCGGAAAGTACGTACTGGAGGGATTCTGATGAGCAATACAAGTAATGCAATTAGCCCCCCGAAGGCTTACGTGATTTTCATCAAAGAAAGCATCCACGACGAAGTCGAGATGGGGCGCTACAAGGCGGCGGTCGGCGCGAGCTTCAAGGGCCACTCTCCCAGCTTTCTTGCGGCTTACGGCGCTCTGGAGGTCTTGGAGGGCGCGCCCGCGGAGGGAGTGGTCCTCATTGAGTTCCCGGACATGGAGAAAGCGCGCGCGTGGTATCACAGTCCAGCCTATCAGGAAGCGGCGCGGCATCGATTCGCCGGTGCCGTTTACCGCGGACTGATCGTTGAAGGAACTGCTCCACCTGAGACGAAACCATGAAGCTGTTCCTTGCCGCCTGAGCATGGCTGACTGCCGAAGCGCAGTAAGCGTCTAGGGAAGTCATCTTGCGTCCCTCGGGGAAATCGCCAACACAGCCCTTCCCCTGCGCTCAAAGACTTCGATAGGTAGGGTTGCAGCCTCTACTTGCTACTG
>Ga0067045_1029366_pt1 | contig 21356 bp, 20 predicted proteins | sample TerdegcTABiofilm_FD_59184 | JGI IMG/M metagenome (GOLD analysis project Ga0067045, IMG submission 59184) | Combined Assembly of (Gp0054472, Gp0054536) Wastewater bioreactor microbial communities from Singapore -Terephthalate degrading...
CGCAAAATCATCGAACAAGATCAGTTCTGTCCCCAGGGCCTGACCTCCTGCGGCTGGTCACTACAACCAGTCTCTACCTCACCACAGGATTCTCATCACTCTTCATCGCTGGAACTACGCAGTAATGTTGGATCTGAAGCATAAATGGTGGTATACTGAAATTTTTTCGCAGAACCCGACCACCACGTGATTCGCATTGACTTACGGAGCTATTTGCCATAATTAAAACAGATAGTTTGTATTCTAGATTAGAGTGAGATCTTATATGACTGACCCGATCCTCACCCACAGTACTCCTCCAGCTCTAAGAGCAAAAATCCTTGTGGAAGCTCTTCCATACATCAGGAAGTTCCGCGGAAAGCGCATTGTCATCAAGTATGGTGGCAGCGCAATGACCGATGCCACCTTGAAAAACGATTTTGCTGAAGACGTGGCTCTTCTCAGCTTTGTTGGCGTGAAACCGATCATCGTCCACGGCGGAGGACCGCAGATCGGCGAGCTTCTCAAGAAGATTGGGAAAGAGACCCGCTTTGTCCGAGGTCTTCGGGTGACCGATGAGGAAACCATGGACGTCGTGGAAATGGTGCTCGTTGCTAAGGTCAACAAGGACGTGGTCTCTCTCATTAATTTCAACGGGGGCAAGGCCGTGGGACTTTCTGGCAGAGACGGGCGGCTCATCCGGGCCCGCAAGGCGCGCCCCGCAAAATTGGCCGACATCGACGAAGATCTCGGATTGGTCGGAGAGGTAGAGAAGATTGAGCCCGAGCTCATAAGCTCGTTGGAAGAACGCGGGTTCATTCCGGTCATTGCTCCGGTGGGGGCAGGCCCCGGAGAGAAACCGTACAACATCAATGCCGACACTGCTGCGGGAGCACTTAGTGCTGCCCTCGGCGCCGAGAGGTTCATTCTCCTTACTGATGTGCCGGGAGTGCTCGACAGTGAGGGAAATTTGATCTCCAGCCTGTCGGAAGACAGAGCTGCCGAGCTCATAAGGAGCGAAGTAGCGTCTGGAGGAATGGTTCCCAAGATCCGCTGCTGCTTGCAAGCTCTCGAGCGCGGAGTTCCCAAGGCGCATATTATAGACGGCCGGGTCTCCCATAGCTTGCTCCTCGAACTGCTCACGGAACAAGGCATAGGCACGGAAATTGTACGAGAGAAAGCGCCCGGACTGTAGGCTTCTCGCGAAAAAAGCGGTTGCGAATCTCCGGACGGGGAAGGACACCACTATGAGCTCAGATGACTTCATCCTCATGAACAAGCAGCACGTATTCAACACGTATTCTCGCATCCCGATTATGCTGGTGGAAGGTGACGGTGTGCGTGTGCGGGACAGTGCCGGGAAGGATTACCTGGATTTCATAGCAGGCCTCGCCGCGTGCCCTCTGGGACATGGACATCCGGGGCTTGCGAGAACGTTGGCGGAGCAGGCGTCCAGACTCATCCATGTGTCAAATTTGTTTCACATAGAGCCGCAGATTCGGCTGGCGAGGCTCCTGACGGAGAATTCCTTTGCTGACAAAGTGTTCTTCTGTAACTCGGGGGCTGAGGCCAATGAAGGGGCAATAAAGCTTGCGCGGCGTTACTTCCACGTTCGTGGCGAGCATGAGAGATACCACATAGTTACCATGGAAAATTCCTTTCACGGCAGGACCTTGGCCACGCTGGCGGCCACCGGTCAAACCAAGTATCGTGCCGGCTTTGAACCCCCTGTGTCCGGCTTTTCCCACGTGCCGTTCGGCGATGTGGCAGCTCTCGAAGGCGCCATGACTGATCGAACGGCGGCAGTGTTGTTGGAGCCGATTCAAGGGGAGGGAGGAGTTCGAGTTCCACCCTCCGATTATCTCAGACGAGCTCGAGATCTCTGCGACCAGCGGGGGGCACTCCTCATGTTTGACGAAGTCCAGACAGGCATGGGGAGAAGCGGCAAACTGTTCGCGTATGAGCATTTCGGAATCGAGCCTGACGTGATGACCCTGGCAAAAGGGATAGCCGGCGGAGTTCCGATGGGTGCCCTCTTGGCCAAAGACAGCGTCGCGAGTGCCTTTGAGCCTGGAACCCACGCGTCGACGTTCGGAGGCAATCCTCTGGCCGCGGCCGCGGCAGTTACTGTACTGGAGGAAATTCTCAAGCCAGGATTTCTTGAGAATGTTCGGGCCAGAGGGGCGTACCTCCGTTCTCGCCTCGAAGACCTGGCAACCCGGCGTGCGATCGTCAGGGAGGTAAGAGGTATTGGCCTGATGCAAGCGGTGGATCTGCGGGTGCCAGGGAATGATTTCACAGTTGAGCTGCGCGAGCAAGGCGTCCTTGTCAATTGCACTGCGGAGACGGTTCTGAGATTTCTACCACCTCTCATAGTCACCGACCCGGAGATTGACACGGTTGTGACGGCTCTGGAGAATGTTCTGGCTAAGAGGGAGGGCACCTAGGCATGGACAGGAAGCGGCATTTTCTCAGCCTGGCCGATTATTCTCAGGAGGAAATCCTGCGCTTGATTTCCCGGGCCGAAGAATTCAAGCAAGGAGTCGCGGGAAAAGGTTCACCGTTGGCCCTCGCAGGAAAGAGCATCGGCATGATATTCGAGAAGCCCTCCACCAGGACGAGAACATCTTTTGAGGTTGGGATACACCAATTGGGCGGACATGCGGTGGTTCTCAATCACAAGGATATTCAGATGGGAAGAGGGGAACCGATCCGGGATACCGCTCGGGTGCTCTCGCGTTATCTCGATGGAATCGTGATCCGAACATTCGGCCAGGAAGTGCTGGAGGAGTTTGCCGAGTGGACAAGCGTGCCGGTTGTCAACGCGCTCTCCGATCTGCTGCACCCATGTCAGGTGCTGGGAGACCTCTTTACCTTGCATCAGGTTGGCCTGGACGTGACGAACATGCGGGCCGCGTGGATAGGAGACGGGAACAACATGGCGAATTCCTGGATTAATGCCGCAGAAAAACTGGGGTTCAGCCTTGTCCTGGCGTGTCCGGCCGGGTACGATCCCGCTGTGCAGTTCACCTCAACAAAGATCTCTATCACTAGAGATCCTGCGGAGGCAATTGTCGGCGCGGACGTGGTTTCCACGGATGTCTGGGCTTCCATGGGACAAGAAAGTGAGGCCGAGGCCAGAATCAAGGCGTTCCAAGGGTATCAGGTCAACGCCGAGCTTCTGGAAAAGGCTGGGAAAGAAGTCTATGTGCTCCACTGCCTGCCGGCGCATCGAGGTGAGGAAATCACCGATGAGGTGATGGAATCGGAACTTTCCTTGGTGTGGGAAGAGGCCGAGAACAGGCTCCACGTCCAGAAGGCAATACTGGAAATGCTGTGCGGAACATGATAACGCCCCCTGAGGCAATGAGACAATTGGCCTGTGGCCGACCACAGGCCGGAGATACGGAGAGACCGGAGGTACCGTGACTGATCGGAGCGTGAAAAAAATTGTGCTCGCCTATTCGGGCGGACTGGACACCTCGGTAATTTTGCGATGGCTCATTGAGACATACCACTGTCCGGTAGTGGCCTTTGCCGCTGATTTGGGGCAGGGCGAAGAGCTCGATGCTCTGGACGAGAAGGCTCGAGCCACGGGAGCAGAATCTCTGCACGTCGTTGACCTGAAGGAGGAATTCGTCTCCCAGTACGTATTCCCCATGTTTCGAGCCAACGCAGTTTACGAAGGATGCTACCTGCTTGGCACGTCCATAGCGCGGCCGTGCATAGCACGCGCGCAAATGGATCTCGTCTCTCGGGTCGGAGCGGATGCCGTGAGCCACGGGGCTACGGGAAAGGGGAACGATCAGGTTCGCTTCGAGCTCACGTACCTCGCATTGGATCCGCATATCACGATCATTGCTCCGTGGAGGATGTGGAGCATGCGATCGAGATCGGACCTCCTTGCGTACGCTCGGGAGCACGGCATACCCGTGACTTCAACCGCGCAGAAGCCGTACAGCATGGACAGAAACCTTCTCCATTTGAGCTTCGAGGGTGGAATACTGGAAGATCCATGGTCTGAGCCCCCCAAAGACATGTTCATCCTCACCGCGGATCCGGTCGACGCACCAGATCGTCCTGAAGAAATCACTATCACCTTTGAATTCGGCGACCCTGTGGCTGTGGACGGCAGCCGAATGACCCCCGCGGTACTCCTAGCCCATTTGAATCATCTGGGAGGCAGAAATGGCGTGGGGCGAGTCGACATGGTAGAGAACCGATACGTGGGCATGAAGAGCCGCGGTGTGTATGAAACCCCCGGAGGAACGATCATTCACCACGCCCGGCGGGCCTTGGAATCGATCACCCTAGACCGGGAAGTCATGCACATGAAAGATGAGTGGATTCCGCGCTACGCCTCGCTTGTTTACAACGGGCTATGGTTCTCCCCCGAACGCGAGATGCTTCAGAGCGCCATAGACGAAGCAGGCAGGGCTGTCTCGGGAGATGTGAGGCTCAAGCTTTACAAAGGGAACGTGATCGTGACGGGGCGCAGGTCGGATTCGTCATTGTATGACGAGCGATTCGCGACTTTCGAGGAAGACGAAGTGTACTCACAGGCGGATGCAGGCGGATTCATACGTCTTAACGCTCTTCGGCTGAGAATACGTTCGATCATGAAAACAAAGGGCAGGAAATAACCTTTGGGTGAATGAGAGCAGTGACCTATGGCCAAAGGCCGCGGACCATCGGGAAGAAAATCATCGGAACGTGCGGAGGGGATCCGCAAAGGCCGTTTTGACGCGCGGATGGACCCACTTTTCGCCCGGTTCAATGCCTCCGTATCGTTCGACAAGCGGCTTTACGCACAAGACATTGCCGGAAGCATCGCTCACGTCCGAATGCTTGCCAAGCAAGGAATCGTTGATGCGAAAGATGCGGATGCCATCGAGCAAGGCCTTCGAGAAGTCAGGGAAGAAATCGAGGAAGGTCGATTCGAGTTTCTGGAAGAGTTGGAAGATGTTCATATCAACATAGAAAACCGCTTGAGAGAAAAGATCGGTGATGTTGCCGGCAGGCTGCATACCGCGAGGAGTCGAAACGACCAGGTGGCACTGGATACTCGCATGTACGTCAAGGAGCAAGTCTCCCAGGTCTGTGGAGATCTGGCCGAGCTGATGCGTGCCCTCGTGGATGTAGGCGAACGGACCGTCGATCTGGTCCTGCCGGGGTATACCCACCTTCAAAGGGCTCAGCCGGTCCGACTGGGGCATCACTTCATGGCCTATTTCCAGATGTTTCGGCGCGATTGGGCGAGATTTCGTGACTCCTTGCACCGCGCTGACGAGATGCCTCTCGGGTCTGCGGCTTTGGCCGGTACTACATTCCCCATTGACCGGAGCGCGGTAGCGAACGAGCTGCGGTTCGCACGGCTTGCCGAGAACTCCATGGACGCGGTTTCGGATCGGGATTTCATTGCCGAGTTTCTTTTTGACGCTGCCATGGTGATGATGCACTTGTCCAGGCTGGCAGAAGAGCTCATCATCTGGTCTTCCTCGGAATTCGGATTCTGCACCCTGCCCGATGCTTTCTGTTCGGGGTCCAGCATCATGCCCCAGAAGAAGAATCCGGACGCGTGCGAGCTCATTAGGGGAAAGACGGGGAGAGTATATGGTGATCTGGTAGCACTGCTCACGACACTGAAGGCCTTGCCTCTTACCTATAACAAGGACTTGCAGGAAGACAAAGAGCCGCTTTTCGACGCTGTTGACACGGTCCGTTCCTCCGTCAGAATCATGGCGAGGATAGTTCACGGCACTGAGTTCATGGCGGACAGAATGTTACAGGCAGCTTCTGACCCAACTCTCGCGGCCACGGACCTCGCGGACCGGATGGCTCGCGAAGGAGTGCCTTTCCGAGAGGCCCACGAGCGTGTGGGCCAGGCCGTACGGGATGGCTCGAGGGACGAGGACAGAGGGGCTCTGCCGAGTCCCGAAGAGATGGTCGAAGCAAGAAACCATCCGGGTGGAACGGCTCGGATGCAGGTCATGGCCAGCATAAGAGCGGCCCGAGCGTTTCTCCGCAGCAACGCTCGCAAGAAGGGACTCTCAGGTTGCGCTGATCGCGTAGTGAGGAAGGAGTGAGGGCAGCGGGTGTTCCAATTTGGCTTCTATTGCTCTCCTGTTTGCTCGTGGCCTGCGGATACAAGACAAGCCCTCGGCCCGCTACAGCCACTATTCCGGCAGAGATCGCTCTCGTCCATGCCCATGCGTATCCCCAACGAATTATCCTCCGATGGGACGTCCCCAAGCGAAATGTAGACGGGTCAGTTCTGAAAGACATCTCGGGATTTAAGGTGTATAAGAAGATTGAACGGATCGGAGAGGAATGCGAGAACTGCCCAGAGCAGAAGGCCATGCCGATCAATATAGATTTTCAGAACCCGGTGAATGCAACCATCAACGAAGACGAGGTCGTGTTTACTGATAAGGACGTGAGTCTGGGCAACACCTACACATATTCGGTGACCGTGTACAATTTGACCGGGAGAGAAGGCCGGCCAAGCGAAGACGTAGTTGTCGTCTTTGGAGACCCTCCGCCCGCGCCTGAGGCGCTGAGAGCAACCGTGGAAGAAAAGGGTGTGCGGCTGGAATGGATCTCTCCGGGTAGGCTAGCAGGACTTCGAAGCTACAGCATCTATAGGGGCGCGAGCAGAGATGTGGAGACCATGCAATCCATCGGCCGCACCAAGTGGGCGGAGACGTATTTCGTCGATGAATCGGTGGAGCCAAAGAAGACTTACTTCTATGTTGTCCGGTCCATCAAGATGAATCGGGGAGTAGCCCTCGAATCGGATCCGTCTTCGATCGTCGAAGTGTTCGTGCCATCCCGTAGGGTGAAACCGCCCGAAAACGTTGCGGTGGCATCCGCGCCGGGTGGAATTCGCATTCTGTGGGATGCCGTCTCCTTGGAAGACTCGGTCGTCGAGTACAACGTGTACCGTTCCGAGGCAGGAGGAATGTTCACGAGGCTTAACGAAAACCCTTTGCCTGACCCAGGATTCCTGGACAAAAACGTGCGGCGAGGCTACACGTACCGGTACGCTGTGACTGCCTTTCCAAAAGGGAATCCTGAGGAAGAATCCAGCAAATCAGCTTCTGAAGCTTTGAAATACACTCGTTGAGAAAAGGCCATTCATGCACCATTTCCATTATATAGATAATGAGCTCTTTTGTGAGAACGTGGCGATACGGGCCATTTGCGAAGACCTGGGTACCCCCGTGTATATCTATAGCAGGAGTACTCTGGAAAGACACTTTCAGGTATTTCGTGAGCCATTTCTTTCCACGAAGCACCTCGTCTGCTTTTCCATGAAAGCCTGCTCCAACGTGGCAATTCTTCGTATCTTCGCCAACTTGGGCGGAGGCGTAGATATCGTTTCCGGAGGAGAGTTGTTCAGGGCCCTTAGAGCCGGCGTGGACCCGTCCCGAATTGTGTATTCCGGGGTAGGCAAGAAGGCCGCAGAAATGATGGAAGCCCTGGAAGCAGACATTCTCATGTTCAACGTCGAATCGGAGCAAGAACTGCTCGAATTGAACAGGACGGCTCTCGAGGCAGGAAAGAAGGCCCGCATAGCATTCCGAGTAAATCCGGACGTCGATCCTCTCACGCATCCGTACATTTCCACAGGGATGAAGAAGAACAAGTTCGGCATCCAGGTGGACCAGGCCTTCAACCTGTACCGCGTCGCGAAGACCCTGCAGGGGGTCGAGCCGGTTGGCGTGGACTGCCATATTGGCAGTCAATTGACCGAGCTGTCCCCGTTCACCGCAGCGGTGAACAAGCTCAAGGAGTTGATCTACAGGCTTCGGTCCGAAGATATTGACGTCAAGTACCTCGATGTGGGAGGAGGGCTCGGCATCCCCTATGACCAGGAAGAGCCCCCAGTGCCTGCCGAGTACGGGGCCGCTATCCTTGACATGATTAGGGATCTGGACATAACACTCCTCCTCGAGCCTGGAAGGGTCCTCACTGGCAATGCCGGTGTCCTTGTTACACGCGTCCTGTACCAGAAGCAGGGCGCAGCAAAGAATTTCGTCATCGTGGACGCAGCCATGAATGATCTGTTGAGGCCTAGCTTGTACCAGGCTCACCACGCAATTTGGAAGGTCGTGAAGCCCTCCGGTCCCCACGGATCGGTGAACAAGATCGTAGCCGACGTGGTCGGGCCGATATGCGAATCAGGGGATTTTCTGGCCCAGTCGCGCGAAATTGACGAAGTGTCTCAAGGAGATCTTCTGGCTGTTATGAGTGCAGGGGCATACGGGTTTTCCATGTCCTCCAATTACAACTCTCGACCGAGGGTAGCGGAGGTGGTCGTGGACGGGACCCATTATCACGTAGTTCGGGACAGGGAGACGTACGCTGACTTGATCCGCGGCGAGCGAGTCCCATTGAGTTTTCTACAACCATAGTAAAGGAGCGTGTGATGTTTTCGGGAGCTTTCACTGCAATAGTGACGCCGTTCAAGGATGGTCACGTGGATGAAGAGGCACTCAGACGCCTCATTCAGTTCGGAATCGAAGGAGGGGTGAGCGGTATCGTTCCCTGCGGCACAACCGGTGAATCACCCACTTTGAGCCATGAGGAGCACAACCGTGTCGTGGAGCTCACGGTGAAAGAAGTCGCGGGTCAGGTAAAGGTAATCGCTGGAACGGGCTCCAACAGCACTGAGGAAGCCGTGAGCCTTAGCCGACACGCCGCCAGGGTTGGCGCGGATGCCGTTCTCCAGGTAAGTCCCTACTACAACAAGCCGACTCAGGAGGGCCTGTACCAGCACTTCAAGACCGTAGCCGAGGCCGTGGAAATTCCGGTGATTCTGTACAATATCGCCGGCAGAACAGCGGTAAACGTCGAAAACGGCACCATGGAGAGGCTGTCGAAAGTTCCCAACATTGTGGGAGTCAAAGAGGCCTCGGGGAACATTCTCCAAATGAGCGAGGTCATCCGGCTATGTGGCCCCAGCTTTGACGTCTTGTCCGGTGACGATCAGATGACCTTCCCCCTCATGGCCCTTGGAGGAAAGGGAGTAATCTCTGTGGTAACCAATATCGTGCCGGACAGGATGGCAGCACTGGTCGAGCACATGCTGGAAGGCAGAATCGAGGAAGCAAGGCAAATTCATTTCGAGCTGTTTGAACTGTGTCAGGCCATGTTCCTCGAGACGAATCCGATCCCGGTAAAGGCCGCTCTCGCGCTCATGGGAAAGATTCAACCCGAGTACCGGCTTCCCCTTTGTCCGCTTTCTGCGCCCAACCAGGAGAAGCTGAAAGGGGTCATGGAAAGGGCTGGCGTACTTTGATTAAGGGAGGTTCCGGAATGAAGCTCGCAGTAAGCGGTGCGGGGGGGCGAATGGGAAAGAGGATCCTGGCTCTCGCCCACGAGCACCCTCATGTGGAAATTGTGGCAGCGGTGGAATCGCCGGCTCACCCCGCAATAGGAATGGACGCGGGGGAATATGCCGGTATCGGTCCCATTGGGATACCCGTTACCAGCAGTGTGCTCGATGCGCTCGACAAGTGCGATGCACTCGTAGAGTTCTCTATCCCAGAGGTCTCCCTCGACCACGTGGAACAGGCTGCCGCTCATGGAAAAGCCATTGTGGTAGGCACCACGGGCCTCTCCGACGAACAGGCTAACCGGCTCCGCGACGCCGGGGCTCGAACGCGGTGTGTGGTTGCACCGAACATGAGCATGGGGGTAAATCTCTTGTTTAATTTGGTCGAGCGGGTGGCTCTGGCTCTCGGGTCCCAGTACGACGTAGAGATCGTGGAAGCACATCACAAGATGAAGAAAGACGCTCCCAGCGGTACAGCGAACAGGTTGGCCGAGATCATTGCCGAAGCTCTGAACCGAGATCTGGGCAAAGTTGGAATCTACGGCAGGAAGGGAATTGTCGGACCGCGTACCGCTGACGAAATAGGGGTTTTGGCCCTTCGCGGAGGGGACATCGTCGGAGAGCACACGGTCATGTTCGTCACCAACGGAGAGCGTATCGAGCTGACCCACCGCGCTCACAGTCGCGACGCGTTCGCAAATGGTGCGCTGCTCGCCGCTCTCTGGCTTGTGAATCAGCCAATTGGTCTCTATGATATGCAAGACGTTTTGGGGCTCAAGTAATGACAGAGAAATTGATCAGGTTTGTCCTAGACGGTGATGTCTTTTTCGGCGGGCTAGAGGACGACGGAATTCGCCATCTGGGCGGAAAACCGTTTCCCCGACCTCTGCGTCTTGAAGACGTGAGACTTCTGTCGCCCTGTCTGCCAACCAAGGTCGTCGCCGTTGGTCTCAATTACTTGGATCACGCCAAAGAAGTCAACATGCCTGTTCCCGAGGAGCCTCTCCTGTTCATTAAGCCGTCATCAAGTGTCATCGGACCTGATGAGGTGATAGTATTACCCCCTGAAAGCACGCGGGTGGATTACGAAGCAGAACTGGCCATAGTCATCGGGAGAACTGCCACCAGGATTTCTCGTGCAGACGCCAGAGATTATATTCTCGGGTACACCTGCCTTAACGACGTGACAGCGAGAGATCTTCAGGGGCGGGATGGACAATGGACGAGAGCGAAGGGATTTGACACATTCTGTCCTATGGGTCCCTGGATAGCGACGCAGTTCAATCCGGATGATGCGGTCATCGAGCTTTACCTTAACGGAGAGCTGAAGCAGCGGTCCCGTACTTCTAATCTCATTTTCGATCCCTGTCGCCTTGTGGAGTACATCTCCGCGGTGATGACGCTCTACCCCGGCGACGTGATCGCGACAGGCACAACTTCAGGAATAGGCCCTATGAAGGCCGGCGACTCGGTAGAAGTGAGGATCGAGGGAATCGGCTCGTTGGTCAACACAGTGGAGTCCTACAAGGCATGAGCTCCATAGCGTACATCGGTTTCGGCTCCAACCTGGGACAGCGAGAGAATACTTTTGCAGACGCTGTCGCGGCGATCAATTCCCGGCCTGGGATCAGAGTGAATCGTGCTTCCCAGCTATACGAGACCGATCCGATAGGACTGGTCGACGGCGGAGGATCTTTCCTCAACGCCGTCATAGAAGTCGATAGCGACCTGTCTCCGGAGGAGTTAATCAGGTGCATGCGGTCAATTGAACAGGATTTGGGCAAGTCCTCGTCGCACTCGAGCGATTTGTCCAGGGTCATTGACCTGGACCTTCTTCTGTACGGAACGACTGTTGTGCGAGAAGGGAAACTGGAAATCCCACACCCTAGGATGCACAACCGTGGATTTGTCCTGGTTCCCCTGTGCGAGATTGCCGCGGATGTGGTCCATCCGGTGCTAGGGCGTACTGTGCGTGAGCTCCTCGGTCGCCTGGAGGTTTCAGAAACCTCCGGGGTGCGACTGTGGACAGGGCCAGCCCAGTAGAAGGAGTGCCATGGCGATATTGCGACTCATTTTGATCGCGGTCCTCATATACCTGTGGGTGAAGATTCTCATGTGGGTAGGGCGCGCGTGGAGGTCGCCCAACAGGAGGCCCGAATCCTTGACCGGCAGTAGGGCCACTGAGGTAAACGAAATGATCCGCGACCCGGTATGTGGGGTGTATGTCCTTTCCCGTGATGCAGTGGCTGCAAATGTTAACGGCAATCATGTCCTCTTTTGTTCGAGCGCGTGTCGGGACAAGTACCTGAGCTCACGCGCGGGTGATAGGCATGGGTATCCCAGAAGGGAACGATCTGGTACTGATAGCTGATGATTCGGTCATCCTGAACAACATGCTCAAGGATGTATTCGAGGATGAAGGATTCGAGGTTGTTCAGGCGTTCGACGGAGCTGAGTGTAAGAGTACGTTCCTTCAGCACAGTCCCGATCTCGTGCTCCTAGACCTCCTGATGCCCCGGGCAAATGGGATCGAAGCCCTCCGTTTTATCAAGGCCAAATCGCCGAAGACCATTGTCATTGTAATGACAGGACAGGGAAACGAGAGGATCGCTGTCAAGGCAATGAAGCTGGGGGCAGACGACTATCTCCGAAAGCCCTTCGGTATGCCTGCCGTGGTGTCTCTGGCAAGGCGCCTCATAGACAGACGCCGCGCGGGTGAAGAGAACCTCAAGATCAAGAAGAAAGCGAGGCAGGGGGAAAGATACCTCGCCCATCTGGCGACCATCATCAGTGAAGCAATTATTAGCACGGATGGGAACGGAAGGATCCAGTTCATTAACCGAGCTGCCACCAGGATGTGGGGCTACACCCTCGAAGAGCTCAAAGGAAAGGATATCCATTTCCTCGTCCGTGGAGAGGCCAGAACCCTACTCCATCGCGATCTCGTGAAGGAAACGATCAAAGCCGGAAAGGTAGAAGGCGAATTTCATTTCAGAAAAAAGGATAACGGCACGTTCCCGGGGTATCTCTCGACTTCCATAGTGGAGGAGGGCGGACGTTACAGGGGTATAGTCGCCGTGGTGGCTGACCTGTCTCGGTTGTCGGAGGTGGAGCGGCGTCTGAAGCAATCGGAGAAGCTCGCCTCTCTCGGAAAAGTCGTTGAGGGCATCGCCCATGAGGTGAGGAATTGCCTTACGTCCCTGGGTGGCTTCGCTCTTCGCCTTCAAAAAATCACCGCAGGAGATGCGACCTGTCAACGCTATACCGGCGTCATTCTCGAGGACGTGGCACGGCTGGAGTCTATGGTTAAAGAGATCGAAGGGTACGTTCGGTTCTCGAAATTCTACACGTTCCGATTCGTCAAGACGGACGTGGTTTCAGTGATTGAGCGTGCCCGCGATCGAGCGGTGCAGCGGCTGCCTCCAGAAGTGGTGGACGGTGTGACACTGAGGCTATTGGACGGTCAAGAGCCTGCCGCGATCGATGCGGATCCCGAGGCACTGGAAGAGGTGTTTTTCAACCTCATTCTCAATGCCTATGAGGCCATGCCACGCGGCGGCCGAATAACGATCACCATAAAGCGTCTGAAAGCCGCGGTGTCGGTCACCATCACCGATACAGGAGTAGGCATCCACAAAGAAGATCTCAAGGAGATATTCAACCCGTTCTTCACCTCCAAGACTACTGGTGCAGGAATGGGGTTGAGCAAAGTCCTCCTCCTCGTCGAGGAGCACCGAGGCGCAATCGATGTCGCCTCCGAACCTGGAAAGGGCACCACCGTAGAGCTGTTCCTGCCTACGGAACGGCTCATGACGCCCATGTACGCTTGGGATACTGCTTCCAGCTCCGGCTCGTCTCCCTGACCAGGATCGGCTGGTCTCCACGTGGAGCGGCGTGGTTGTCCTCCGGAGACGGAATCGGTCAAGTGGTCTGCGCAGTTCGAACAGGTGGAGAAGGCTCATGATTACTCGTTTCTTCGCGGCTTGCATCGCCTTAGCGGAGCTGTCGATCATAACTCTCACTCCGTGCGTTTCTGAAGCCGACGTGTACGTGAGGATGCACAAGGACGGAAGGAAAGAGTTCACGAATCGCCCCTCAGGTCAGGGCTGGATCTTCTATATGACCGAATCCGGTGACCAATTGGAGATCCGTTTTGAAAAGGCCGAGGGCCAACCGAAGAGCATAGATGAAATCGTCGCTGAAATATCTTCGAAATTCGGCATTGAAGCCAGTCTTGTCAAGGCCATCATCACTGTGGAATCAAATTGCAGGCCATCGGCTGTCTCTCCAAAAGGAGCACAAGGTCTTATGCAGCTTATGCCAAGAACCGCACAAGAGTTGAAAGTCTCTCAGCCCCTGGACCCGCGAGAGAATATTGTTGGCGGAGTGAAGTACATCAAGGGACTACTGGCTTCCTATGGCGACTTGCGGCTGGCTCTGGCTGCGTACAATGCCGGTCCAGGAGCGGTGGAAAAATACGCCGGAATCCCTCCATACAGAGAAACCATCAATTACGTGAAAAAGGTCCTGAAATATTACAGGATCTACAAGAGCGATCCCACGCTGAAGATTGCTGGAAGCTGAAATCCTAGGAACGGTATTCCATGAAAAAGTATCTCCCCAACTTCCTGACCTTGGGCAGGCTGGTCCTTGTGCCCCCCATCGTGATTCTCTTGTTTTTCCCGGGAAAACTGACTTCTGCGCTAGCGGCGGGGCTCTTTCTCATTGCTTCCCTGACCGATTTCTTCGACGGCTTCATTGCTCGAAGACTGCAGGTTGAATCTTCGTTTGGGCGATTCTTGGACCCCATTGCGGATAAGGTCCTCGTAACCGCAGCCCTGATTATGCTCATAGCATTGGATCGGGTTCCGGCATGGATCGTCGCGGTGATTATCTCTCGGGAAGTTGCTGTAAGCGCTCTTCGTGCTACCACCAAAACGTGGGATACTACTTTGAAACCAAGCAAGGCAGGGAAGCTCAAGGCGGTCCTCCAATTCACCGCAATTGTCCCGCTGATCATCCATTACACATACGTGATTGTTATCCCGATAGATTTCCACCTCATCGGCATGGTCCTGCTCTATATAGCGCTGGTCCTAACTGTCTGGTCAGGAATTGACTATTTCCGCCTCTTCTATCGCGAGTACGAGTTGCGTGAGGGAGGGGATTCCATGTGAAAAATCAGTAACTTATTCTAGGTAATCATTCGCGACGTCTGTGCGGACGCTATCGACAAGAGAAGCCCTCTCATTCGATGTCGCAGAACGTTTCTATCGTAACCTGGCGATACCAAACGGCGATCGAACGCATGTCCCAATTTTGGCCCCGTGGCCGCCGAACGAGGGTCCTGACAGTGGCTGTTGCACTCTTGCGGAGTGGCATCTATTACAGAGGTCCGTGGATTCTGCACGACCTTAGTTCTTGACAAGCACGGTCAAGCTAGGCTAGCCTTGGCTCCGGTGGAGCAGACAATGACCCGCAAGATGGCTACGAAAATTCTCCCGATTGTCATGTGCGTTTGTACCACCGTGTCCCCAGGCTTTCCACAACTAGGGTTGGGCTGCTGTGAATTCAAGCTCTTACTTAATCAGCAGACCGACTGTTGCTCCCAGCGCTCCTGCGACCGTCCTGGAGGAGACGCACTGGCTTCCATTGATCCGTCGGCTCCTATCACCGGCCACGACGGCTGCGAGTCGTCGACCTGTCCGGCAGACGCGGGCGACGGGGATTGCTGTAAGACGTGCAAGACTAATCTATTTCTGGCCTCCGACTTTTCTCCTCAGCTCAAAGTCTCTGACTCAACCTCCCATGCGGAGGCAGAGCAACTGATTCCGAATTGTGATTTCTCAAGTTCTCTCTTCCGCCCCCCCAGGATCTGACCGACATTCATCATCACAACGACAGTGTGGGCAGGCCGGCTTGCCGAGGGGTGCTCTTTGAACCCCCAGGGTGTGACGGCGCAACGTGAGCTGGTTTCGTCGTCGCTCCGGAGACGTACTTGCGATGGATTCCCTTGCGTACAACCATCCTGCCTATAGAACTTCACAGGTTGTTGTGCCTTGCCACAGATATTCACGCCTTGGGGTGACAACATGCAGGAGAGCAAAGTACACTTGCTCAGGAGAGGTTCAGGCGAGGAGCCATCGGCTCAGGCAGATGAGGCGGTGCCTCGCCCGAAATTCAAGTGGGAAACGCGGGTCTTCATCCCAGGGCTGATCCTCGGCGGCCTGGGACTCCTGTTGAGTCTGAGTATCCGTGATGAGTGGGTCAAGCTGCCGATCGTACATGCCTCGCCCGTGGTGCTAAAGGCCGTTGAGGGGAATTCCGGCGGGGGGGTGACAGTGCAAGCGGCAGGATGGGTGGAAGCCGATCCCTACAAATCGTACGTGACCGCCCTTGCAGACGGAGTTGTGCAGGAGGTTCTGGTCCTCGAGGGCGAAACCGTGAAGAAGGGGCAGGTAGTTGTCCGACTCGTGGACGAAGATGCTCGATTGGGAGCTCAGCGGGCCGAGGACAGGGTCAAGGAGACGGAGGCAATCCTGGCGGCAGAGCAGGCTGAGCTGACAGCAGCTATGGCTGAATGGCAAAACCCCGTGGAACGAAGAAAAGCAGTCGCCCTTGCCGACGCCAGGCTCTCTGAGAGTAGGGCCGTTCTAAATCAGACAGCGGAAGAAATAGCCGTAGAGCAGTCGAACCTGGAACACGCAAAGAGTCAGTATGAACGCGCAACGCGACTGGTTTCGTCGGGATCCATGTCGGAGCAGGAGTTCATCAGACTCCGATCTCAGTACAGAGCACAGTCCTCGAAGCTCGCCGCATTGCGCATGCGCCACGCTGCCGTCAAGGAGGCCATAGCAGGCAACGAGGCAGAACTGCGAGCGGCTAAGGAACATATGGATTTGCGCACTGAAGAACGTCGGAAGCTCGATAGAGCTCGAGCCGCAGTCTCACAGGCGCAAGCATCTCTCAACCAGTCTAGAACGGCTCTCGCTGAAGCAAGACTGCGGCTGGAGAGAATGGAGATTCTTGCGCCAATGGACGGCATCGTAATGGGGCGACTCACTGAGCCCGGTTCCAAGGTTGTAGTCCTGTCGGACAATATGGCTTCGGCTCGGGTGCTCAGTCTCTATGACCCTAATCGCCTGCAGGTACGAGTAGACGTTCCGCTTGCCGACGCCGCCAAGGTCAGTGTGGGCCAGGAGGCCGAAGTCGTCGTAGACGTGTTGCCGGAACGCAACTTCTCGGGAACCGTTACACGGGTGCTGCACGAAGCTAACGTGCAGAAAAACACGCTCGAGGTCAAGGTGGCGGTGGCGCATCCAGATCCAAGACTAAGGCCCGAGATGCTTGCCCGCGTGAAGTTCCTGGCCAGACGGTCCAATGAGGCAGACAAGACGGAATATCGAGTCTTCGCTCCTGAGGATGCGGTCAAGGGGAGCGGTACCGACGTGGCCGCTTGGATCGTCCGCACCACAGGTGACGCCAAGGGAACAGCTCGTCCGGTACCGATCAGGCTGGGGACCTTCAAGACGGAAGGCTGGGTTGACGTCCTTGAAGGACTACAGCCGGGAGATCTCGTCATCAAGAGCTCTGTTGCCGATTTGCGGAGCGGCGGGAAAGTAAGGGTCGTTATCGATTAGCGCCATGGGAGAGTCTGGCCGACGGTGGAAGCTGGCGGAAGTGATTAGAAGGTGCGCATCGTCTTTGCGCCTTCCTGTAAAAGCCTACCTGTATCTTGGGGCTCAACATGGAGATTCATCATGGCATTTATTGAGTGTCGAAACCTGACTCGGACCTATTCGAAAGGGTCAACCACAATTACTCCCCTGGACGGTCTTGATCTGGACATTGAAGAAGGATCTTTCACCTCTTTGATGGGGCCGTCAGGCAGTGGCAAGACCACGCTGCTAAACCTAATTGCGGGCATAGACACCCCTTCCTCGGGATCCCTCCTCGTTGGAGGGGTTGAGATCAGTTCCCTTTCGCGCTCCAAGCTCGCTCACTGGAGAGGCCGACACATAGGATATATTTTTCAGCTTTACAATCTGGTCCCAGTGCTCACAGCGTACGAGAATGTGGAGCTTCCCCTCCTGCTCCGCCGCCTTTCTGCTCAGGAGCGCCACAAAAAGGTTGCCGCGGCGCTTGAGTTAGTTGGCATAGCAGACCGACACGACCATTTTCCCCGGCAACTAAGCGGCGGCCAGGAACAACGAGTGGCCATAGCACGCGCTATTGTTGCAGACCCCACGATTATCGTAGCAGACGAGCCAACAGGTGACTTGGACCGGACGTCAGCCGTGGAGATTTTGACCCTACTGCGAATGATCAACATGGAACTGGGCTGCACCCTACTGATGGTTACTCACGACCCCAAGACCGTTCGGTACACAGAGCGAACCCTGTACCTGGACAAGGGCAAGCTTCTGGAACAAGAGCCTTCTGCCCTACAGGAAGGCGCTATGGGACATCAAGAAAGCTCTGGAGGTTTTGCGTGTCAGGAGTGAGATTTCTGCCCCTTGTCCTCAAGTTCGTGATTCGGCAGCGCGGACGCAGCCTGCTCACCATCGGTGGGGTGGCAACAGCCATGTTCCTCTTTTGCTCGGTCCAGGCCATGCAACAAGGGGTTAGGGATGCAACCTCCTTGAACGCGGACGACACGAAGCTGGTAGTGTATCGTCTCGACAGGTATTGCCCGTTCACGAGCAACCTTCCTCAGGTCTACGAGTCGCGCATTGCTCGTGTCCAGGGAGTTAAGAGTGTCCTCCCGGTCAAGATAGTGGTGAGCAACTGCCGGACCAGTCTTGACGTTGTGACCTTTAGAGGGGTGCCTAAGGAGGCCTTCGACCTCTCAATCCAGGACAACATTCGTCTCGTGGAAGGTTCGGTCGAGAATTGGAAGCGCCGAAGCGATGCGGTACTCCTAGGAGAACGCGTTGCTACCCGCCGAGGATTGAAGGTAGGCGATCAAGCACACATTTCCGGGCTTACGATCTATGTGGCTGGGATTATCAGATCCTCGGAGCCACAGGATCAGAATGCGGCCTACGCTCATCTCGGTTTTCTGCAGAGGGCTGGTGGCAACCAACTAGGAACAGTTACACAATTCGATGTCACGGTGACCGATCCCTCACTCTTGAGAGCCACGGCAAAAGCCATCGACAATGAATTCCGCACAGCACAGGAACCAACAGCAACCTGGCCGGAGAAGAGCTTTGTGGCTCGGGCAGCCTCTGACATTCTGGCAATAGTGCGATTTGCCAAGTGGCTCGCGTGGGGATGCCTGGCGGGCGTCTTCGCGCTCGTGTTCAATGCCATAGTGCTCTCTGTCCAGGACCGTGTCAGGGACCATGCGATCATGCAAACGCTTGGCTACACGAGTGGCCTGATCGCTCGGCTTGTCGTCGTAGAAAGCATGATACTGAGTCTTGCCGGCGGGCTGATAGGGATCGTGGTGGGAGTGGCGTTCACTTCCTGGGGCAAGTTCAGTCTGTCAGTGGAAGGACTGAGCATAAACATCCATGCCGGCCCCAGTGACGTCATTTTGGGACTTGGATTCGCCGTCATGACGGGAATCCTTGCAGGCCTTGTTCCAGCGTGGCAGGCCTCCAAAGGCGAAATAGCCGCGTGCTTCCGCGCGGTTTGAGCGCCGGTCTTGGAGCTGAAAGGGGCGAACTTGCGAGCAGGCTACGTGCAATTACTGCCGTTTGACTATGCTGTCCGCAATCTGGGACGGTCCACATTGAGACTGGCCTTGACGGTTGTCGCGAGCACTTTAGTGGTGCTCCTAGTCCTCACCGCCGCGTCGTTCGTGGGAGGCATGGCGAATTCGCTCGTCAGCAACACAGGCCCTTCCAACGTGATCCTCATGGCTGCAGGGAGCGAGGAAAGCTTAGAGCGAAGCCTCATTCCTGGAAGTGCTTCGGGCGTGGTGGCCGCTAGTTTACCGGGAATTAAGACCCGCCTAGGGGTACCATTCGTCTCGCCGGAAATACATGCTGCTATCCTCGTGAAAGATAAAAAGGACAGTTCCGACGAGTGGCATGCGGTTGTGCGCGGTTTCCTCAAGGAGGCTTTTCTTGTGCACCCGCGGGTGCATATTGTGGAAGGACGAATGCCGACTCAGGGTCGCAACGAAATTATGGTAGGCGGATTGGCCGCGGAGATGATGGGGGTGCCGGAGGCTCGATTGGCGATTGGGAATTCCCTGTGGTTTGACAACCGCTCCTGGACCATTGTTGGAAGATTCTTGGCCAAAGGTACGGTCTTGGACTGCGAGGTGTGGGTCCCGTTGAGAGACATTCAGACTGCCACCAAACGGGACACCGTATCATGTCTTGTCGTTACCCTCGATGGAGCGGATTTCGCAGATGTGGACGCCCTGACCAAGCAGAGGTTCGACCTCGGATTGACGGCAGTTGCCGAGGACGATTACTACGCGTCGATCATGCGATTCTACAAGCCGGTTCATGCCATGGTCTGGACCAGCGCTCTGTTAATAAGCCTGACCGGACTCTTCGGTGGGCTCAACAGCATGTACGCGGCCTTTGCAGCCCGGGTGAGAGAGCTGGGCACTCTTCAGGCTCTCGGATTCTCCAGGATTGCAATCATGCTCAGTCTGATACAGGAATCCCTCCTGACGTCTTCAGCCGGTACCTTGGTGGCGTCGATCCTAGCGATATTCCTCTTGGACGGAAGAGCTGTCAAATTCAGCATGGGGGTCTTTCAACTTGTTGTGGACTACAGAGCCCTGCTCATTGGGGTTTCCGCCGGTCTCATCATGGGCGTCATTGGAGTTCTACCTGCTGCGTGGAAGTGCCTGCGCCTACCGATCAACCAGTCTCTGAAAGCTGCGTGAAAGAAAGGAAGTCATCAATGAAGAGAGTGCTAAGAACGTTCTATAAAAGGATTCAGGCTGCCGCTATCATGGGAGCCATATTCACCCTGATACTCGTTCCCAACAGCCTAATGGGGACCCAGACAGGACTGCCCGCCGATCTTTTCGTGGATGTCGCCCCTGCTAACGCTGTTGCAGTAGGGGATGCGAGGAAAGCGGCCCAGGAGGGCAAGCCTATAGTGATCACCGGCCGAGTCGGAGGGGTCGCAAAGCCCATTGCGGACAAGTATGCCATGTTCCTGATCAGCGATCCGCGACTGCCTCTGTGCAAAGACGCGTGTGCCGATCTATGCCACATACCCCGCCCGCAGCTCATCGCCAACCTAGCCACTGTTCAAGTTGTGGACAATGCCGGACGTCCTCTCAAGGTTTCAGTGCAAGGGATCAACGGTCTGAAGCCATTGGCAGAAGTGATCATCCGCGGGACCGTGGCCAAGGTGGATCGAGACGTGATGATCATTAATGCTCAGAACATCTTTGTCAACCGATTCGGCAACTGACGAAACGGCCAGGTAGTTGTTTTCGTAATTACGGTCGGTGTCTTGCCGTCACTGGTAAGATGAATGATGGTGATAATTGATTGCTTTATGCTCGAAAGGTGTAAATCGTGAGTAGTCGCGCGGGACGCGGGATCTCAACCCACTGAATGAGGAAACAAACAAGCCGGACCCTGAAGCGACTGTGTTCCGGGTCAAGCAAAAAGTTCATAGAGTACAAGTGCATGAAAGGCAGAGGAATCCACAATTCATGGACAATTGAATGGCAAATTCTTGGAGGGATTCAATGATATCAATATGTTATTGGCGGAGGGAGAGGGATTCGAACCCCCGGACCTTTCGGTCAACGGTTTTCAAGACCGCCGCCTTAAACCGCTCGGCCATCCCTCCGGCTCGTTCGTTCCGACGTGCGCTCAATCCCTGAGAGCACCGGCGCAAGATTTCACACGCACTCGTGCCGACTTGTATAATCCTATCTTACGAGACTTTCTGCTGTCAAGCACGGTTCCACGATCACAGAAGCATCGTTGATGGAGCCTCTCCCGTTTCACACGTCACAAAGAAAAGAATTGCCACCTGTACGATCGGGACATAATCTCCTGATAGGAAGGAAAAATCTTTTCGGCTACGAGAGCCGGAAATCTAC
>Ga0067045_1029365_pt1 | contig 21355 bp, 23 predicted proteins | sample TerdegcTABiofilm_FD_59184 | JGI IMG/M metagenome (GOLD analysis project Ga0067045, IMG submission 59184) | Combined Assembly of (Gp0054472, Gp0054536) Wastewater bioreactor microbial communities from Singapore -Terephthalate degrading...
GGGTGCTCGGGCAGTCCCTCTACCTTTACCATCTTACCGTCTTCCAGCGTTACTTTAATGCCACAGTCCCACACACATGACATGCAGTCGCTTATCACAGTTTTGCTTTCCACTTTACTCCCACTCCTTACATTAACATTACATCTTGCATAAGTTAATATTTTACATAATTTAAATTAATTAACACCTTCGATTTTTGCTTTATCACGTAGTTTATACCGCTGGATTTTACCGGTGGCAGTACGCGGTAACTCATTAACAAACTTGATCCAGCGCGGGCACTTATAGTGGGCTATTTTATTGCGTACAAAATCCTGTATATCTTTAACAAGCTCAGGAGATCCCTCAATGCCCGATTTAAGGACCACAAAGGCCATCGGTTTTATTAACTCATCTTTATCGGCTGCGCCGACAACGCCACACTCAGCGACTGCCGGGTGATGTAAAATCACATCCTCCACTTCAATCGGCGACAACCAGATACCGCCGGCCTTCAACATATCATCAGCGCGGCCGACACTATAATAGTATCCGTCTTCATCCTGATAAAACTTATCTCCGGTGATAAACCACTCACCAATGAAACATTCCTTATTTTTTTGGTGTTTATTCCAGTAATATTGCGCCGTGCCTTCGCATTTCATCCAAAGGTTGCCGGCTTCTCCCCTGGGTACTTCGTTTCCGTCCTCATCACACAACTTGCCCTCATAGTTGGAAAGAAGTTTTCCCAAGCTGCCGGGCTTAACCTGCCCGGGAATGTTAGAAAGATATATCGCGCCTACATCGCTCGAGCCCAGACCGTCAAGTATTTCTATACCGAACAATTCTTTCCAGCGGTCAAAGATTACCCGTGGCAACGCTTCTCCCGCCGAAATAAATGCTCTTACCGAAGAAAAGTCATAGTCAACGCCTTTATCTATAAGATTCAACAGGGCCATGTAGGAACTCGGAACTCCGTAATAGATCGTGGGCCGGTATTTTTTCACTACTTCAATCAAGGCTTCCGGTTTCGGCATGCCGGGGTATAAAACCACTGCCCCGCCGCTAAGAAATACCGTATCAAACGAGTTATTGCGGCCATATGAAAAATACAGCTTGGAAATAGAGAACGAAATATCATCCGGAGTTGCTTTCACTACTTCATCGCAGTGCGCATTTAAATACATAAGGTCGTGGTGCAGGTGGACAATACCCTTTGGCTGGCCGGTGGTTCCGGAACTGTAAAGCCAAAAAGCCGGATCGTCCTTAGAGGTAGGAGCGGTCTCCAGTTCGGGCGATGCTTCTTTGGTTAACTCACGGTAGCTTAACTGGCCGGACCCCGCATTCCCACGCACTATAATGTGCTTCAAGTACTTAATCTGATCCTTTACTTCTAAAATGAGCGGTACAATACTTTCATCAATGATGATTGCTTTGGCGCGGCTGTCGTTAATGTAGTAAAGATAATCCTGCGCCGTAGCCATCGTGCTCAGGTACACAGGCACGATGCCGGCCTTCATGGCGCCCAGGGCGCTCATGATCCATTCCGGGCAGTCAGGCAAGCAAATCAGCACACGGTTTTCCCGCTCAATACCCAAATTGAGCAGCGCGTTGCCAAGACGGTTTGCCCCTTCCGCAACTTGAGCGTAGGTAATCTTTTCGTCTTCATAATAAATAGCTATATTGTTCCCGCGCCCCTCTGTCAAGTGCCTGTCTAACAGATAACTGGTAACATTAAACTCAGCAGGAATTTCAGCTAATCGCCCCATGCTATTCCCCTCCTTAAATATTTATAGAGTGGTTTTATCCACTCACATATAATATTCACCCCCAGTCAGCAGGTCAAGATAAGGAGCACAGGATGGGGAATATTACACCCCCGGCCTGTGCTCTGTATCCATCATGGTTACTCCGAGTTTCAACTTCCACCGGATTATATCAATAGTCAATTTACTTATATTCATATCCATATTCATTACTTATTTTCCCACCTTGAAATTTCATAAACCTGCCGGCATTGCTTAATGAGCCCTTTGCAACATGCCTTAACATAAAGCTCTTATAACCATACAGATGCAATTTTTATGCCATTGATTAATTTTTTATTGCTTTAGAAGAATAATTTTTAATGTTTATTTTCTGTCCATGAAAAATATGGTGTATGATTTTAAAACAAAAAACCTTATTATTTAGGCAGGAATCTGTCATGATCTTGTCGAACGTATATGTGAAGACAGGAACATAAAAACGTCATAATTTGGCTATTTTACACAAAAAAAGGATTATATTCACTCAAACACAAGTCGTCAGCCGAATAAAATGTGTTTATTTTTTTGTCCTGGAAACATACACTGTATGATTTAAGGACAGGCCCAAATATAATAAAATATAATATTGAAGCGAGGGGTGGTAACTTAATGTTGGCAAAAGATATTATGGTGCCCACCACTGTGAGTCTTAATCCCGACAGTAAAATACGTGAAGCCATTAGTATTCTCCGTGACACCAGGCTTGGCGGAATTCCCATAGTTGATTCAAACAACCGGCTTATTGGGATGTTTACACGGTCAAATTTATACGATTGCTTACTTAAGGGAGTAAGTATCGACACTGAATTATCAGGCCATTTCATAACGGACGTAATTTATTTTAAGGAAGATAAAAGGTTTAATAATCTTTCCGAACTTAATCAATGGTTGCGTAAAGTACCCATCGGTCAAACACCTGTCGTGGATCTTGAGGAACACCCCATAGGTTTCATGACCCGTGATACTATCGTCTTTTTTTTGCTCGACCACATTGAAAAATACTATCGGAATAATAATATTAAAGAGTCTTCCAAAAAAATAAAGTCTTCACATAAAGTAAGACATGAAGAGCTTTACAAAATAAACGGCACCAAATATAATATAGATTCAATCATCGGCAAAAGTGACTCCATGGAGAAACTTAAAAGACTGGCTTTAATGGCGGCACAAACTGCGTCTACTATTCTTATTACAGGAGCCTGCGGGACGGGGAAAGAATTGTTTGCGCAGGCTATTCACAATGCCAGTAGCCGGTGGTATCAACCATTTATTAATATAAACTGCGCAGCTATACCGTCTGAACTAGCTGAATCAGAGCTATTCGGCTATGAAGGCGGGGCTTTTACCGGCGCAAGCAAACATGGCAAACCGGGCAAATTTGAGTTGGCAGATAAAAGCACTATCTTTTTAGATGAAATTGGAGACATGCCCCTGCCGCTTCAAAGTAAGCTGCTGCGTATTATTCAAGAAAAAGAGGTTATGCGGGTGGGAGGATTACATCCAAAAAAAATTGATGTCCGGATCATTGCCGCCACAAATCAAGATCTCCAAAAACTTTATTATGAAGGCAAATTCAGGCAAGATTTATATTATAGATTAAAGGTTATATCGTTAGATATTCCACCATTGCGTAATCACCCTGAAGATATTCCCATTTTAGTTAATCATTTTATTGAGATCTATAGTAAAGCAAATAATAAACAAATTAAAGGTATTTCCAAAGACGCCATGAATTTTTTACAAAATTATGAATGGCCTGGTAATATTCGAGAATTAGGAAATGTAATAGAGAGGGCCGTATTATTTTGTAAGGAGAAAACTATAAAGTTGGAAGATTTGGGTATTAATAATAATAGTAATACTGAAACTGGGGTAGATATTATTTCACTATCGGGTATTGAAAGAGATGCTATTCTTAAAGCCATGCAAGCTACAAATGGAAACAAATCTAAAACAGCAAAAATATTAGGTATAAGTCGATCAACTTTATATAAAAAGTTGGAGTTATTATGAAGTAAATATACCGGAAGGCGCGTGGTTTTTCCACACGCCTTTTCGGTATCCATCACTATTACCAAGCACCAGTTTTAGATCTTAAAGCTTTTTATTTCTTTTGAAACGCCTTTCACTTCAAGTACATGCACGGCGCAGGCAATGCAGGGGTCAAAGGCGCGGACTATCCGCACCAACTCAATCGGGTTGTTCGGATCCTTGACCGGGGCGCCTACCAAAGCCTCTTCTATCGGCCCCCGTTGCCCTTTATCATCCCTGGGTCCACCATTCCAGGTAGTCGGCACAACCGCCTGGTAGTTGTCAATACGGTGATCTTTAACGGTAATCCAGTGTCCCAGAGCGCCGCGCGGGGCCTCATGCAACCCTACGCCCGCTCCTTCTTTAGGTACGTTAAACGGTGCGAATGTCGGCTGACCGGGTACCAGTTGATCCAACCACTCCGGCATGGCATGAGCAACCTGGGCGGTTTCCAAAGCGCGCGCGAAATGCCGTCCAAGAACCGAAAAAGCCTTGTCCCCCAAACCGATAACGTCTTTTTGTTTATCCACTATCTGGCGGGCGAGCGGTCCTACCTCATACGGCATTCCTTCATAACGCGGGGCTTTTAACCAGGAATAAGCGCCCGCCTTGCCGGGCACCGGCTCGGTAGCCCCTTCTCCGGGATATTTACCGGTAGTGCTGTCCTTGAACCAGGAATACTTTACATCTTCAGTAATTTTACTCTTGTCGACCGGTAAAAACTGGCCGTTAATATAGCGGCCTCGCTTAAACAACTGCTTTAGCCCGTCCGGATCATCTTCATCGGTCAGCTTGAAACCGCCATAAGCCAGCATGTTTTTACAACCTGTCCCGATGCTGAACCCGTCATCGCCATAAATCTTCGCCACTGCGAGCACATCAGGAATATATACGTCATCCACAAAAGAGGTTATTTCCCGCAGGTACTGCCTGAACTGGGCGATTTTTTCAACCGTCACCGTTTCAGTCACTCCGCCCGCGGTAAACACCGTGACATGAGGCATTTTGGCACCAAAGACCGCCAGCATCTCCTGTGCTTTTTTACGAATGTCCAGAGCCTTGATATAATGCTCCACCGCCAGGTCGTTAATCTCTTTAGGCAAGCGGTAATCGCCTTCATAACGCGGGATAAAGGGCGCCGTATCAGGTCCCTTGACATAATCCAGAGCAGCCAGATGATAAAAATGTAATATATGGGACTGTAAATAATTCGCCCCCTGGATTAAATTACGGACAATCCTGCCGTTTGGCGGCGGTTTTACTCCAAAAGCGTCATCCAGGCAAAGCATCGAGGCCGTGCCGTGGGCAATCGGGCAAACCCCGCAAATGCGCTGGACAATATGACAGGCGTCGCGTGGATCGCGTCCCTTTAGAATTAATTCTATGCCCCTGAATAATGTCCCGCTTGATTTGGCGTCAATAACTTTGCCGCCATCTACTTCCACTTCAATCTTCAGGTGTCCTTCAATCCGGGTCACCGGATCAATAATAATTCGTTGTGCCACTATATTTTTTTCACCCCTATCAACAAGTATTACATTAACTGGTTAGCTTTCTTCTTTTCCGGAAACTCTGTTTTCAGGTTCGGCACAACCGGCGCATAAGTAACCTTTTCTTTATTGGTCAGGGGATATAGGCCATAAAAAGGCGCGCTTTGATCAGGAAAAGTAGGTTCTGAACAAGCCTGGCACGGAGCTCCGGCTTTTATGCACCAGTTCACATTATTGTTCCAGCCCCGTTTATTGCAGTCAGACGTGGCCACAAAACCCTTGCAGCCTAATAAAGCCAGACATCCTTCATCGCCAATGTGCCGGGCAAATGTACCTTTGTCAAAGTACTGCCGCCGCAAGCATTGGTCATGAATCGGTTCAGGATAGAACATCTTGGGACGCCCATGCCTGTCCAATTCCGGGATTTTACCATATTTCAACACATAAACAACCGTACCCAGGAAATGGTCGGGATGCATCGGGCATAAAGATATATTAATGACCGGTTTATCTTTAACCACTTTATTTACTCCCACCACCCCGGTAGGATTAGGCGCCGCGCCGGGTATGCCGCCATAGGCGGCGCAATTACCGGCCGCGATCACGGCGCCGGCCGCTTTACCAAGAGTAGTCACAGCCTCCAGCATGGTCAATTCTTTTTTATTTTTTTCCGCGATTGTGCAGTAAATACCCTTCTCCTTGGTGGGAATGCCGCCTTCAACCACCAGGATGAACTGATCTTTATGTTTTGTCGCCGCTTCCTCCAATACCTCCGAGCAAAGATGACCTGACCCGGCCATAACATTAGGATGGTATCTTAAACTAATCACATCGAGAAGCACCTTTTCAATTGCCGGATCAACACTGTTAAGCAACGAAATGGAACACCCCGTGCAACTGGCTCCCTGCAGCCAGATTACCGGAGGTTTGCCGTCGGCCGCAAAGGCCAGAGTTTCTGTGAGATCGGGCCCAAGCAAAGTGATCAAACTTGCCCCGGCTGCCGAAGTCATACAGAGCTTAATAAATTCACGCCGTGTTAAACCCAAATCCTCTCCCTCCTTAAATTGTTATATATATCTGAACAATTTAAATAAAAAACTTTGCCCTATTGTAAAAAGGGCAAAGTTTCTTAAAACTCTAAATGAGCGTTACTAAACAGTAAAAGTACCCTACTAGTTACACTTCTGCTCATTTATAAGCATTAACGCTAAACTATGCTCTCCTTTCCACAATGGGAGGCGTACCGGTTTCCCGGCATACCCGACGGCCAGACATCCATACTTTAGGCTAAGGTCACCTGACTCGGAGAATATATTTTTATTTTTATTCGCTAAAAAAGGTTATTTCCCTTTTATTTATAAAAATTTTTGTCGCTTGGCTAATTTCCTCTTTAATCAAATGTACCAAGGAAGGCAGGGCTTTGTTGATTGCGTGGGAAAGTTGATCACCGAAGGTGATTTCGCCCGGTTGAATACCGTAAATGACTGTTGGCGGCAACTTTCCCAGCTTATCCGCCGTATATAATACTTCTTGCAGATTCAACTCGTGCAGGGAGATAATTTGACCGGAAGAGTTAAAAGATATTTCCTCCGCGGGTAAGCGGAATATGGCGCCCGGCTCCGCACCGGCTTCCAGGCAATCGATAATAATAACATAGTCGGCGTCTTCCAGCCAGAACAACAAATCAATACCCGCTGTACCGCCGTCCACAATTTCCACATTTTCGGGGAATGTGTCTTTCTTTAATTCATTAATAGCGTGAATACCGGCTCCTTCATCACCAAGTAGCAAGTTCCCCACACCTATTACAACAACCCTTTTTTCCTTACCGGACATAAAACACCTCCCTGTCTCGTTATTTAATTTAATATAAACCTATTGTTATAGAGCCACCCTCGAAATAGCGAGGGAAATGTTTGAGCGGGTGAAGCGAGCGAGCAAGTCCTTCGCCCGAGGGTGAATCAGCTCATACGATTAAAAGGGCGAACATGAGCCCGTAGGTAAGCGCTACACCATGTCAATCATTTTAACAAATCCGCGGCAGGGGCGCGCCGGCCATCATATTTAGCTGTCTGGTACCTCCCAGCGCGGTCCTTAAATAAACATTTCCTTTTCCAGCCTGAATATCGCCAATCTGGCAGGCATACTCCGCCGATAAATCTTCTCTTAGATATCTCAAGAGTTCATCCGCCTCTTCCACCGCTACTACCACGAGAAATTTACCCTCGTTAGCCAGGTACAGGGGGTCCAAACCCAGAAGCTCAGTAATACCCTTGACACTGTCTTCCACCGGCAAAACTGCTTCGTCCAGCCAGAAATCCACTCCGGAAGACATGGCGATTTCTTTCGCGTTGGTAGCCAGGCCTCCTCTGGTTAAATCGCGCATCAGCTTGATCCCTTTAAACCGCTTTAGAATTTCTGTAATCATATTGTTTAAAGGGGCGCAGTCGCTGACAACCTGGCTGTCCAGGCCGAGCGCCTCCCGCTGCAGTAAAATGGCCAGGCCGTGGTTGCCCAGGCAGCCGCTAACCAGCACCTTGTCGCCGGGCTCCAAACGCTGGTAGCCCAGGTTGGCCCCGGGCAGCAGGTAGCCAACTCCCGTTGTCGTTATATAAACCTTGTCCGCCTGACCGCGGCCGACCACCTTAGTGTCTCCGGCGATTATTTGCACGCCGGCGTCGCGGCAGGTGCGCGCCATGGAGGCGACTATTTTCTCCAAATCAGTGAATGGGAACCCCTCTTCAATAACAAAAGAAGCGGTCAGGTAAAGCGGCTGCGCCCCGCTTACCGCCAGGTCGTTAACCGTGCCGCAAACGGCCAGTTTACCGATGTCGCCGCCCGGGAAAAAGACCGGGTCCACCACGAACGCGTCGGTGCTGATCGCCATCCGCCCCGGCTCTGAGGAAAAAACGGCCGCGTCAGTTAAACTGTCGAGCAAATCATTTTTGAAATACCGCAAGAAAAAATCCTGCAAGAGTTGGTGGGTAAGCAGTCCCCCGTCTCCGTGGGAGAGTAAAACAATGTCCTTGTCTTTTTCTTCAGCCATTTCTTCACTCCCTTAATATTTCCGCTAGACTTCCGCCTTGGACCACTCGTATTGATAATAAGCGGCGCACGCTCCTTCCGTGGAAACCATACAAGGCCCCACCGGCTGCAAGGGAGTGCATCTCCGGGCGAACAACGGGCAATCAGACGAGGCTATTTTCCCCTTCAGGACATCGCCGCAGGCACAGCCTTTGGGCGGTACGGATTCTGATACCTCAACCGGGAATCTTACAGCCGCGTCATAAAAAGATAGACTTTCTTGCAGCGCCAGGCCGCTTTGCGGGACCATGCCGAAGCCGCGCCAGTAAACATTAACGGGTTTAAAATATTCTTTCATAATCTCTTTCGCTTTATTATTTCCATCTTCCCGGACCAGGCGCGGGTAGCCGTTGACGGTTTCAGCCCGGCCGCTGACGATCTGCTTCAGCAGCAAATAAATCGCCTCCATCAGGTCGATCGGCTCAAATCCGGCAACAACAGCCGGCACATTAAACTTGTTTGCGACAAAATCAAAAGCCTTTCTCCCCGTTACCGTACAAACATGCCCCGGCAGGAGCAAACCGTCAATTTTTAATTCCGGATCACTCAGTAAATTCTCCAGGACCGGCGGAACCAGTTTGTGCACCGATAATACCGAGTAGTTTTTCAGACCCCTGCTTCTGGCCACGGCAACGCTTAATGCGACGGCGGGCGCGGTAGTTTCGAAGCCGACACCCAGGAAAACCACTTCATTTTGGGGATGTCCGGCGGCAAAGGTTACCGCCTCCGCTGGCGAGTAAAATATTTCCACCTGCGCGCCGCGAGCCCGCTCCTGTTCAAGTGAGGAGTTTGTTCCCGACACCCGCAGCATGTCCCCGAAAGTGCCGATAACCAGATCAGGCCGGCTGGCGGCCAGGGCAATAATTCTGTCTATATCTCCCTGACCGGTGACACAAACCGGACAACCCGGCCCGCTCCTCAGTTCCAGGCTACCGGCCAGCAGGCTCCTTAAACCACTCCTGGCAATAGCCATGGTGTGCGTGCCGCAAACTTCCATTAATATCGCGGGCCGTCCCAAACGGCCGGCAACTTCTTGCGCCAGGGGAGCCAGCTTGGACAGTATTCTTTTGCCCAACTCCGGGTCACGCAGTTTATCCAGCATGCAATATTTCCTCCCAAAGCTCCAGGGAGATTTGAGCATCGTCCAGGTTGATCTTTCCAATAGCGTAACCCGCGTGCACCATCAGATAATCTCCCGGAACGAGGTCCTCATCAATTAAAGCTATACCCACTTTTTTACGCACCCCAAAGCTCTCCACGATAGCCCAACTCTCCGCCTGATTAACCTCCACCACTTTGCCGGGTATGCCTAAACACATTTTTTTCGACACCTCCAGTGCGCAATCATGGCTTGCCCCAAAGCTATTCCGCCGTCATTGGCCGGCACCTGCCGGTGATACAGCACTTTAAACCCGCGTGCGCTGAGAAACTCTTTCGCAGTCCGGAACAGGTATTGGTTTTGCCATGTCCCGCCGCTTAAAGCAACTTTTTTAATGCCGGTGGCGGCGGATACCCGCCCTACCGCTTCGCCGACCATACTCACCAGGGTCCGGTGAAATCTGGCGGATATTGACTGCACCGGCACTCCGGCCATTTTTTCATTTAGTATTTCAGCTAGCATCTTATCTGGCCGGATCACTCCTTCTATAATTTCGTAAGGGTAAGGCTGAAAATCTTTGTCCGCTGTTTCCGGAACCGCTTCCCCCAGCTCCACGGCCGCCTGTCCCTCATAGGTGTTTTCCAGGCATATGCCCAGAATAGCGGACACAGCGTCAAAAAGCCGGCCACAACCCGAAGATAAAGGAGAATTAAAGCCGCTGATCACCATTTTTTCAATAACATCGAGATTTTTCCCCGGGAAAATCATCCCGGCGTATTTTCTGCCTTCTTCGCCCAGAAAAGCCAGCAGGTAAGCCGCCGCTGCGCGCCAGGGCCGGCGGATGGCCGCTTCGCCGCCGGGCAGGGGAACATAAGCCAGGTGAAACCGGCGTTGAAAATGATCATAGTTCCCGGTCAGGATCTCAAACCCCCATAGACGGCCGTCCGTGCCATAGCCGGTGCCGTCAAGAACCGCCCCAATCACTTCTTCGTTTTCCAGACCGTTTTCAGCCAGGCAACTGGCCAGGTGGGCATGGTGGTGCTGCACCGCAAAATAAGCCCTTGCCGGAATTCGGCGGGCCACCCGGGCGGAAGCATATTCCGGATGAGCGTCATACGCCACAATTTCAGGGGTCGCGTCAGTTAATTTTTGCATATTGAAAAAGCTGGTTAAAAGATTTTCCTCTCCTTCCAGGCTGTCAATTTCCCCAATGTACTGGCTCATGAAGGCACGATTTTTCTTGAGCAGGCAAAAGTTGTTTTTCATCTCCCCGCCGATCCCCAGAATGACCGGTTCATCCTCCCGGCGGGACACCAGCACGGGATGCGGGACATAGCCCCTTGAGCGGCGGTAGATATGAGGTTCCCCGTCAATAACCCGGACCAGGGAATCGTCGCAGCGGTTGACTATTTCTCTGTTGTGCTGAAGAAAGTAATCAGCGATACCGCCAAGTTCGACCGTTGCCCGGCTGTTATCTTTAACCAGGGGCAGATTACTGTAATTCCCGCTGGTCATGACCAGCACATCGAAAGGCCCGCTAAACAAAAGCAGATGCAATGGCGTGTACGGCAACATTACTCCCAGGGTTTTCAAACCTGGCGCGAGTTCTTCCGGCAACGCCTTGTCCGGCTTTGCCGGTAAATGTTTTTTTAAAATGACGATCGGCGCCAGTGGTGAAATTAACAGTTCTTTCTCCTTTTCCCCGGCCACGCAGTATTTTTGCACGGTCTCCAGGTCCCGGCACATCACGGCAAAAGGCTTGGCGTCTCTTCCTTTGCGCCGGCGCAAAGCCTTTACGGCTTCTTTGTTCTTCGCGTCACAGGTCAGGTGATAGCCGCCGAGTCCTTTTAAAGCAAGGATGTTTCCAGCCCGTAAAATATCCCAGCAGCTTTGCAGCCAGTTTTCTTTCCCGGCCACATTTTTCCCGCTACTGTCCAGCATTTCCACGTGCGGCCCGCAAACCGGGCAGGCTGTCGGCTGCGCGTGAAACCTTCTGTCCGCCGGGTCGTGATATTCCCGGGCGCATTGGTCGCACATGCTGAAGGAGGCCATGGAAGTTTTCGGCCGGTCATAAGGGACCTCATTAATAATAGTAAAGCGTGGGCCGCAATTTGTACAGTTGGTAAAAGGATACTGATAATGCCGGTCCTGCCTGTTTATTATCTCTTTGGCGCAATCAGCGCACGTAGCCACATCCGGGGGCACAAGCGCTTCTTTCTCTTCACCGGAGTTACTGGGCAAAATAACAAAAGAGGTATAGCCGGCCGGCGGCATCTTGCTCAACTGATAATCACTGATTCTGGAAAGCTGGGGCGGGTTATTTTTTAATTCACTTAAAAAACCGGCAATGTTGTTTTCTTCACCCTCCGCTTCGATCACCACCCCCCGGCTGGAGTTTAACACACTGCCATTGATCCCCCAGACTTGCGCGAGGTGATAAACAAAGGGGCGGAAACCCACCCCCTGTACAACGCCTTTGATCACAATGCGGTAGCGTGTAACTATCTTTTCACCCGGTTGAACCTGTCGCGTCACTGCCGCCAACCCCCAAATTTTAGCCAAAGAATTGTTGTAATTACAAACATGGTATAAAATTTATTTAATTAAATTAGCTATTACAATTTTCTCCAATTGAATAGCAAAATCAGTTTTTAACAGTTCGCGCGCATCTCCAAGGGCGTCTTCGAGGTTATGATCAAATAATATTGAGCCGAGAAAAGGAACCTCGTAACCACTCAACTCTTCCTTTGCGGCGGATTGTTCTTTTATCCGCATATTTTCAAGCACACCGGCGACAGGTACCCCAAGTTCTCTTAATACCTGCAGCTCTTTTTTCGCCACTGCCAGGGCTACCCGCGACTGGGTGGTGACAACGAGAAACTCCACTCTTTTAATCAAACGGATAATATCAAGGGCCGGATCGCCGGTACCGGGCGGCATGTCGATTATTAAAAAATCCAACTCATTCCACCTGGTTATCGCGAGCATTTCGATAATCGCGTTGGAAACCTCGCCCCCCCGCAGCGGAACAGGATTGTAGCCGGCAAAATAAGTAATCGACATAAACCTGACGCCGAAAACTTCCGGGGGAATAATTCCTCTGTCCTCTTCCGGGTAAACTCCTTCAATGCCCAGGATCACATGGTCGGAAGGACCGCAAAAGTCCAGGTCCAGCAGGCCGGTCCGGAAACCATGTTTTGTTAGGATCAATGCCAGGGTGGAAGCAGTCAGGCTCTTGCCGATCCCCCCCTTCCCCCCTGATACGGCGATTATCCTTTTAACATTTTCAAATCTTTTGTCAATGATGTTTAACCTGGGGTCCATTACCTCTCCCCTTCGATATAATCTATCCAGACCCCGCGCCCCTTGGTAATTTCAAAATCAGGACTGCCGCAGCGGGGGCACCTCATATAAATATGCGCCACTTCCGGGATAAAATGAATTGCTTCCGATTCCTCTTCCGGCAACTTGCCGGCGGCTTCCCGAAAGTTCCACTCATTCCGGCAAACCTTGCATTTCAAAGTGCTTTCATCAATCTCAATATCTATCCTAGCCATATCCAGCGGTATGCTGGATAATGGTAGAACATTTTCCAGGGCAAACTTAAATATATCCAACTCTATTTGCTGCAATTCACCCACTTTGACTTTAACCAGGGCTATGTCTTTAAGTTTTTCCTTAGCGGCCTCTTCATTAACGGTAAATACTATCGATTCAGCCAGCGCCCACTCATGCACTTTAACACACCCTTGTAGTTGCATTAATACTTTGATCTTATTATAACCTGAAGGGCTGTATCTGAAAAGAATACAGCCCTTTTTCCCAATGAATTACTAAATAATTATTACTTGCCGAGATCCTGTTCATTTTTACCGGCATCGGGGAAGAACAACGGCTCACCGTACTTATCAACGCCGAATTCCCCGATCAGTTTTTGGGTGTCCGGGTTGATCATAAAATCAACAAATGCCTTGGCCCCGTCTTTATTAACCTTGCTGAACTTCTCCGGATTGACCTGCATCACATGGTAAATATTCAGGAGTGACTTGTCGCCTTGCGCCAGTATATCCAGTTTGATATTATTTTTCTGAGACAGGTAAGTCGCCCTGTCAGTCAAAGTATAACCCTGTTTTTCATTGGCGATGTTTAAGGTCGCGCCCATACCTGTACCACTCTGCTGATACCAGCTGCCTTCCGGCTTAATCCCGGCAGCGGTCCATATTTCCTTTTCTTTTTTGTGGGTACCGGACTCATCTCCACGGGAAACAAAGATACTCTTGGTTCCGGCTATTTTTTTGAAAGCTTCGACAGTGTTGCTTCCTTTAATGCCTGCCGGGTCGCCGGCGGGACCGACAATAATAAAGTCATTATGCATGACCAGTTGGTAATTAATACCCACACCGCTGTCTACAAGCTTCTTTTCATCCTTGGGAGCGTGAACCAGGAGAACATCGGCTTCCCCTTTTTCACCCATGGCCAGGGCCTGGCCGGTGCCGACAGCAATCGGTTTTACCACATATCCGGTTTTCTGCTCGAACACCGGGAGCAGTTTTTCAAGCAGTCCGCTGTCCTGGGTGCTGGTGGTGGTAGCTAAAATCACATCTTTATTTTGAACCTGCGGAGCTTGTTGTTGCGACGGCTGATTGCCGCATCCCTGCAATGCCCCCAAAACAAAAATTAAAAGCATGACCAGCAACGGAGCAGCAAATTTTTTTATCTTCATAAATAAATCCCCTTTCATATTCTATCTATTCTTTTCATCACTGCCGCCTGCCACAGTTCCATCTCTTTCACATGAGTGCCGGAATTATCGCCGCGGCTGACAAACAAGGACTTGCTGTCCATAATACATAAGGTCTACTCTTTCAGTCCCGTATCCCTCGGCGACAAACTTTTCTTCCAAGGCCTTGGCATAGACCAGTACAAGATCAAATTTGCCGGTTTGACCATACTTCAATGCCTCGCCGGTACCGGCGCCGACATGCCTTACCCTTATGCCTGTCTTCTTCTCGAAACTGTCCTCAAGCGCGGATACTATGCCAGCATCGATTGGTCCGATTGTGCTTGCCATTCAATGACTGCCATTAAAGCAATAAATCTACTCTTCAGCACTCAAACTCCTTTGTGGGTTTATAGTTATGTTACAACTTGCAAATTGGAAACGGCTATTCACCTCCTTCTTATAAAAAACAAAAACTTTGTCCCATGTTAAAGGAACAAAGCTACAGAAATGAATAAAGCCATGTTCTCCTTTCCACAATGGGAGGCGCGTTCGTTTACAAACGCACCCTATCGGCCGGGCAACCATACCTTTGGCTTAGGTCTGCCTGACTCGGAGATTTTTGATTTAACACAAAAAAGATTTTCTACTTTTATGACTGAATTCCTGCATGTAAATTAAATAAATATTTAAGACGAATAAGTTAATTTATTTATATAGTCATATAGTTATTAACATAATAGTCTTTATATTCTAAAATATGGCGGAGAGTTTGAATTAGAACGTTAATTTCTTCATAATTATTATAAAGACCGAAACTAACCCTGATCATGCCCGGACGACTGTGAGAGTGATAGTTTCTTATACATGCTTCTTTTTCTTTTGGGAGCATTAGAAGTTTCCGCACATATGGCTGAGCACAAAAACACCCGTTGCGGACCGCGATACCGGCTTTAGCGGCCAAAATATCAGCTACCAGAGCATGGTGAATCCCGTCAAGGTTAAAAGGGATAATTCCAATCCGGGGCTTATCTGGATTTAAATCGCAATAAAGCCGGAGACCGGGTAAGTTTTTTAAGTTTTCCACAGTGTAATTCCATAATTTAAGTTCGTAATTACTTATGTTCCGCATACCAATCATACATAATGACTTAATCGCAGCCTGCAAACCAAGAACTCCCATTACATTCGGTGTCCCTGCTTCTTCTTTATGAGGAGGGTCATCCCATATTACGTCGGTCCGGGTAACAGTCCGCACAGTACCGCCTCCGGCATATTCAGGGGCGCCATTATTAAATGTATCTTTAGGGCCTATTAAAACCCCTGTCCCAAAAGGCGCATACATTTTATGACCGGAAAATACAAGGTAATCTATATGCTGGGGAGAACCGAAGGGCTTCATATCTATTTGGTCATGGGGGACCAGTTGAGCTCCGTCAACAAGTATTTTTGCATTATATTTGTGGGCTATTTCGGCTATTTCATGAATCGGGTTGACATATCCAGTGACATTCGAAGCCCCGGTGACTGCTACTAATTTTACAGCATTCTTATAATTGCTCAACTTGTTGACTAAATCGTCTAAACATAGCCTTCCGTAATTATCTATTTTAACATAATCAACATGATACTTGTTTCTCCAGGGAAGATCATTAGAATGGTGTTCCATCTCTGTCGATAAAATAACACTTTTTTCATTATCGTCACAAAGCCGGTAAGATAATTTATTTATTGCTTCTGTTGTATTCTTTAAAAAAATCACAGTGTCATGATTAAGATCCGCTTTAACAAAATTTGCCACAATTAATCTTGACGTCTCATATAACTCGGTTGTAAAACGAGACTTATATCCTGTACCGCGATGGACAGAGGAATACATGGGGGCAAAATTGATAATTTCGTTTAAAACGTGGACAAACGGCGGTGTAGTGGCAGCGTTATCCAAATTTATCGAAGTGACCCAGTTACCATTAGGGAGTGGAATTTTTGTATCGACTCCTACAATAAGACTTCGGAAGGCAGATTGGTTCACGTCATACATCTCCAAAGACAGGTTCTTAAGCTATTATATTTATATTTATAGAAATCCGTCCATGAAAACCTACTCCTTTGTGGGGTACGATGAAAGGCGGTCACCCAAGATATTGAGGAAGCAAAATCTCCTAAAGATAGAAAGAGCACAGCAATAGCCGCTAAAGCCGTAGGCATGAACCGGGACCCGCAAAACCTTGCGGGTCCCAGCTTTTTATGGTGCAAAGGATGAAGAGTTAATAATTAAAGTTTTTCCAGGATTTTGGAGATGAAATGCCGTTTAATCGAAGAGAAATGTTTGTCGCAGACTGATCCTGTTCAAGCGATAAGGGACTATATAAAGATTGAATTTAAATTTATTCGCCGATACCCATGGGGTCCGAAGGTTATAGCAACTTTTCCCTTTAGAGATTATCATGCAGAAAGCAGTTTATTTGCTCTATATGATCTTTATGATCAGAAGAAAATGCTCATTGCAGGTATCATCCAACGAGGCCAAACTGAAGGAACATTTATTATGACCGACCTGGATGTTTTGACCAATATGATTCTCTCTGTAAGTGGAGGATTTGCAAATTATTTTTCTACTTTTATATCCTCTGATTTACAAAGCCCGGAAATCGAGATGTTTATCTCAACCATAATTAAAGGGATTACTAAGGGGAGCAATGACGAATGACGAATCCAACAACACAAGCTAATATATCAATAGAGAAACCAAAGAAAAAACCGATATCCAAGAGAGTCCGTATTGGTATCTTGACATTGGTCGTAATCGCGGTAGCTATTCTTGGTATTCGCTGGTACATTCAACTACTAACTACAGTCACAACTGATAATGCAAAAGTGTCTGCAGATTTGGTTAATATCAGTGCTGAGGTTTCTGGTAAGCTTACCGATGTCTATGTTCAAGAAGGAGATACCGTGGAAGTAGGGCAGTTGTTGGCCAAGTTGGATGATTCCCAATATCTTATTAGTGCTTCCCAGGCGGAAGCAGTATGGGAACTTAGCAAAATAGCCGTTACTAAGTTGCCAAACGATATTAAGTCTGCACAGCTGTCCGTTACTAAGGCAGAAAGCGCCTTATCTGCCGCCATTGCTCAAGCCGCTATTAATAAATTGGCTATGGAAGATTGCAAGCGCATATTGGATAATAACACGGTTTTATACCAGCAAGGAGCGGTTTCCAAGGAAACCTTGGACAGCTGTACAACTAAATATGAAACGGCGGTGAAGGCCTTGGAAGCTGCGAATGCTAATGTGAATCCTGCTCAAGATTCCGTCTCAGTTGCTCACAAGCCCAGTTAGATACCTTGATTAAAACCGGTAGTACCACCTATGCAGCCCAGGAAAAGGGACAAAACGTTAGCTCAGGAACCTCCTTGTTTACCATCGTAAATCCTGAGCGGATCTGGGGTTTAGCCAACATTGAAGAAAAAAAATAGCACGGATACATATTGGAGATAAAGTCAACATTGTCGTCGATGCATACCCTAATATAGTTTTCACTGGCCAGGTTGAAGAGATCTCTGGAGCTACTCAATCAAGTTTTTCCATCTTACCAATAGAGAACACATCAGGTAACTATACGAAAGTTGCCTAGCGCCTACCTATAAAAATAAGCGTTGTTCAGCAAGATAATAAGTTAAAGCCGGGTATGTCAGCCGTAGTGACCATTAAGACACAGTAAGTGGGGATTTAATAATGAATACCGGTGAATTACAGGATAGAATTAACTGGCCTGCAACCTCAGTTATCATAATGGGAACCTTTTTGCAATCACTTACCGGAAATATCGTTAATGTTGCGATATCAAAACTTATGACTGTCTTTGGTACGAATGCCAACGACATTCAATGGGTACTCACTGCTTACATGTTTGAAGAAGCGGAAAGCCTGTTACGAGAAATTCGCATAGCCATGAACCGGAGGTGATAGTATGGATGACATTTTAAAGCCAATCCCCCGTCCTTATGAGGGGCAACCTTTCCTTTTTTCATTGTCAATTGTGATTGCTATTTGTTCCTTAGTTTCTTCAGAAATCATCATGTTTAAATCAAACTCAAAATCAAACTCAACCAGGGTGATAAGTTGATTACATGCCTATATCGAGCATATTCTTTTCTCTATTCATTTAACTTCGCACTTGGATACTTACACTTAATTTTGTTTTTTGCCCGTTCGTCTTTTATTCTAGGACGGTCTTTTTTAGTTACGGGCAACCTCTTCCATTTATCCCCTCTCCTTATCGCTAAAATTACTATTTCTTCCTTCCACTTTGAAATTTCCATTAATTAAATCCCCCAAAGGAAAAGAAAAAGCAGGTTTTACACCTGCGTAACCTTAGGGGGTGCTTCTTAGCGACTCTCCCATTGCCATGTGGGTGCCTAACGGCAAAACCAGATTATCCGGGTTTCCCCCAAAGGGTTACAGATGGCCGCTATAACCGTCAACCTGGTGAGTGTCACCCCAACCGCCCGACTCTTCTAAGGTTAGCTATATGTTATCATTAACTGGAAAAAACGTCAATACAGAACACTAAAGAATACAAGAAACTACTAAATAATACTATAAGGACTGACTTAACTTCTGTCAGAAAGTGGGACAAGAAAGAAGATAAGACTGCAGAATCTGCACCCGTATCAATACCAACATTCACCTTTGACGAATGTTGTTACCCAAAAGAACTCGATGAGCGGCCCTTTTGGTTGGGGAAACTGTTCGGGGAGTCTCTCTGCTCCTGGCGAAGGGGTCCCCCCCTGGGGGGGCGCTGCCGAAGGCGGCAAGTCCGCGACAGGCAACGGCTTTACAGAAGGCCCTGCAACGAACGAAAAACAGGTCGCTAAGGTATAAGTAATAACGCGGCTTACAGGCCATTCTGCGGCTTACCGGCTGATGGTAGTCCCGATAACCAGAACAGGGTAACAAGCTAACAATGGTAACGGTAGTCAATGCGGGTTGTGACACTCTCCTGGAAGGGGAAGCTTGTAAGACAGCTTTGACGTGTTGTATTAAACGGAATAGTTTGTCCCCAAATCTGTCCCCAAAGGCATTTCTAAAGGCATATGGAAGAAAATACAAAAGCCGCAATCCCTTGCGGCTGTATGCTTTTTCTGGTGCGCCCGGAGAGACTCGAACTCCCGACACGCGGTTTAGGAAACCGCTGCTCTATCCGCCTGAGCTACGGGCGCATAACAATCATTTCAAAAGATTAAAAATTAATCTTCCTGTATTCGTTTTCAATGATCTCCTTTAAAGTTGCAGCGACTTGTTCCGCACTCTTCATGCTACTGTAAGGAAGCGTAAAGCTAACGTGCCGCTCGTCAAGATCCAATTCATCAGCAATTTTACCCAGGAAACCACGTGTTTTTTTGTCTATTTCCATTACTATATACAGTTCGCTTTCACTGGCCGTTAAATACATCTCAAGCTCATCCAACTCCCGGGCCATGAACCTGGTAGGCTTATATTCAAATTGCTGGAACCTGCCGTTATAGTCGCCGGATGATGGTTTGTCCCGGAAGCCGAGCATGGATAAAGCATCAAACACCATCTGCATGTAAGAGTTCGGGAGAATGATAATATCATCTACATCCTTTGGATCTACAGCATTTTTAATGTCAAGATTGGTAACAAAATGATATCTTGTTCTCCCCCTGGAAATGGGAATATCGTATGGAAGCTGCAACCGGACAGGAATAACCACCTCAGGCGAATCAGCTTTTATCAGCATGCCTTCCGCCACTTTGACAGTCCCAATTTCCTGTCTTACATTTCTAAACTCGTCATCATGTTTATATTGAGAGTTAAGCACCAGTGTAATGTTGATTTGCTCCACTTGCTGATCAACACTGCCACCGGAAATTTTCACCACACCTTCTATTGATTCACCGAGGGACACTTGCCGGCGGGCAATTTCAAGGTTTACCTTAGCCGCGCCGATCCCTATCCCGGCTAGCAGTTTCTTAAACAAATTTTCTTACCTCCCTGAAAGCCACAACAGCATAGCGAATAAATAAAATATTGAGATTTATCATGTCATAATACCGCATAATCTAGTATAGCTAAATCGTGAACGGTTTGTCAAGTAAAGCGTTGCAACCAGCCTGCCATGTAAACACAGTAGGATGATAATAACTGGTTAAGATTACATTTAGCCCGGCTTGATCCCGGCACTTTCCATGGCTTCCTTTGCCCGCTTCATTATTTCCCGTTCCACCTTTCTCTGTTGCAGCGGCATAGCGCCTGCGGATATGCGGATTAGCACGTGGTCCGGGTGCAGGGCGACAATACCGAGCACTTCAGGGCCGGTGGCAATTAAGTCAGGATGTTCCTGTGCGAGGTTCATACATGCCTTTTCCAAGACACTGATTGCATGGTTATGATCCGCCTCGTAGGCAACCCCAATATCTACAATCGCCTGGAGACTGCCACGACTGTGATTGGTTACCTGAGCTATCTTACCGTTAGGAATATAGTGAACCTGCCCGCCTAAATCTTTCAAACGTGTAACCCGCAGGCCCATCTCCTCCACAATTCCCGATACTCCTGCCGCCGATATATAATCACCTACGGCGAATTGGTCTTCAAAGAGAATAAAAAAACCGGAGATAACATCTTCAACCAGGTTTTTGGCTCCGAATCCCACAGCCAACCCGACTATCCCGGCCCCTGCCACTAAGGCACCGGTCTGCACACCACAAAGACCCAGAATCATTACCCCTGCGATAAAATAAACACTATAGCGCAGAATGCTTTTTGTAAGTGCCACCATAGTACGTGCCCGCTTATTACCGGTAAGGAGGGAATCTTCCGTGCGGGAAAACAGCCTGGTTATAGCAGAGCTGCCTAAACGGACCAGGATAACAGCGCCTATTACTATAGCCAGAATTCCTAGTATTTTATAGTAATTAAAACCAGCGGCAAGAGTATTTAAATAATTAAGGTTAACTGGAGGCAAAATTCCACACCTCTTTTAATAATATTAGCGTATTCGAAAACTCAAAAGGCTACTTTTTTCAATATCGCCAGCGAAGGCGATTTTTTTGTTTCACCTCAAAAGTTTTCATCCTTTATAATTTAGCGATACCAAGAGATATTTGGATGTATCGCT